>Ga0129336_10003142_pt1 | contig 10202 bp, 17 predicted proteins | sample CPB6_02_DNA_FD_96878 | JGI IMG/M metagenome (GOLD analysis project Ga0129336, IMG submission 96878) | Freshwater to marine salinity gradient microbial communities from Chesapeake Bay, USA - CPBay_Sum_0.6_0.2_DNA | ecosystem: Environmental > Aquatic > Marine > Coastal | place: USA: Chesapeake...
TATCCACACGTACAAACTCTTTGGATAGTAGATAGCTTAGAATGAAAATCTCAGTATTAGGTTCAAGTGGTCAGGTTGGAGCATACCTGACCGAATATCTTCGTGGAAAAGGTCATACCGTCAATGAATTTGATGTTGTGAATGGACCAGAACAAGATATGACAGTTATTCCAAATCAAAACTTGGAAGATAATATCAAAGATTCTGACTTTGTATTCTTCCTTGCATTTGATGTGGGTGGTTCTAGATACCTTAAAAAGTATCAGCACACATTTCAGTTCATTGATAACAATGCACGTCTGATGGCAAATGCTTTTGGACTTCTTAAGAAGTACAATAAGAGGTTTGTTTTTGCATCATCTCAGATGAGCAATATGAGTTATTCTCCATATGGAGTTCTGAAGAATGTCGGAGAACTTTATACTAAGTCTCTCAATGGACTTATTGTTAAGTTCTGGAATGTATATGGTATTGAAAAGGACCACGATAAAGCACACGTTATTACCGACTTCATCCGTAAAGGTTTTGAGACTGGTGTAATTGATATGCTTACTGATGGTCAGGAGCAACGTGAGTTTCTTTATGCTGAAGATTGCTGCGAAGCACTAGAGGCAATTATGGAAAACTATAATGACTTTACTTCAGAAGATAATCTTCATATTACAAGTTTCCGTTCTACAAAAATTATTGACATTGCTAGCATAATTAGTGGGCAATTTAATCTGATTGGAAAAGAAATCAAAGTCCAACCATCGGAAGAAAAAGATTCCGTCCAAATGGATAAGAGGAATCTTCCAGATACTTATTTGACTAAGTGGTGGATGCCAAAAACAACTATCGAGCAAGGCATTGCTAAAGTCTTTGAGGCAATGAAGAATGAGCAAGTTTAAGATTAATCTTTATTGCAACGATTCTCTTCTTCCTTCTACTTCAGATAAAAATACTTCTAAGTTTACTGAGTGGGTTTATGATGGTTCTGGAGAAGTTAATTTCTATGTAAATCAACGTTCTCTAGAAGCATTCTCTACAGTTCCAACCAAACCCACTTATATTTGGTTGTTGGAATCTAAGCAAATCATCAAACCAATCTATGATTGGGTGATTAAAAATTATGAGTTTGCTGCTACCAGGGTTGATGGTATTTTTAGTTGCGATAAAGAACTATGTGAAAAATACCCAAAGATTAAGTACGCACTTAGTAATGCAGCACCTTGGGTTGTAGATAGACAGGTATTTGAAAAGACCAAATTAGTTTCTATGGTTTCTTCAAATAAGTCTATGGTTCCAGGGCATATAAAGAGACTTGAGTTTGTGAATAGGTTCAAAGACCAAGTTGATTTGTTTGGTAGAGGTATCAGAGATATTTCTTGCAAAGAAGAAGCACTAAAGGACTATATGTTCTCGATTGCAGTGGAAAATGCAGTCTATGATACTTATTTCACTGAGAAGATTACTGATTGCTTTGCTACTGGAACTATTCCAATTTTTTATGGATGTAGAGGAATTACTGAGTATTTCAATGAGGATGGAATTATATTCTTAGATGATGATTTCGATATTTCTTCATTGACAGAAGACCTTTATTATTCTAAAATGGATGCAGTTAAAGATAACTTTGAACGTTCTTTAAACCTTCCTGTCGCAGAAGATTTTATCTATACTAATTATTTTAAATGAGTCAATACAAATATTTTTCAGAAAATAATATTAAAGTCGATGGAGTAATTCACGTTGGAGCACACCGTGGAGAAGAAATCTTTGACTATGAAAAACTAAATGCCAAGCAAGTAATCTGGATTGAACCTAATCCAGAAGTATTTGAGGAATTGCAAATTGCATTAGAAAGAGCAGATAGTTTTATTGAATCTCATGGATTTTGTGTTGCTGCAAGTGATGTTGATTCAACGGATGTAGATTTTCATGTTTGCTATGGTCCAGATGCTGGATTTATGAGAGGAAATAAGGGATGTTCTTCTTTGCTTAAGCCACAAGGTAGGTTTGAATCTTGGCATAGAAAAACAATAAAAGTAGATACATCTAGACTTGATACTTTACTTGAAGAAAATAATTTTAATTTTGGAGATTTCCAACTCCTTGATATGGATACTCAAGGAGCAGAACTAATGGTTCTAAAAGGTGCAACTAAACTTTTAGAAAATGTTTTATACGTAACATCTGAAGCAACTTGGAAAAATCCAGATTATGTTGATAATGTTATGTTTGATGAGTTGGAATCATATTTAAATTCATTTGGATTTCAGCATGTGGAAACATTCGAGCATACCTCTGATTGGGGTGACGTTTTATTTGTAAAGAAAAACTAAGGAGAAAAAATGGCAATTTCATTTAATGGTCTTGGCAATGCAGGGAGACTTGGAAATCAAATGTTCCAATATGCTGCTATCCGAGGTATTGCGGCTCATAAAGGATATCAATGGATGATTCCTCCTGCTGATGCAGACAGATGCGATAATTATGGTTTATTTGATGCATTTAAGTTGGTAAATTGTAAGGAAGTTAATCAAGGAGAGCAACCAAAGCAAACTATTTCTTGGAGAGAATTTCATTTTAACGAAAATCTTTTTGAGCAATGTCCAGATAATGTTGACATTGACGGATATTTCCAATCTGAAAAATATTTTAAACACATTGAAAAAGAAATTCGAGAAGATTTTACATTTAAAGATGAGTGGTTAGATCCATGCAGAGAATACATTCAAAGTATTGGTAATGATAAACTTGTCTTTCTTCATGTTCGCAGAGGAAATCCAAACCTACAAGGAATTAGAGGTGAACGTTGGTCTTATCAAATGCTTCAACAATATCATCCTTTGTGTAAGTTTGAATATTATGAAGAAGCACTTAAAGAATTTGATGATTCTTATCAAGTAATTGTTTTTTCTGATGTTATTGATTGGTGTAAAAAGCAAGACTTTTTTAAGGGAGATAGATTTTTATTTTCTGATAATTCTCTAGAACTTTTTCCAGATGGTGCGTCTGTTCCTTATATCGATTTGTGTTTAATGTCACTCTGTAGTGATGCAATTATAGCTAATTCATCTTTATCTTGGTGGGGTGCTTGGTTAATCAATAACCCAAATAAAAAAGTTGTTGCCCCCAAACCTTGGTTCGGTCCTGCATATGATAACTACATTATGGACGATCTAATACCAGAGGGTTGGATTGAAAAGTACAATGATCCAAAAGAAATTCCAGCAGAGGTTTGATATGAAACTTGATTTTTTGATACCTTGCCGTATTGAAAGTGAGGACAGGTTAAAGAATATAATTACTTCTGTTTCTTTTTTACTTCATAATTTTCCAGATGCTAATGTTATAGTTAAAGAGGTTGATAGTAGATCTAATTTTAAGTTTAGAGCAATACCAGAGATTAAAAAATATGCAGACACAAAAAATTTAATTCATATCTATGAAGAGAGTGATGAAAAAGCATTTCATAAAACTCGAATTTTAAATGATTTATTGCTAGAATCAAAGTCTGACATAGTTTTTAATCATGATGTTGATATGATTCTTCCGATACAATCGTATCATTTAGCATATTCTGCATTAGATGAAGACCATTGTGATGCAATATATCCTTTTGGTTGTGGAATTTATCAACGTGCTGTTGAATATCCAATGAATGTTTATGATGAATTTTTAAATTCAAAATTTAATTTTGAAGTTTTAAATTCAAATTCAAGAAATGCCTCATCTACTATTGGTTGGGGACAGATGATTAAACGTCAGGTTGAAATCAATATTGGAATGTGGAACGAAAATTTTGTTTCTTGGGGAGCAGAAGATTGTGAGTTTTACTATAGATTAAATCTTTTTAATTACAGAGTTGGAAGGGTTAATGATGTTATCTATCATCTTGAACATGGTAGAACTTTTAACTCTCATTATAATAATCCAAAATTTATGGATAATTATAATCTTTGGCAGTGGTTTAGAACTCAGAGCAGAGAAACAGTAATAAAATATTATGAGCAACAACCGTATCTAATTAATAGGGGGGAAAAATTAAATGTTAGCGTTTAATGGACTTGGGAATAATGGCAGACTTGGAAATCAAATGTTCCAGTATGCAGCATTGAAGGGGATTGCTAGACGTAGAGGATACGATTTTTGTATTCCCCCATTTGAGTCAAAAAGAATTGATAATTATAGTTTGCATGTATGCTTTAAACTTTCTAATGTCCATAGTGGAAATCTGAAATTTTTAGATCAAGGACATGCCCCAGTTGTGGTTGAAAGGGAATATCATTATGACCAAACACTTCATGATTTGTGCCCAGATGATGTAAGTCTTTTTGGTTTTTTCCAATCTGAAAAATGGTTCAAGGATATTGAATCAGAAATTCGTGAAGATTTTACTTTTGATGATGGAATTCTTGGACCATGTAAAGAGTTTATTTCTGAATTTGAAAGACAACCAATTTTCCTTCATGTAAGGAGAGGAGACCCAAATCTTGTTGATGCAAGAGGATTTAAATGGGCATATGTAAATCTTGCTGATACTCATCCAGTTCAACCAATAGAATATTATGAAAATGCCCTAAAGTTTTTTGATGAAGATCAACCAGTTCTCGTTTTTTCTGATTCTCCAGAATGGGTAAATGAGCAAGAAATATTTAAACCAGACAGGTTCTTTATCTCTGAACCACAAGACAAATATCCAGATGGTTCATATACACCATATGTTGATTTGTGTTTGATGTCATTGTGCTCTGGTGCAATTATTGCTAATTCATCTTTATCTTGGTGGGGTGCTTGGTTGCAAGGAAATACGGGTAAAGTCATAGCACCAAAAATGTGGTTTGGACCTGCGTATGCTGATAAGGATACTAAAGATTTGTATTGTGAGGAATGGGAAGTAGTATGATGGATAAGAATAAATCTACTTATAAACTTAAAAATATTGGACCCATTTATTATCTTAATCTTGATGGACAACCAGAAAGAAAAGAATATATGGAACAACAATTTAAAGAATGGGAGATTGAGAATTACACAAGAATATCTGCATATGATGGGAGAGAAGATGATTTGAGTGATATTGTCTCTGGAAGATATCCTCAAATGATGACTTCTGGTGAAATTGGATGTACTACATCTCATCTAAAAGCAATTAAGCATTGGTATGAAACATCTGATTCTCCATATGCAGTTATTATGGAAGACGATGTTGATTTGCAAATAGTTAAAAATTGGGACTTTACTTGGAGTCAATTTTATTCTCTCGTTCCATATGATTGGGATGTAATTCAATTAGCAATCATTTGCACAGGACCACTTCACGTCCAACTTCACAAAAGGTTTGTGAATGACTTTTCTACTGCTTGCTACATGATATCTCGACATCATGCAGAAAAAATTATCAAACATCATATACGTGGAAATAAGTATAAGTTGGATAATGGAGTTAAACCAAGAGCAGTAGCTGATGATTTAATTTATAATTCTGGAAATACTTTTTCTATTCCACTGTTCTTGTATAGGATTGCTCTTGGATCTTCTATTCACCCAGAGCATATTGATATTTTCCATCGTTCTAGTCATGATGGACTTTTAACATTTTGGCAGCAAAATGGGTCAAAATTAAAAATTGAAGAACTAATGAATTATGACCCTTATCTGGGGAGAATAACCCAAAATCAAGAACAAAGTTGACACAATCCCAAAGAAAGTGTTAAGATAAATATCCTGACGTATCCGTATCGCAACTATTGTACGGATACTCAGTATGTCGTTTAGTACTAAAAACAATTTTTTATGAAACTCAAACAACTGATGCTTGCACCTGTTGCTCTGGGAATTGTTGCTCCTGCTGCTGCGAATGCCGCAGATCTCAATATGGCAGCAGTAAATCAATATTCCACCTCGGAACAAGTTACAAGCATTACGCAATTATCTGATGTGCAACCCACTGACTGGGCATATCAGGCACTCAACAATCTTGTTGATCGTTATGGTTGTGTTGCTGGTTATCCTAATGGCACCTATGGTGGTGGCAAGGCAATGACCCGTTATGAGGCAGCAGCACTTCTAAATGCATGTCTGGATCGTGTGACTGAAGTTACTGATGAACTTCAACGTCTTGCAAAGGAGTTTGCTGATGAACTCTCTGTGATTCGTGGTCGTGTAGACAAACTGGAAGCAAAAGTGGGTACTCTGGAAGCAACCCAGTTTTCTACCACTACCAAACTGCGTGGTGAAGCATCCTTCGTTCTTGGTAACGTTGATGGATACCAAACTAAAGGTGGTGATGTAACTCATGCTGCATTCAATTACGATCTGCGTCTGAACCTGGATACTTCATTCACTGGTAAGGATTTGCTCAAGACTCGACTGCGTTCTGCTAACTTTAGCAGTGATCCTTTTGGTTCCAGTTCTTCTCTGTTTAAACTTGATAAAGCAGACAACACTGCAAGTGAAGTTGGTAACAATGTAGTTATCGACCGTCTGTATTATCAGTTCCCTGCTTTCAATAACAAAGCAACTCTGACTGCTGGTGCTGCAGTTCGTAACACTGAGATTGCTTGGGTTCCTTCTGCATATAAGTCTGGTATTCTTGACTTCTTTGCTGTTGCTGGTACTCCTGGTGTCTATAACAAGGCAACTGGTGCTGGTTTCGGTGTTCAGTATGGTAAGAAGGGTCTTGTTGCTGGTGTAAACTATGTTGCACAAGCGGGTCAAGATAGTTCCAAGGGTGAGTTTGATGAGTCTGGTGCTCTGAATACTCTCGCACAAATCGGTTATCGTGGTACTAACTGGGGTGCTGCATTTGGTTATCGTTATGGTACTGAAGGCACTCGTGTTCGTACCTACAACGGTCTGAATGGTTCTTCTGGCACTCTGGTTCCTGGTCAAACTTCTAACGGTTATGCTCTTAATGCTTACTGGCAACCAACTAAGTCTGGTATTGTTCCTTCTGTCTCTGCAGGTTATGGTTGGAACACTGTAAGTGGTACTGCTAGTGCTGCTACCGATAGTCAATCCTGGATGGCAGCTCTTCAGTGGGAAGATGTGTTTGTTGGTGGTAACTCTGCTGGTGTTGCTATCGGTCAAGCACCTACTGGTGAAGACCTTGAGAAGGCAACGATGCTTGAAATCTTCTACAAGTATCAAGTGTCTGATAACATCAGCATCACTCCTGCCATCTTTTACGCAAGTGACAACCAACGTCTTGCTGATAACTCTTCCAACTGGGGTGGTGTAATCCAGACAACCTTCAAGTTCTGATAAGTCAGCAAATCTAAACAAAATCTTAAGGAGGGGTTGACACCCCTCTTTTTTTGCTATATAGTTTTGTTGTAAATCTTTACAAAAGATAATGACTGTAACAAAAAATGAGTTCGGGCAAATGAATATGTTTGCCAAAGAACCTACAATGTGGATGTCTAAAGAAGACATCGAACGTTACGGGTTTGAACCCTATGCCGAGAAGGCGGAGAAAATGAATGGACGCTGGGCTATGGTCGGTATTGTTGCTGGGGCTATTTCTTATGCTCTCACTGGCAACCTCTTCTTCGGAGTAATTTGATACTTGACTATGACTTCACTTTTATTTACAATGACTTCAGTTGCCTTCTTCGTTTTGTTGGCAGCATCTGTAGAAAAAATTTGTGAGACTTATTGATGACCATTTTTAATATCACTCTTCAATCTCCTGATGGAACGGAAACCACAATCCAATGTCCTGATGACCAGTACATCCTCGAAGCAGCAGAAGAAGCAGGTGTTGACCTCCCTTCGTCCTGTAAAGCAGGAGCTTGCTCTGCTTGTGCAGGGAAACTTATCTCTGGTACTGTAGATAATGAGGAGCAATCATTCCTCGATGACGAACAAATTGCTGATGGTTGGGTGCTTACTTGTGTGGCATATCCAACTAGTGATTGTGTGATTCTTACCGAACAAGAGGAGAATCTGTGAGTGCTAATATGCTAGGGCAATTTAACCTTGCTCTTCAAGAGTTAGTTGATAGTGGTGCTTGGGATAAAGATGTAGAACTAGAAGTCAAAATCGCAGGCACTCTTAAAAACGATAAGTTTATCGTAATCAAACCAATTAAAGAAAAGATGGTCTGCAACCCAGACCCAGAACTTAAACAAAAACACCCTTATCAAGGAGAAAAACAATGAACGAAAGAGCAGAACGTATTAATGGTTGGGCAGCAATGATTGGTATTGTTGCAGCAATGGGTTCTTATGCATTTACTGGTCAAATTATTCCTGGTATTTGGTGATGCGGTGCAAAGTGCAGTTGTATGTGGCAGGTAAAGTCTTTCACGAAATCGTAGAGGCAAAAGATTATAAAGATGCGAGAGAAACTGCACTTGCCCGAAATCCAAATGCAAAAGTTGTTGGTGTAACTGCTGTTTTTAATTGATACTTATGTTTAATTTTTTTAGAAAGAATGAGAAAAATATGGAGGTTCCTATGCGTAAAGAAAAATACATTATTCCTACATTAGATTTTGTTTTTCGTGAGAATGGTGAATTTGTAACTCGTACAACCAATGAATTATTCGATGGTAAACGTGTAGTTATTTTCTCACTTCCTGGTGCTTTTACTCCTACTTGTTCTGCATACCAACTTCCTGGCTTTGAAGATAAGTATGAAGAATTCCAAGCACTGGGTATTGATGAAATCTATTGTATCTCCGTAAATGATGGTTTTGTGATGAATGCTTGGGCAAAAGACCAAAACATCAAGAATGTAAAACTAATTCCAGATGGCAATGCTTACTTCACTCGCTCTATGGGGTATCTTGTAACTAAGTCAAATCTTGGTTTTGGTCAACGTTCTTGGCGTTATGCTGCTGTCATTGACAATGGAGTTATTGAAAAACTTTTTGTCGAAGATGGTATGAGAGACAATGCAGACACCGACCCATACGAAAAGAGCACACCAGAAAATGTGCTTGAATATGTAAAGTCTACTGTTCGTGAAGTAGCAACAGTTTGAAATAATAATAGATAATAGTTATCTCTGTCTCTAAATAAGAGGCAGAGATTTTTTTATGTTATGCCTAGAGGACACCTTACTAAAGATATTATTAAATGTGAAGTGCTTAAGATTAAAAGAGATTTAGATAAAGAATGGATGGATAAATCTGGAAATGACCCGAAATGGTTAGCTCATCAATATTTAAATAAAGTTCTGGACAAGATTGATGAATATAGTCAGTGATAAATAATCAAATCCCAATTTTGGGCAGTTCAAGTTAACCTTTATGTCAGATTTAACTAGAGAAAAATTGATTAAAACCATTGTTGCTGAGGAAATGATGGGATGTACTGGTGATGAATATCATAAAAAATTAAAATCTCTATATCATAAATGGGAACATGAATCTAGTGAAAATATATGCAAAAAATATAATGAATTGGAAACAACGAGTATCACTGTTGATGACCTAAAACCATAAATATCTTAAGTGTCTGGATAGATATCTTATGACCTTAGATCTTCATAACTTTTTTAAATATTATGATGAGAAGAACCCCAACCATGTTGCTGCGGTTCAGTGGTTGGAGGATAACCTCCCAGAGAAATTCTTAGATGATTCCCAATCTGATTGGGTTGGAATTTTTAGAACTGCTCCACCAACTCCAGCAGTTTTAGACGTTCCATACTTTAATCAAGTAGACAACTACAGAGACGCACACAGAACTTGTAATAGTTCATCCTGTGCTATGTGCCTTGCATTCCTAAAACCAGGAAGTATTAAGGGTGATGATGAATATGTTAAAAAAGTATTTGCAATTGGAGATACAACCGATCACTCAGTGCAGACCAAAGTTCTTGCTGGATACGGAGTAAAGTCTCACTTTAGTTACAATCTTTCTTTTGCTGATATTGATAAGAGCCTTGATAGAGGTAAACCAGTTGTTATCGGTATTCTTCATCGTGGTTCTTTATCTGCACCTACTGGTGGACATATGTGCGTTGTTATCGGTAAGACACCAGATGGCAAAGGATATTATGTCAATGACCCATATGGTTCATTGAATGATAACTATAGTGGTCCAGTAACAAATGGTAAAAAGACCATTTACACCAAAGCAGTTCTTAAGCATCGTTGGTGCCCAGGTGGCAACGATGGTTGGGGTCGTATTTTTGATTGATAGGAGAACAACCAATGGCAAGAGTAGATTTACACAACTTTTTTAAGTTCTACGACGATAGAAA
>Ga0129336_10003143_pt1 | contig 10199 bp, 7 predicted proteins | sample CPB6_02_DNA_FD_96878 | JGI IMG/M metagenome (GOLD analysis project Ga0129336, IMG submission 96878) | Freshwater to marine salinity gradient microbial communities from Chesapeake Bay, USA - CPBay_Sum_0.6_0.2_DNA | ecosystem: Environmental > Aquatic > Marine > Coastal | place: USA: Chesapeake Bay...
ACGCAGGCCGCCGGAACCGGCTACGACTTCCTCAGCCTGAGCGGCAACCTCGACCTGACCGGTGCGAGCGCGTCGAACAAGATCATCCTCAAGATCGTCTCGCTCAACGCCTCCGACCTGGTCGGCAACGCCCAGAACTTCGCTAACAACGTGACCGGAGCGGGCTACATCGCCTCGTTCGACTTCGCCCAGGTGGGCGGCCTCAACCTCGCCGGCGGCGCGAACATCAACGATGTCTTCTCCATCGACACGTCCGACTTCCGCTACAGCGACGGTTCGTCCTCCGCGGCCGGCCTCTGGTCCCTCAGCTACGACGGCAGCGGCGCCATCACCCTGACCGCCGTGCCCGAGCCCTCGACCTACGGCTTCGCGCTCGGCGCCCTGGCGCTCGCGGCCGCCGCGGTCCGCCGCCGCCGCAAGCAGGCCGCCAAGGCCTGACCAATTCTCCCTTCACACGATGAGGGGAAAGGGTAGGGTGTTGCCCATGACCCCGCCCTTCCACCCCATGCCCGGGTCGGCACGGTTTGACCGCCGTTCTTTCGTCGCTTCTGGGGCGGCCTGGCTGTCGGTGGCGGCGCTCTCGACGCAGCGGGTCTTCGGACGGCCGCTGCTCGGCGCGAAATTCGACGCCCATCCGTTCTCGCTGGGCGTGGCTTCGGGGGACCCGGCGCCGGACGGTTTTGTGATCTGGACGCGGCTAGCTCCGCGGCCCTTCCAGCCCGACGGCGGCATGCCGCCCGAGCCGGTCGAGGTCGCCTGGCTGGTCGCCGAGGATGAGAAATTCGAGAAGGTGATCCGCAAGGGCGTGCACGTCGCCACCCCGGAATGGGGCCACTCGGTCCATGTCGAAGTCGAGGGGCTGGCCCCTGACCGCTGGTACTGGTATCGCTTCACGGTCGGCGGAGAGACCAGTCCGGTCGGACGTTCCCGCACCTTCCCGAAGCGCGACGCCGAAGTCGCGCGGCTGCGCTTCGCCGTGGCCTCCTGCCAGCACTTCGAGCAGGGACTCTTCACCGCATACCGGCACATGGCCCGCGAGGAGCTGGACGCCGTGGTCTTCCTCGGCGACTACATCTACGAGTACAAGGGCCAGGACAGGAAGGTGCGCAAGCACCTCGGCGACGAGATCATGACGCTGGGCGACTACCGGGTGCGATACGCGCAGTATCGCGGCGACGCCGCCCTGGCCGAGATGCACGCCCGCGTGCCCTGGATCCTCACCTGGGACGACCACGAGTTCGACAACAACTGCGCCGGTGACATCTCGGAAGAGAAGGGCGTCGACCGCGAATCCTTCCTGCGCCGCCGCGCCGCCGCCTACCAGGCCTATTACGAGCACATGCCCCTGCGCCGCGCGGCCCTGCCCAAGGGCCCCGACATGCTGCTCTACCGGCGCATCCCCTTCGGCCGCCTCGCCGACTTCTTCGTCCTGGACACGCGCCAGTACCGGACCGACCAACCGTTGGGCGACGGACATCATCCCAACCATCCCGTGCAGCTCGACCCCGCGGGCACCCTGCTGGGCAAGGAGCAGCGTGACTGGCTCTTCCGCGGCCTGCAGGGATCGCCCTCCCGCTGGAACGTGCTGGCCCAGCAGATCATGGTCGGGCATGTCGACCGCAAGGCCGGACCCGAGGAGGCCTTCCAGATGGACCAGTGGCCCGGTTACGAGTTCGAGCGGCGCAACCTGCTGCGGCACTTCCGCGACGCGAAGGTGCGCAATCCCGTCGTGCTGACCGGTGACATCCACGCCAACTGGGCCAATGAGCTGGTCCTGGACTTCGAGCGCCCCGAACAGGGCTCCGTCGGCACCGAGTTCGTCGGCACCTCGATCACGTCCGGCGGCGACGGCACGCTCGCCCCGAAGACCCTCGCGGACACCTACCGCGAGAACCCTTTCGTCAAGTTCCACAGCACCGAACGCGGCTACCTCGTCTGCGAAGTGACCCCGCAGGCCTGGCGCACCGACTACCGTGCCGTCGAGTTCGTGACCAAGCCGGACGCCCCGCTGCTGACCCGCGCGACCTTCACCGTCGAAGACGGCTCGCCGCTCCTGCGCAAGGCCTAGGCAGGGAGGTAATGGCCATCACGTCCGTGCCTACGTCGGCGCACGGGGCCAAGGTGACACGTTGGCATGGGGAAATCCAAGAGCCCGCCCTACCGGGGGTTTGACTCCCGGTAGGGCTTGCCGCAGAAAAACCCCCATGCGAAACGCCCCATCGCTTTTTCTGTCCATCTTGCTGCTCGGCCTGACAACGGTCGCCGAAGCCGCCCGGGATCTGACGTTCTACCTCGTCTCGGACACGCACGTGGGGATGAACTACCGCAAGACCGTCCCGCCGTTCGGCCCGGACCAGTTCAACGCGCACGTCGCGAAGACCCTGGAGGTGCTCGCGCAGGTGCCGGGCACGGCCTGGCAGGAAGGGCCCGTGGCCGAGGCCATGAAGGGCAAGGGTCCGGTGCCCCGCCCGGCCGGCATGATCGTAGCCGGCGACCTCACCGAGGTCGGCAATGCGGCCGAATGGAAGGACTTCGACCGACTGTTCCCCTGGCAGGCGACCACTCCCGCCAAGTATCCGCTGTTCGCCATCGCGGGGAATCATGACGGCGGGCGCGACGGACCCGTGCGCAAGGGCCTGCGGGAGCGCAACCGTGAGATGCTCGCCGCCGGCTTGGTCCAGACGCTCTCCGAGGACGGCTTCCATTCCGCGTGGAACTGGCAGGGCGTGCACTTCATCAACGTGAACCTCTACGCGGGCGACGGCGCCAAGGAGGGCGCCAAGGAGACCTCGATGTGGAACCCGGAATCAGGACTGACCTTCCTCAAGGCGCGTCTGGCCAAGATTGCGCCGACGGAGCCGGTGGTCATCGCCCAGCATCTGGACTTCAGCGCCCGCAGCACCTGGTGGGACCAGCCGAAGCGCAAGGCGTTCTATGAGGCCATCAAGGGGCACAACGTCATCGCCCTGCTGCACGGCCACACGCACGACATCACCCGCCTGAAGTTCCCCGAGGACAAGGACTACGCCGACTGGGGCGGCGAGGGTCCGCGCTTCGACTGCTTCTCAGCCGGCGCGTTCAAGCCTGACGCCAAGGAAGGCAAGCCGTTCCCGGGTCCGCGGTATCCCTGCGAGTGCTACGTCTTCCGGATCGTCGATGACACCTTCGTCGCCGCGCACTACACCGCCGAGCCCGGAGGCTGGAACACCAGCAAGCACGCTCCGCAGCTGACCTTCGTGAAGAAGATTGGAAAATAAGGGGGCATGGGGGCACGGGGACACGCGGGCAAGGGGAGATAGGGACAGGGACAGGGCTAGGGACAGGGATAGGTAGGGTCGACCACCCCTTGGTCGGCCGATTCAAGGTATGCGGTCGAGGAATGGTCCTCGACCCTGCCTACGGCGTTGGCACGACCAATGCCACCTCCGGCCAACTGACCAACCGTTCAACCAATATCTTCGCTATCTCCCCATGCCCGCGTGCCCACGTGTCACCTTGCCCCCTGGTCACATCACTTTCCCCTCCTCCACACCTTCCCGTCGGAGGTGACGAGGACGACGTCGAGCCGCTCGCGTTCGGCGATCCGCTTGGCCTTCTCGAATCCCGCCGCCATCAGCGCCGTGGACCAGCCGTCGGCGAGGACGCAGTTGGGGGCGTAGACGGCGGCCATCTCAAGCGTGGGCGTCAAGGGCTTGCCCGTGCGCGGGGAAAGGATGTGGTTCGCCTCGCGTCCCTCGAGCTTGCGACGCGCACGGTAGAGCCCGGACACGGCGAGGGCGCGGTCCTTCAGCTCGGGAGTGTCGAGCTGGCGTCCGGGGTTCATCGGGTCCTCGAGGCCGACGCGCCAGGCGCCCGCGGCGAGCAGCTCACCGCCCACCTCGATGAGATACTCGTCGTGGCCTTCCGCCTTGAGAATCTGCGCGAGACGGTCGGCGGCGTGGCCCTGCAGGAGGGAGCCGAGGTCGAGGGCCGTGCGCGGATGACGCTTGGCGATCGTCAGGGCGCCGGCGTCGGTGACGAGATTCTTCCAGCCGACCGCCGGGAGCGCCGCCGCGATCTCCTCGTCCGTCGGCGCCTTGGGCCGCTTGCCCGAGGGTCCGTAGCCCCAGAGGTCAAGGAGCGGGGCCACGGTGAGGTCGTAGTCGCCTTCGGTGGCTTCGCCGAGCCGTCGTCCGAGCAGCACCAGCTGCATGAGCTCGTCCGTCACGCCGAAGGGGCGGTCCGTGTCGCGTGAGTTGAAGTCGTAGGTCCCTGAGGAATCCCGCCAGTGGGAGAGCGAGAACTCCACGCGGTTGGCCTCCGCCTCCAGCTCGCGCTTGATCAGGTCAGCGTCGAAGCCGTCGCCGCGCACCTTCACCGTCCAGGTCGTGCCGAAGGCCGCGCCGTGGATTTCCGTGACCGCGGGCGGCGGAGGTTCCGGCAGGGCCGCCTCGGGTTTCGCCAGGACGAACACGCCGCCCGCCGCCAGCAGCGCCAGCGCCACTCCGTCTCGCCGCGTCAGCCCTTCATCGGAGGACGTCGTGCGCACGAACTTGAGGAGCGCGCCGGTCGGGCAGCCGTATTTGCAATAAGCCTGAGGGATGAAGACCGAAGCGATGAGCCCGACCACGGCCAGCCCGAGCGGGATGCTGGCCGAAACCCCCAGTATCCAGGCGTCGAAGGGTTCGACCCGGTTGAGGTCGAAGGAGGGCAGGGCCAGAGCGGTCAGAAAGGCCCCTGCCAGGCTCCAGGAGGGCAGTTTGGACAGCCGGGAGTGGGTCGGGCCGCTCAGGGGCCGGTGGAGGCCTCTGAACCGCCCCAGCAGCTCCTGGGCGGCCCCATGGGGGCAGACATGGTGGCAATAGAGCTGCTTCCGGGTGGCCCAGGGGGCCAGGAGCGCGACAGCCCCGAGAATCACCAGTTCGGGGGCCGCCTTCCAGGGCAGGCCGTGTCTGGCCCAGCCGGAGAAGAGCCCGAGGGAGACCAGCTGGCCGAGCCAGAGCCCGGTGCCGCCGACGAGGAAGAGCTGCCAGACCAAGCGGACCTTGGGATTGCCGTGCAGCGGCGTGAAGGCCATCGCCAGGGCGCCCAGCAGCAGCAGCCCCGCCGCGGCGCGGCGCAGCCAGGATTCCCGCTCATCCTCCGCCGCGGCCGCGGCCCGGCGATCATCGGCGAACCGGCGGCGCATCCCTTCCGCGACGGCGAAGCTCGTCATCGTCGCCCCGGCCACGCCTTCGAGTCCGGCCCGGTTGAAGTCGAGCGCGGCCCATTCCTCGACGTTCCAGCGCGTGAGCGAGGCGAGGTAGGCCGGATCCTCCTTGACCCGCCTCACGTAGTCCGCCGTGTCGTAGGTGGAGCGGATGAGCACCTTGCGGATCGTGCGCGCGTCCGGCGCGACCGAGACCAGCGTGTCGGTCGGTCCCGCGTAGCCCGTGGCCTCGTCGCCCGAGGGCGAGGTGCGCACCAGGAACCCGAGCGTGGCGTCGCCGGCGTCCTTCACCCGATGCCAGCCGCGCCGGGGCGAGTGCGTCTCGAGGGAGGCGGCGTCGGTGAGACCGGCGGACTTCGCCTCCTCGACCGTGAGGGGCGTGGGAAAACGCAGGGAGGCGTACGTCCCCGAGAGGCGCTGCTGGACCGACTCCGCGACCGCATAGGCCGTGAGCGTCGAGCCCGCGACGCCTTCCAGTTTCGGCGCGGGGCGCGTCCGGGGCGTCCAGCCCACGAACGAGGCGGCGAACGCCGGATCGGACTTGAGCTGCGCCACGTGGGCCGCCGTGTCCTCGCTCGAGAGGATGCGGATGCCGAGCACGCGGTCGTCATTGTCGAGCGCCACGAGCACGTTCGTCGGTCCGGAGTAGCCGACGATGCCGTCGGCCTCCGGCGAGGTCGTGACCAGCCGGCCGACGCGGTTGCCGAAGACGTCGAGCGCGAGCACCGACCGGTCGGGCGCCGCCTTGAGGCGGGAGGCGTCGGGGAAGAAGGCGCGGGCCTGCGCGAGCGAGAGCGCGGGCGCTCCCTGCGGGGCGGGGTCGGAGGCGTGAAGCAGGAAGGCCGCCGCGGCGAGCGCGAGCGGCCTCCAGAGGCGGGCGAGCCAGGCCTGGGCGCCCGCGGCCATGGTTCAGTTGACCGGGACCAGCTGGACGACGTCGGCCTGGGCGCTGCCCCGCTTGACCCCTTCGGAGGAGAGCACGATCGCGTGCTCGCCCGCGGTGAAGTCGTAGGCGCCGATCACCATCGGCTTGTCGAGCTCGCCCTGCGTCTGGTCGATGCGCTTCTCGACCGGCTTGGCGCCCGTGCGTTCCAGGATGACGAGCGTGTCCGGGGCGCGGTTCTCGTGGCCGGTGAAGTGCAGGCGGAGCTCGTAGCGTCCGGCCTTGGGGACGTTGAGCGTGTAGCGGGCGGAGTTGGCGCCCTTGCCCGCGTAGTGGTAGCCGTTGCCGTAGTGGGGCAGCCCTTCGCCCTTGGTCCACTTGCCGGTGAACTTCGCTTCGGAGTCGTCGACCACGACGCCGGGCATCTTCTTGAGGATGGCCAGCTCATGCTCATTGAGCTTCTCGGGCTTGCCGTCGCCGTGCAGGTCGCGGTTCATGCGCGCGACGGGCAGCGCCTTGAAGTCGGCGATGGCGTCGTCGAGGCGCAGCGGACCCGTGAGGGAATCGCGACGCATGCGGCCGGGCTGCTCGAGCAGCTTCAGGAGTTCGGCGAGGTGCTTCTCATAGACGCCGCGGGGCGTGGTGCCTTCGCGGACGGCCAGGTAGGCGGCCTTGCCGACCACTTCGCCCATCATGCCGATGGTGCGCATCACGCGGACCGTGCCGAGGGCCTCGTGCGTGACGGAGATGTGCCGTCCGGCCATGAACAGGTTCGGGACGTTGCGGGAGTAGAAGAGACGGTAGGGCAGGGGGTAGCCGTTGCGACGGTCGACCGCGGCCTTGCCCTCGGCCCCGCGGGCGCCGAAGGCCGCGCGGGAGATGAAGGGATTGTCCGGGAACTTGGCCGCATACTGCTCGCGCGGGTAGTGCAGGTCGATGTCCCAGGTGGTGGGCACGGTGCCGTCGGGGAACTCGCGCTTGGCCACGATGTCGGGGCCGGTGAGCACGATGTCGCCGCGGAGCAGGCGGGACTCTCGGGGTCCGCCGACGTGCGAGGCCCACTTCAGGGCGGAGTTCGCGTAGCGGTCCTTGTCCTTGCCGGTCTTGAGCGCGGTGAAGGCGCCGTACATCGCGCGCAGGTTCCAGTCGCGGATCAGCTCGAGGTCCTTGATGGGATCCTTGTCGAAGCCGGATTCCCAGAACCACTCGGCCTTGTAGAAGGGCTTGTCCTCGAGGAAGGACTTGGAGCGCTGCAGGGTGGGGAAGTCGCCCATCTCGAGGGGCAGCGCCCAGGGCGTGGCGGGCCAGGCCTGGGGCGAGGCCTCGTCCTGGTAGAACCACATGTTGGACATGCCCATGCGGCCCTTGGGTTCGACCTCGTAGTCCGCGCCGGCGTAGGCGCCGAGGTGTCCGTGGCCGGTGGTGTCGGCGAAGAACTTGCCGCGGAAGACGCGCTGGCGTCCGGTGCGGGTGTCGATGGCGGTGACGGAGGCGATGCGGCCGTCCTTCATGGTCACGCCGGTCGCGTAGTGATTGAGGAAGAGCGAGACGGTCTTTTCGGCGCGCACGACGCGCTCCTTGAGGTCGTCGGCGAAGCTGTCGATGCGGCCGGGGCTGTCAGGAGAGCGGTCGCCGATCTCCTCGATCATCTCGCCGAGATGCGGGAACTTGCCGCGCATGGTGCCGCCCATGGCCCAGACTCCGACCTCGGAGCTGCCGTTGCCGCCCAGCACCGGGCGGTCCTGGATGAGCGCGACGCGCAGCGACTGACGCCCGGCGGAGAGCGTGGCGCCGAGGCCGCCGTAGCCGCCGCCGACGACGACGAGGTCGAATTCGCCGGCGTCTTCGGGACCGTTCGGATTGTTGAAGGAATTGCGGTAGGCCGCGAGCCCCTGCGCGGGATCGGGCGGGAGTCCGGACTCGGTGGTGAGGACGATGGCGTCACAGCGGCCCTCGAAGCCGGTCAGATCGTGCAGCGCCAGCTTGGCCTCTCCGGCGGGGAGCGTGACCTTGCCGCCGTCCTGCCAGTGCCAGTCCGCCCCTTTGGCGCCGAACTCTGCAGCGAGGGCGCGTCCGTTGATCATGACTTGGAACCGTCCGGGGGAGCCGGGGGCGTTCCACGGTCCGACCCAGTCCTTGGTGCGCACCCAGACCCGGTATTCGCCGGCGGCGGGGACTTGGAACGTCCCGGTGGCGTCGGCGACCGGCCGGCCCAGTCCGTGGGCCAGCAGGTAAGGCGAACCCACGATATGGGTGAAGTGGGTGTCGAGTTTCCACCCGCCATGCTGGGCGAGGGATTCGGCCTCGATGAAAACCGTGCCCGCACGGAGCGCGGAGGAGGCAAGGAGGACAGACAGGCCGGTCAGGCCGAGCAGACGGGGCAACATGCCCTGATTAGATGGCCGAGGGGCAGGGGAGTTCCAGCAAGATTACGAGGTCAAGGGGGGCAAGGGGAGTTAGGGACAGGGGCAGGGCTAGGGCTAGGGGCAGGGACAGGGACAGGGGCAGGGCTAGGGCTAGGTAGGGCCGACCGCCCTTGGTCGGCCGCATCAAGGCAAGCGGTCGAGGAAGGGTCCTCGACCCTACCGGGGCGTTGGCAATCCGTCCCCTCCGACCAACCGTTCTACCAACTTTCTGAGCCTCCGAGCCTCTGGGCCTCTGAATCTCCAGTTTTGGTACTCCACCGGCCAACTGGCCAGCCGTTCAACGGTTCAACCAATGCCTAGCCCTAGCCCTGTCCCTATCTCCCCCGTGTCACCTTGCCCACGTGCCCCCCCCAATGACATCACTCCGCCTTCTTCTTCCCCTGCTGCATGCGCTGACGGAAGCGTTCGGCCTGGGCGTCGAGGATGGTGTCGACGTCCTTGGCGTCGAGCGATTCGTCGGCGGCCATGACCGCCTTCTTCTGCGCCTCGCGCAGGTCGCCAAAGAGCGCCTGGAAGTCCTGGGCGGCGTCCCGCTTCTCATTTTCGGAAGCGTATTCGAGCTGCTTCCTGAGTTCGCCGAGCTTGGTGAAGATCTCGCGCACCTTCTCATCCTGGAAGGCCTTCGTCGAGGCCGCGCGGAACTTGGCCATGACCTCGGGTGAGACGCCTTCGACGTCCGGCAGCATGCCCTGGGCTCCCTTGAAACGTCCGCTGCCGAAGGCGCCCTTGGGCGCCTCGCCTTTGGGGGCTTCTGGCGCGGCGGGAGCGGGCGCGGCGGGAGGCTCGACAGAGGCCACCGCCGTGGCGGCGGGCTTCTTGGCGGCGACGACGTCGTTCTCAGCCGGAATCGACGGGCGCACGGCGATGTAGGTCGCGGCGCTGCCGAGGGCGGCGGCCATGATGAGGGGGAGGATTTCGCGGAATGACATGTTCGTGGGGTTGAGGTGTATGGGATGGTCGGAAAAATTACCGGGGCGCAGGATGAAAGCGTGGGCCGATCACTTCTTCTCCTCGGGTTTCTTCGGATTCTTGCCCTTGGGGGTTTCCTTGGGCTTGGCCGCCCTGGCGGCCTCGGCCCGCTCGCGGTTGATGTTCTCGATCTCGGCGAACACGCGGTCGACCGCGCCTTTCTCGATGGCGGGGTCGGCGGCGATCATGGCTTCCTTGAGGGCCTTCCGCATGTCGTAGGTGGCGTTCTCGAAGTCCGTCTTCATGTCCTTCTTCTCGAGCGGTGACGCGAATTCGGACTGCTCCTTCAGTTCGGCGAGACGCTTGCGCGCCGCGGCGGCGCCGGCGCTCATGTAGGCCTTGGGCAGCTGCTCCCTGATCTTGGCGAGCTGTTCCTCGGAGACGCCCTCGACTTTTTCCGGCACGAACGGCGCGCTCTTGGCGCCGACCTTCTTGCCGGCCTTCTTCTTGGCGGCCGGGGCCTGCTGCGGTTCGGCGGACTTTTCCTCCGCGGAAACCGGCAGTCCTACGGCCAGAGCGAGCAGGGAAAGCAGAAGCGTCTTCATGGGCTTACCCTCCTTGAACACCGCTCCAGGGGTAAAGTTCAGACTTTTTGGCGCTGACCGCTGTCCTCTGCCTGGTTCACCAACCTCCCGGGAGCATCTTGTTCCCCGGGAAGGGGGCGTTGGAGTGAGGCCCGAAGAACATCCGGAAACCCGCGAAAAAGGTGAAGACGTCCCGGTCGTTCATTTTG
>Ga0129336_10003144_pt1 | contig 10198 bp, 7 predicted proteins | sample CPB6_02_DNA_FD_96878 | JGI IMG/M metagenome (GOLD analysis project Ga0129336, IMG submission 96878) | Freshwater to marine salinity gradient microbial communities from Chesapeake Bay, USA - CPBay_Sum_0.6_0.2_DNA | ecosystem: Environmental > Aquatic > Marine > Coastal | place: USA: Chesapeake Bay...
AGGCAGAAGTTGCTGGCGCGGGCTTCATCAACTTTTTTCTCGCCAAAGATTTATTCGCTAAGGAGCTACTGCGCGTCCATCGCGAGGGCGACCAGTACGGTCGCTTCAACCCGCCAGTTCGACGCAAGGTATTGCTGGAGTTCGTCTCGGCCAACCCGACCGGCCCTATGCACGTGGGTCATGGCAGACAAGCCGCCTTCGGCGATGCGCTTGGCCGCTTGCTCGCCGCTGCGGGCGACGATGTCACCCGTGAGTACTACATCAACGATGCCGGCAGACAAACCGAGATTCTCGCCGTATCCGTGTGGCTACGCTATCTCGAAGCTTGCGGCGAAACCCTAGTATTCCCTCAAAACGGCTATCGCGGCGATTATTTGCTGCCCGTTGCCAAAGAATTCCACGCTAGATACGGTACGAGTTGGCATCATCCTGCGGCAACGGTTTTTGCCGATCTGCCAGCCGATGCGCCACTGGGCGACAAAGATCAATATATTGACGCCCTGATCGCCCGCGGCCGAGAGCTCCTCGGTGCGGATCAATGGCACATCGTTCTGCAGCAAAGTATCGAAGCGATGCTCAATGAAATTCGCGACGATCTCGAAGGCTACGGCGTGCACTTTGATCGCTGGACCTCGGAGCGTGAGTTCAATGCCAGTGGCGCCATCGATCGAGCGCTCGAACGCCTGCGCAAGGATGATCTGCTCTACGTCAAAGACGGCGCCCAATGGTTTCGCGCCACGCGCTTTGGCGACGATGAAGATCGGGTCGTCGTGCGTGACAACGGAGTCACCACTTACTTCGCCTCCGATATCGCCTATCACCTCGAAAAACGTGAGCGCGGTTTCGATACGCTGATCAATATTTTCGGCGCAGACCATCATGGCTACATCACCCGTCTACGCGGCGGACTGCAAGCTTTCGGACATCCGGGCGACTGTCTCGAGGTGTTGCTGATCCAGCTCGTTGCACTGTTTCGCAATGGCGAGAAACTCTCGATGGGCAAGCGCGAAGCCAACTTCGTTACGCTGCGCCAGCTGCGAGCCGAAGTCGGTAACGATGCCTGTCGCATCTTCTACCTGATGCGCAGCAACGATCAGTCGCTCGATTTCGATCTGGAACTCGCTAAGTCGAAGTCCAACGAGAATCCGGTGTTCTACATCCAATACGCGCACGCGCGCGTCGCCAGTGTCATGAAGGAGTTGGCAGCTCGCTCCATGACATACGATCCGATCGCAGCCGCGAACGTTGTCGCAAGTCAAGGCGCCACATTGCTGACAGGCACCCACGCCGAGGCCATGCTGTCTTGTCTTTCGCGCTATCCGGAAGTCATTCGGCAGGCGGCGGCGCAGCGAGCGCCGCATGCACTCGTGCATTACCTCAGAGAATTGGCGACGACCCTGCACGCGTTCTACAACGCCGAGCGCATCCTGGTCCCGGAAGATGACCTGCGGCAAGCACGGGTTTATGCTTTGCTCGCAGTGCAGCAAACCCTGCGCAATGGTCTCGGTATCCTGGGCGCCTCGGCGCCCGAGACGATGTAGAGCAACTCGATGACTACACCCATCGGTCGCGACTTCAAACGAACATCTCGCCGCGGCGGCGTTCAACTTGGGCTTTCCAAAGAGTTTTTCGCAGGGCTCGGCATCGGGCTGGCGGTCGCGGTGGCCGTGTTCTTTTGGCAATCGCGAGCCTTGACCGCCGCTCAAGCAGCCGCCGAGAGTCTCGCGCGACCTGAGCCGCGAGCCGCCGCCAAATCGGTAGCCGCTGACGAAACGGAAGAAGCGCGAAGTTACGACTTCTACGCCATGCTTCCCTCGCAGGAAGTTGTGGTACCGGAAGTGGGCAAGGAAACGCCCACTGAACCGTTGCCGAACTCACCTATCGTGCGGCCGGGTAATTACGTGTTGCAACTTGGCGCTTATCGCGAGCTCGCCGAAGCCGAGCGGTTGCAAACGAAGCTGTCACGCCTTGGTATCTCGGCGTCGCTGCAGCGCATCGCCATTGATGCCGATGTTTTCCATCGCGTACGAATAGGCCCTGTCAGCAACCTTGAATCGCTGAATAAGACCCGTGCGCGACTACGCGCCGCCGATATCGATGTGGTCGTGATCCGCGTCAGCGACTAACGATCACGCATCCGCGTCATCACCAACGGATCGAAAATCCACGCCTAGAGATCGCAGCTTGCGATAGAGATGTGTGCGCTCCATACCAACGCGCTTGGCTAGCTGACCGACTTTGCCGTGGCAGAGCAACAATTGCTGCTGCAGATAAGCACGCTCGAAATGTTCGCGTGCCTCACGCAAGCTCAAAGAAAGTAGATCTTGTTTCACCAGTGGCTCTGCGGGTGGTGTCAACTGAGCAAGTTCATGCTCGATGTCTACCAGCGAGATTTCCTCGGGGCCACCACGCACCAACAGACGACGCACGAGATTGCGCAACTCCTGCACGTTGCCGGGCCACGGGTAATTGCGCAGACGGTTCTGAGCGGCCACGCCGAAACGACGGAAGTTCAAACCCTCGGTGTCGACTAGTCGATCGACCTGTTGTCGCAACAACTCGGGTACATCTTCGGCATATTCGCGCAGCGGCGGCACGCGTACGACGATCTGATCTAGATGAGACAACAGATCACGGCGCGTCGAACCGATCGCATTGTCTGCTGCCTGCTCGATACTCGGATGAGCCGAACTGACGAGACGTGCGCGGAAGGGTCGATCACGGCTCTCACCGAGCGGCCGGTAATGTCCTGTCTCCAATACGCCAAGCAGAACTCGCTGCGCCGAGGCCGGCAAATCACCAAGCTCGCTGATGAACAGAGTGCCATCGGCCACCTGCTCAAAGATACCCGCCGTGACACCCGAGGCATCATGGCGTCCGAGCAGAGACTCTTCCGCATCGAGATCGCGCAAACTACTTGCTACCAAGACGACAAACGGCGAGGTCGGGTTCGAACCGTGTTCGTGCAGGTAGCGCGCGAACATTTCACGACCACTGCCTCGCTCACCCAATAACAACACCGAGTTACGGCCCGCAGCCATCGACGCCAACTCATGTCGTAGTTGCTGAACCACGCGACTCTTGCCGATGGGCGCAGCAGCGCCACCGAGCAAGCGCTGGGCACCGCGTGACTTGCGTGCACTCTCAAGACCGCGCTCGACGGTACGTAACAACTTGGCCAAAGATAACGGCTTCTCAACGAAATCGAGGGCGCCCAAGCGAGTTGCCTCGACCGCTGTTTCGACAGTTCCGTGCCCGGACATCATGACGATGGGGCAAGACCCATTACCGGTCGCCATCCACTCGCGCAGCAAGGTGATGCCATCCACGTCGGGCATCCAGATATCGAGCAGAATCAGGTGTGGAGAAAACTGCCCCCGCAGCTGACGCGCTTCGCTCGCGTTGGCGGCGACGGCGACGTCATAGCCCTCGTCGGTGAGAATTTCCTTCACGAGGGTCCGAATGTCGGCCTCGTCGTCTACCACGAGTATGCGTGCTGAGCTCATGCCCGCTCCCTCCAAGTGTCGGTTCGCCGCTCACGGGCTGCGGTCGACCGAGATTTGTCTCTAAATGGCAACATAACACGGACGCGGGCGCCACCCTCAATTCGGTTATCGGCCTCGATGACCCCTCCGTGGTCTTCGACGATCTTGCGGACGATCGCAAGTCCGAGCCCCGTACCACGCGGTTTGCTCGATACGTAGGGGTCGAAGATGCGCCCGAGGATCTCCGGCTGAAAGCCGGGGCCGTTGTCGGTCACGATCAATAGGGCAACAGGCGCGCCCGCAAGCTCGCCAATCCCCGTCTGCAATTCGATACGCGCGTCGGCGACCCCTTCAAGTGCCTCAATGGCATTGGTAAAGAGATTGTTGAGCACCTGCCGTATACGAGCGCGATCCCCGAGGATGGGCTCAAGCCCCGGATCGAACTGACTATGGATGTCGACATGACCTTCCTCGGCGCGATAGAGATCAACCACCTCACCCGCTAATTGATTGAGATCGAACAAATCGAACTTCATCGCGGGCGCACGTGCGTACTCGCTGAAATCATTGACCATCTGCTTCATGGCCTCGACTTGCTGCACGATCGTATGGGTCGATCGCTCCAACAAATCGGCGTCACTACCCGCCAACTGCGGCAATACCTTGCGGCGAAGTCGCTCGGCGGATAATTGGATCGGCGTCAACGGATTTTTGATCTCGTGCGCCAATCGCCGAGCGACCTCACCCCACGCCGCTTCGCGCTGCACTTGCAGCAAGCGCGTCACATCGTCGAAGACAATCACGTAATTGACGGTCTCGTCGATCGCCTGCGGCAAGCGCACGCAAGCGCTGGCTAAAAATCGAGGCCCGGCAAGACCGCTACCACGTAATTCGATCTGTTCGCGCCACTCCTCACGGCCCGCCGCGAAACGATTGCGGATATCATCGAAGAAGGGCTTAGCAATTCCTTCTTCGCCGACGAGATTGGTCAAAGATTTCGCGATCATGGCGGTCAGATTGACGCCGAGAATGGCATCTGCGGCGGCGTTGGCTCTCTGTAAGACCAGGTTTCGATCGACGGTAATGACGCCGGTCGACAAGCGCGCCAGAATTACCGCGAGCCGCTCGCGCTCTCGATCCGCCGCTTCACGGCTACTTTCGGTCTCCTGCCGAGCACGCCGCAGACGCTTGGTCATGTCGTTGAACGACTGCACGAGAAAACCCATTTCATCGTGCGAGCTCAACGGCACACGTGTCGCGAAATCGCCTTTCGCCACCGCGCGCGTACCCGCCATCAAATCCTGTACGGGCTTGAACAGGACTTCGGCCGAGTAGATCGCGCCGTAAATCGCACCGAGCAAGGTGACGAGCAATACCATTGTGAGTGTGAGACTGAAGCTGTACTTCAGTGGCTCGCGCAAGGCGGCCAAATCACCATACTGCGAAAATGAGCGTTGTACCGCGTCGGTCAATTCGGCGAACTGTCGTGGCAATTCGTGCGTTGCGACGACAAAACGAGCGCCACCGGGCAACGATACGGCGCCTGGCAACAACGCTGCGGTGCGGATCACATAACCGGCATCGCCTAAGGGCTCGAGACCAACATAGCTGCGCCCCGCGATAACCTGCCGAACGAGCTCGGCTGAGGGCCGCTCGGGTAAAGAATCCGGTACCGAGCGACTGCTAGCACCGATGATTCGCTCGTACTCCCCATACAGGACGAGCTCTGCGGCGTCGGCACGGCGCAGCTCTTCATCCATGGCAACGAGCATGGCGCCAGATGTCGGCAGCGTCGAGAGACGCTGCGCAAATCGTTCGGTTCGCTCCAGCTGTTCGCGCATGCGTAAATCGAGCGCAGCACGTGAGAGCACGACGGCGTCATCAAGGCTCTGCTTGATTTCGACTTGAAACCAACTATCGATACCGCGATTGAGAAACTGCAGCGAGAAGATGTAGACAGACAACAAAGGCAACGCGACGAGCGCGCCGAAGACCAGTACCGTTCGTGAAGTCAGACGAGAGCCGGGGACGCCGCTACGATATGCCCTCACCAGCTGCGCGGTTTTGCGAACCAACATCGCGAGCAGCGCGATCACACCGATTGCGCTTGCCAACAAAATCCACGGCTGCCATCGACCAAACTGCGCGGAGTTCTGCGCCGATAAAAAAAGCGCCGTCAACATGCCGAACACCAACAGTGACCAGAAGGTCACCGTCAACAAACGTCGGTAGCGCTTCAGCGCGGCAGCGACCATGAGTACCAGTCGCTCCGGCGTTGCCAGTCATCTGACCAGAACATCAGCGCGCGCAGTGCGTCGGTGAGTCGTCCACGTCGCACGACAGCACGAACGTTGACATAGTAATTCCCGCTCTCAGTCACCTGCGCGGATACGAGTATGGGCCATCCGTCGACCGTACCCAGATCGGCAAGCGCCTCTTCGAAAGTCGCAAACGAACGTGGTTCGGCGATGCCCTGCGGATCTTTGACGAGATAGCGCTCACTGACGGAGTGATAACTGAGTTCACGACGAAGACTGAGATTGACGATACTCGCCGCTGTCCAGAAGCGCCGCTCACGTGTGACCTCGAGATCCACGTCGTAGAAAAGCGAGACACCCTGCTGCAACGCGAGCCGATCCTCCTCGTTGATCGGATAGCTCACCCGAACCTGCAGTTGATAGACGCCGTTGATCACATTGACGAAGCCCGACTGGATTTCGAGTGCATCCTTGACCGGCGAGTTGACGACAGTCGGCGCGTCTGGGATCTGAGCCAAGCCCGGACTGACAAGCGAGCTCGACAGCACTAGCGCCGCAACAAAAACGGCGAGTCGCGCAAACGCTGTGCGCCTATGTCGGCAGATGGCATGACCTATCGTCATTGCAAGCCCCTGTAAACGAGGCAAGCATAATAAAATCCATCAGTGCCCGCTGCGCTCCCCGGCAATAGTTGTACGCCACAGCGTTGTCGGATGGCGCCCGGCGGCAACGGAACGCCCGCAGGCCAAGGCAGCGCCTCGAGTTCCGGATGACTATCGAGAAAAGCCTGTATGACTTGCTCGTTTTCGTCGGGGAGCACGGAGCATGTCGCGTAGACGAGTCGCCCGTTGGGTGAGAGCTTCGCAATACAGTGCTCGAGCAGGCGGCGCTGGAGCCGGGCGAGGTGTTCGATGTCCTCCGCGCGTCTCAATAATTTGATGTCCGGATGGCGTCGAATCACCCCAGTCGATGAACAAGGCGCATCGAGCAAGATTCGATCGAATGCCGCTTCATCGGCGAGTGAATCGCTATGCGAAAGATCGCGCACCAAGACGCGCGCCTCAGCGCCAAGTCGCTCCAATGTGCCGCGCGCCAGCGCGAGGCGCTCAGCGTCGACATCGATGGTGAGCAAATCGACTTGAGGTTGTAACTGCAGAATGTGCGCGGTTTTGCCACCTGGGGCTGCACAGGCATCGAGAACGCGTTGCCCCGGCGAGAGATCAAGCAAGTGCGCTGCTAACTGCGCGCCCGCATCCTGCACAGAGACGCGCCCCTCATCGAAACCGGGCAAAGTTGATACCGAGACCGCATGCTCAAGCTGCAACGCTTCTTTCGACCACTCGACCGAATACGCTGCACGGCCGGTACCGGCCAACTCGCGCTGATATTCCTCGCGTGCATCCGCAGCGAACGGGGCAACCCGCAGGGTCATCGGTGGATGTTGGTTATTAGCGATAAAGATGGCTTCAGCGGCATCCGGCCAAGCGGCGCTGACTCGCTGCACGAACCATTCGGGATGGGCATGACGCGAAGCCGTGTCCGCATCAACTGCAGCCAACAAAGATTTGCGCTCGCGAACGAAACGTCGCAACACCGCGTTCACGAATCCGGTCGCGCGCTGCAAGCCGAGCGCCCGCGCCGCATCTACGGCCAAATGCACACTCACCTCGGGTGCGCCGCGCGAATGCTCGATCTGATGTGCTGCGGTAATCAACAACGCGCGCAACTGCGGATCGACATCGGCCGCAGGTCGAGCCACCAGACTCGCCATGGCAGGGGCAAGGCGCAGATACCATCGCAACGTACCAAGCGCGATCGCACGCACCGCCGCACGGTCCTGCCGAGACTCTGCCTCGAGCAATGCCACATCAGCTGAGCGGCCCTCGTGTGCTACGGCGCTCACCGCACGAACGGCTGCAGCGAGGGTCGCTGCTCCCGGTGCCAACTCGGACTTCATGAAAACTGCTCCATTACCGCGGCGAACCCGCCTGAGATGCCATTGAGAAACTCGGCAGCGGTCACGCTGCGCTTACCGGCTCGTTGCAGCTCGGTAATCGCAAGTCGACCATGGCCGCAGGCAATCTGTAATTCGCCATCGACCGCCGCGAGCCAGGTTCCAGGCACAACCGAAGCATCGGTATTACTATCGGCCGCAAGTGGATGAGCGCGGTGAATACGCAGGATCTCATCGCGCCACACCGTCTCTGCAACAGGCCACGCTTTGAAGGCGCGAATTCGCCGATCGATCTCAAGCGCGCTCTTGCGCCAATCGATACGTGCTTCGCTCTTGTCGATCTTGCGAGCGTACGTTGCACCGAGCGAGGGTTGGACGGTTGGCCGCACCCGACCTGTCGCAACGAGTTCAAGGGTCTCGAGCAGAGCCTCAGCACCGAGCGCGCCAAGCTTATCTTGCAGCGAGATGGCGTCATCTTGATCGTCGATGCGAACGCGACGCTGCAACCACATGGGCCCGGTATCGAGACCGGCATCCATCTGCATGATGGTGACGCCAGTTTCGGCATCACCCTCGAGTATCGCTCGCTGAATGGGCGCCGCTCCGCGCCAACGCGGCAACAAAGAAGCGTGAATATTGATGCAGCCGTATTTTGGAATCGACAAGGCTTCAGGCGGCAGGATGAGACCATAGGCGACGACCACCAGAAGATCGGGCTGCCAACGTCGCAACGACTCTCTCCCCTCCTCCGTGCGCAACGTCAATGGCTGACTGATCTCGTAGCCACGACCCGTCGCGAATTCTTTGACTACACTCGGAGTCAACTTGCGGCCGCGTCCGGCCGGCCGATCCGGCTGGGTCAGAACTCCTACGATCTGGTGAGGAGAGTCGGCGAGCGCCACCAAAGGTGGCAACGCGAAAGCCGGTGTCCCGGCGAAAGCGATACGCATAACTAGAATCGGCGCGCGTTAGCGCGCACCAGCTCCGGCCGGTACTTTTTCCGCCCGAGTGCGATCGGCACGATCACGCTGGGTTTTCTCGAGCTTCCGTCGTATCCGATCGCGCTTCAATACCGAGAGGTAGTCGACGAACAACTTACCCTCGAGATGATCCATCTCATGCTGCAAACAAACCGCAGCGAGACCCGATAGTTCTCGCTCGAAGGTGATGCCGTGCCGATCTCGCGCACGCACTTTTATTTTTTGTGCGCGCTCGACGTCATCAAAGAAGCCGGGCACCGAGAGACAGCCCTCTTGCATCACGCCCACTTCCTCGCGAGCGAGAATTTCCGGATTGATGAAAACCAAAGGCTCGCTGTGATCTTCGGTCACATCCATCACCAACAAACGACGGTGCACGTTCACCTGCGATGCCGCAAGACCAATCCCCGGTGCCGCGTACATGGTCTCGAACATGTCATCGACCAACTTCGAGAGCGCCGTATCAAAAGTGGTGACGGGCTCGGCGCGCGTGCGCAGTCGTGGGTCAGGAAATTCCAATATCGCTAGCAAAGACATGCCAAGTCGCTCCACTGAAGGTTGTTCGTGATGTCGGCAGTATATCAGTGCGTATTGGCACCAAATCCGGCGAGGTATCCGCATGCGAGCCGCCGTAAGGTCGGCCGCATGCACTCCCCCGATATCGCTGATCTCTGTCGTTGGGCGCGACTGCCCGGCATGCATGCCCATCGCTGGCTCGCCGCCCGCGAAGCCGGTATCTGCTCCATCGACGATGCTCGCCGGGCCTCGCCCTCCGTTTGGCGCAGTCTCGGTTGGCCCTCTTCCACCCAAAAGGCCTTATCGAGCTTGCCCATCGCCGAAGTCGATGACGATCTCGCGGCCATCGAAAAACACGGCCTGCAACTGATCGCTGCCGACGACCCTCGCTACCCTCCTTTATTAATGGCGATCGATCACGCCCCGACCGTCTTGTTCGTACGGGGCGACCCGAGCGTTCTCTCTTCAGCCCAACTGGCCGTGATCGGTAGCCGCCACCCGACTGCGCTCGGTGAGCGAACGGCGCGCGACTTCGCCTTCCACTTCGCTTCCTTGGGACTCATCGTGACAAGCGGACTGGCGCTCGGCATCGATGCCGCAGGACATCGAGCGGCGCTGCTCGCCGGCGGCAAAACCATCGCGGTCTGCGCTTGCGGGCTTGATCGCACGTATCCAGACCGGCACGCCGACCTCGCTGTCGATATCGCCGCATCCGGCGCCCTGGTCAGCGAGTTCCCACCCAGAACGCCACCGCTCGCCAGCCATTTTCCCCGCCGCAACCGCCTCATTAGCGGCTTGTCTGCGGGCGTCCTCGTGGTCGAAGCGGCTGCCCGCAGCGGCTCTCTGGTCACGGCGCGCTACGCCGCGGAACAAGGTCGCGAGGTGTTCGCCATCCCGGGATCCATCCACAGCCCGCTGTCGCGCGGTTGCCACCAACTGCTTCGCCAGGGGGCCACCCTGGTCGAATGCGCTGATGACGTTCTGTCCGAACTTAAAAATATTCAA
>Ga0129336_10003145_pt1 | contig 10196 bp, 7 predicted proteins | sample CPB6_02_DNA_FD_96878 | JGI IMG/M metagenome (GOLD analysis project Ga0129336, IMG submission 96878) | Freshwater to marine salinity gradient microbial communities from Chesapeake Bay, USA - CPBay_Sum_0.6_0.2_DNA | ecosystem: Environmental > Aquatic > Marine > Coastal | place: USA: Chesapeake Bay...
CCGGGCAGCAACCTGAGTGGGTGCAACAGATCCCTTGAACTGCGGGCCTTTGCCGGCGGGGGTGAACGGAAGAGCGGCAGGCTTGGCGGGCTCAGTTGGCGCCGCTGTTTCAGAGACAGGCCCGGCAATCGCAGACCGAAGCGCTTGAATTGCAGAAAGAGGATTGTCTCTAATTGCTGCGTTAATACCGCTGACCGTTCCGGTATCTAGCCGCTTCCCGATTTCAGAGTTGGCAAAAATTACCGGAGTAAGCCTACCCTTCTTTGCTTGATTCTCTAGAAACTCTAGTTCAAAGTCAGCGTCTTCAATTGATAGCGGCTCAAGTCCTTCATAAGCCGGCTGCTGGGTAACGCTGTACTTAAAATCACTCGGCGCAGTAAAAGCTGTGGATGAAGGAGCGGTCGGCGGGGCGGGCTCCTCTTCGACATTAACAGGTGTTAATGTGCCCTGCTCGATGTCCTCTGCGGTCACCATGCCCGGGACGACATCTTCCTCTGGGACCTCGGTCCGCGCAGTAGTCCGCGCAGCAGGCCGCGCAGCAGGCCCCATGGTCGGCTCTACGCGACCGCCGGGCTCCGCGGGAATCTGCCCTCTAAAAGAGATCGTGGGCTCAACCCTGCCAGTCGGCGGAGCAGGCTGTTTGGGAGGGGCTGCTTCAGGCTTCTTCGCTTCAGGCTTCTCCGGTTGCGCCTCTTCCTTGGGAATCAGTGGCTTGAATTGCTCAGTGATAGATCTGGCTCGAAGACCCGCCTCTGTGGGTCCGGCACGAGCAGCATCAGACTCGATGGCTCGAGCAAGAGCGGCCTCTTGGCTGATTGCCGGAAGCAGTCTGGTGGAGTAGCCGCGCTCTGCTGCGCTGGCTCCGTAGATGCTGGCGTTCATCGCCCCAGTCTGGATGACGGTCTGGCGCAGCGTCTCAGCCGCCGCCTCAAACAAATCTTTCATCCCGGCGTTGGGATTCAGGCCAACTTCAGGCAGCTTGTCGACCAAGAACTGCGACAGGGTTGTTGCCTGCTCAGCGGGGATCTCTTTAACAAAAGATGCCGTCAGGTATCCGGCAAGCTCTTTGGTGGGAACCCGATTGATCACGCCACGGATGGCTTTGAACTGATCGCCAAGTCCGAACCGCGCAAACGTCACTTCGGCCGTTGCCATCAACGATGCGCGAGTTGCCGCCTCCATCGGGTCTTTGAATGCCGACCTAGAGTCGCCGTAGGCCTGAGCAAATGACTCGATACCAGCTTGAGCAAGCACCGGAAGCGCCGTTCCAGTAAGAGCGCCAACAACAATCATGGGTCCTTGACCGGCCAGAGTTGCGATGGCCTGCTGTGCGGACCTACCAAAAATACTATCGGCATCGGGGATGCCAGCCTCGCGGCCTTTCTCGATCTGCCTGAATCCACGCAGTCGATATGCAAGTTCATCGTCGCCAGTAATGTCGGCATACACCTGAGCCAGACCAACCCCGGTATTCCTTGCCCTGCTGGCTGCAATCGAACCAACCTGATCAATGAACCCAGAGTCCGCCATCTCTTGGCTGACCCGCTGTCGCTCAGCCTCGGCAAGCTGAGCAGCTTCATCAGGACGGGCAATCGGCAGTGGCTGCGGGGTCTGCCCCATGCGGATGTCGCGCTTGGCGAAGAACTCGGCAGCCTGGGGATCCATGTCCCCTTCTGTCACCAGACGGCTTACTTGCTGCTCGAGGCGCGGGTCGAATCGCTTCTTAACTTCGGGGGCGGAGATCTGCTCTAAGGCCTGATAGCGACCCTGAATATCTCGAGCTGCTCGGCCATAGGCATCTTTGCGTGATGCCATGGACTTGAGGGCTACCTCACGAGCTTGGCTCGGCAGGGCGTTGAGCTGAGACTCGACGTTCTTGATGAACTGCGGGCTCAGGACATAGCGCTCATCCGTGGGCAGTTGCTTTGCCTGAGCGGTAACTTCGTTAAAGACAGACTGCGGGCGACCGAATCGAGACCCCTCGACTGGAGGCGGGGTCATCATCTCCTCGGGCGTCATCAGCGGCCCGGGAGATGTGGCCTCTGGCTCAGGCTGTAGAGGGACGAATTGAAGCGGCTTCTCTTCTGCTTCGGACAGGGGAACAAACTTCATTCGTCACCTCGTTACTGGGCATACCCGAGCAGCTTACCGCTTTTGTCTTTAACTTCCCAGCCCTTGCCTTGAATAAACCCGCCAATCGAGGACCCAGCAGGAGCGCCGGTAATTCCACTGATATCCGGTTTTTTGGCAGGCTTTTCTGCTGGAGCGGCAGGGGCAGGCTTGGCGGTAGAGGGCCTAGCTGGCGACGGAACGGGGGACGGGGCGGCGGTAGGCTTCGGGGTGTTTTCCTTAATCCAATTTTCCCTGTAAGTGCTAGCTTCATTCCCGCCAGTCTCTCTGTCCTTCTTTTGAAGCCGTCTGTACTCCATGGAGACAGGGCTGGCCGCCGACTTCAGCATAGAGTTCCAGGCCGCAATTGCCTTTTCTCCTGCGCCCTGCTCTTGGCCGGCCCTTGTCAGATCCTGGGCTCCGGCAGCAATTCCTTGTTGTACGCCTTGGCCAGAGTACATGGCAGCAATCCTGGCCGCGTTCTGGCCGTACTCTTTCAGGTACTCCTTCATGCCTTCGTTCATGAGCACACTGTCAGGGCGAGTATCACCGGCGACCCGCTTCATCTGGAGGTACTGCTGTGCGTACACCACCATGTCTTTCTGGCTGGCCGTTGCAAGACGCTGCTCGCGGTCAAGCTGCTTGCTGTACAGATCAGCCGCGGTCTTCACATCTCCGCGCTTCTCAAGCCTCTGGGCATCTGCCAAATCAGCAAGAGACTTCATCTCGCCCAGCTTGGCGGTTTTGTACTTCTCAACGTCTTTTGAGTAGCCCTCAACAGCAGGCGCCACCCCTTCGGCAATGTTTGCAAACGCATTGGGCGACCGTCCGCCCATAACACCAAGACCAGCCTGAAGTATTCTAAGGCCCGTTTGCTTCTTAATGTCTTCCGGCTTGTATGCCCCGGATTTGATGGCTTCCATGTAAGCAAGCCGCTCAGGGGTCGGCCGCTCCGTATCTCCGTAGGCTGAGCGGACCTCGTCCAAAATGTCCGAAAGGGTCTTTCTGGGACTTTTTGGAGTGGATTCCGCCTCGGGCTCAGTGCTCGGAACAAGGGATTGACCTTGGCCGCTGAACGCAATGATGCCGCCCTTAGCCATCTGTGTCGGGAGGTTCGTCCTCAGGGCCGAAATGCCCGCAGGCTGCATGGCCTGATCCATGGACGTATTGGTGTCCTGAGGAACAGAGATTGCAGACTGCTGTGCCGCCTTCTGTTTTTGCAGTGCAACAGGAACGCCGATCACTTCGCTAAGTGTGTCGTTGGTCATGCTCTGCTGAACCTGCGGCAAAGACACCGAGTCAGGATCAAACAACACCTTGCGGTTGATGGACGGCAAGCCACCGCCTGCCATGCTCACGGGCCCGCCTTCGGCAAACATCCGCGATGCACCGTAAGCGGCAGTGCCAGCGCCAACCAATTGTGATGCCAATGGCGGAGCGGCCTGATACTGGGTCGTCGTTGTACCCGGCTGGGCATAACCACGCAGAAGCGCGTTGAACTGGTTGAGGCGCAGCATCGGATTCTCTTGCGCCTGAGCAAAGTTCTGAACAGCCTGATTGATGATGTTCTGCTCGCGCTCGCGCTGGAGAGCCCCCATTTGGTTCTGGGTGCCGATAATGTCGCGCTGTGCCGCAAGCTGCTGAGTGCCCAGATTGCCCAACTGACCAAACCCAGCGAGCGCAGTATTGAGGCCCTGAAGCCCAAGGTTTGCACCGAACTGCTGAGCCTGCTGTGCTTGCTGGAATGCGTTCTGAAGGCCAGTCGCTTGGATGTTCTGCTTCTGGCGCATGAGTTCAGCGTTAGCCTGAGCCCCGGCAAGACCTTGACGGACACCGCCAAAAGCACCCTGCTGGGCAAACTTGGCGTTCATTGCTTGGTTGGCAATATCCGCCTGACGCTGCGCTTGCTGCTGCTGAACGTCCACCACGTTCTGCATGTACGGGGACATGAAAGCCTGAGTGGCAAACGGATTCGTTGCCATGCCCATGTAGCGATCACCAGCACCTGCCGCACCAAGAGCAGCGCCCTGAGTCCCAAATGATGCCGCACCAAACTGCCCGGGGAGCCGAAGGTTTGCTGCGCCGCCGAACGCCTGCTGCTGAAGCGGAGAGAAACCGGCTACATAATCTTCCGGGTTCTGGCTATACGGTGTGTATGGCTTAACACCCGTGATTTCGGTCGTGCCGCCTTCCCCGGGTTTGGTGGTGAATAACTCTTTGGTAGCTGCACCAATAGCAGTCTCAACCTGAGGGCGCAGCCATTCAGGGACATTGGTTTGCGTAACCGTGCTACTAGTAGGACCGCCGCCACCGCCACTCATATAACCCCCTAAATCAGTGTTTCAACCAAGGTGAGCCTTGGCTCAAACCCAAAACGCTTCCATAGCCGCACGATGGTGTCGCGCCCGTACCCTTGGATTTTCGTCGCCCCGCGTTGTTTTAGCAACTCTTTGAACTGCTGAAACGTCTCGGGACCGGAAATAAGCTTGCCGCCAATCGTCGTTACAAACGCAACCCGATGCTTTGGGTAGTTTGCAAACGCCACGGTAGCAGCACCGTGGATCTTTCCATCGCCATCTATGGCAACCACAAGCAACCAGTTCCCAGATGTTAGGAACGCCTGCACATGATCTGCGTTGTAGTTCTCGTACCAGTCCGGAAAATCAGGGCTGCTGGTCAACGCCTCTTCAACAAACCCAACTACAGACGGCCATACCCTATTGACATACGCAGTATCAACGTACTGGATAGAAAGCGTCATTAGCGCACCAGAGATGAGATTCCACCGCCATTGCTGTAAGTGGGCCAGTCATACCCGGAAAACGGCAGTCCGTAGCTCGCAAACTGCTGACCACGGAACGGCATAGCAGAAACACCAGAGAAGTAATCCTGCATGTTGGGCTGCATGTTGGGCTGCTGGGGTTGCATTTCTTGCTGAGGCTGTTGACTCAGGCCAGAGATTCCGCCGCCGTAGTTTGTGTATTGCGGCCTGTAGATTGGCTGATAAAACTGCCGCTCCATATTTTGAGGAACATAGTTGTTCAGGCTGTACTGAGGGGCAGTGGGGGCTGCGCCACTGCTAGCGTATGAGTATGGGTCATAAGATCCACCCATGCCAGATTCACCGGTACCTCCAAGAGAAGCCGCAGTTGCATCAGCCACCGCACTCGCCGCATCTGGGTCGCCAGCAAACGATGGGCTAGGCCCTTCTGCGTCGCCTACCCCGCCTCCACCGCCATCACCACCGCCGTCAAAGTAAGTGCGACGACCAGCAAAGAATCCGTTGAACTTATTTGGGATCAGCATTTAGGCCACCATAAGCTTCTGGGGACGAATCTGTCTGCCTTGAGCCTTGCGCCCAGTCCGGGCCTTACGAACCCGGTCCATCATCGCGTACAACTGCTTCGCTCCAGCATCGGTCGAACCATTCCCAAGGTGGGACACAACATCCGCAGGGATTACGAACTCACCATCAGCCAGGCGGGCCGGGCGCTTGTTAGAGATAGTAGCGGGGATGTGATCGGACATGCCGTCACCCGGGCCTTTAAGCAGTCGGCCACCGTCAGAGTATGAGCCCAGATCAGCAATACCGCCGCGAGCCATGCGAGTCGGGATCACTGCGGCCTGATATGTGTCAGGGTTAAACCGGAACCTAGAAAGCGGACCGGTGTATGGGGCTTGCGCCGGAACCTGATTGCGACCGCCCATCAAAGCCATCAAACCAAGTCCGCCGGCGCCACCGTACAGCAGTTGCTTCTCCAGCGGCAGGTTTTTCCACATTTCTGCCAGCCCTTGCTTGGCCGCAGGACCAGTGCCGGAGTAAACCTGACCAAACGCCGGAGCCTTCGCCGCTGCCTGCGCGGGGGCGCCATACAGACTAGACGGGTCAGCGTTAAGCAAACGTTGCATGCCACTGGGGGCTGCTTGCGGAGATAAAGCCGAAACGCTTTCTGGCATCGCAGCGCTCAAGTCTGGCGAAGCCTGCGAGATCAAGCGATCTAATTGACTGTTATACAGCGAAGGGGCAACGTCGCTTGGGTTGGCAAACAGCGCACGCGTAGCAGCACCTTGAGTTGGATCTGGCAAGAGCGAGCGAGTAATTTCTCCGCCCAGATTGATCGGGGTTGCAACCGCCCCTTCGGCCACACTTGGAATCCCTGCGCCAATACTTTCAAGGCCGACCGACGGGATGGCTGCTTGCGATGCTACGGCTTCGGTGATTGGGGCGGCCGCTTGTCCCGCAAAAAGAAGTTTGTCAGCGACACCGCCGGTGATTCCACCAAGAACGGCGCCTTTGAGAATGTCGCCCATATCGCCGCCTTGCAGGGCTTTTGCCCCCCCGCCGAGGGCTGCACTAAGGAGGACAGGCTCCATACCCGTGTTGTATGTACGTCGGCCAGACTGGTAACCGTTGAACTTGTTAGGGATGAGCATACAAACTCCTGAACCGCATCACCGCAAAGAGGAGGACACGAAATTCGCCGTCAAGATGATTGCTGGGCTCACCGGGTGAACCGGGCTGGTGCCAGCGGGATAAGTAGCAAGAACCGAGTTACCGGTGTTTGATGACCATCTGACAGTAACGTAGTCACCAGCAGCAACTTCTTGGAAGATATTGTAGGTCAAGATCGAGGCCCCGGGGCCAGATCCGTGCTTAGCGCCTACTTCTTCGATACTGGCCGAGTACGGAACGTCTGTTCCGTTCAAAACAAACCACACCGTCACGTTATCAGTTGCGTTTGAAAAGTTCAGCAACTGTGCGCTGATCTGGAGGTTGTAGATTCCCGCGTTATCAAAATACACGTTCGCGCCGTTGTCGCCCGTGTACACACCGTTGCTGTAGTCGGTGTAGTTAAACAAGACAACGCCATACGAAGTCGGGCTGCTGACGCCTTGAACTTCCGAGATTGCGGCACCCGCGCTGTGCGAAGTATTGGTCGTACTGAACACCCCACGAGTAATTCCAGTAAAAGTTGTGGGGGTCTTGCCAGTAAAGCGAATGATCTCCGAACCAATCAGCACCCACCCTTGGGATGGGAAATCAGCCGTCGAGCCAACCTGAAGATCTGCGGTGGATGTGTTGGAGATGCCCGTGGTCAGAGTAGTCGTCCCGTCCTGATGGAACGCACCGTGCGGGAAGTTAATGAGCCTGCCACCCTGCCTGCTACCCAGTTGCCCGAGGTTGTTACTCAGTTGGTTGAAGTACAGGCGCAGCACATTGGAGTACTGATCCTGATAGAGCGGCCCCCACTGCTGAGGCGCAAGCGGCAGGCTCGGAGATGGCGGGAACCTGAGGTAGCTATTACTCATCGCCTACCGTCCGGGCGAATGTCAAGACGCGGCGCACCAAGCTGCCATGCCGTATTTACTTGGTTGGACGAGATCTTGAAGATCATCTGTCGGCCACGGATGCGCGTGTAAACCTGACCAGTGAATTGCTCGGTGTCAGAGATGGTGTACGGGGCAATCAGGTACACAGGCTCATTCTCTGTCTTGGTGATACCCGAGCCGGAGTTACGCAGTGTGGACAGCCCCATCGTCACCTGAGGTGCATTGCCATCCGGCGAGTTAGACGAGCTTGCAAACGTAAGATCCGGAAGCACACGCCAGACAAACTGGAAGCTATTACCGTCGCCAAGGTCAAACTCAGACGATCCGATGTAAGCGTTAATTGCCGTGGCCGTACCCGTCGTGTTGTCGTTAATGCCAGTCTCGTGCGCGATTACTCGACCCAACCCAGTGCTTGAGTCATAAGTAGTTGCCATGGGCACAGCACGGAGGCCGGAATCCAACCACGCAGTACGAGACATGGTGCCGTAATACCACGCTTTCTCCATGTAATTGAAGATGACGTAGCGGTCGGGCTGATTTGCCGATGAGGATGGGTAGAACCACCAGACCTCGTTGAAGCCCTCATTCGACCCGGCATACACCTGCTGATACTGCTGGACGTTAATGTCGCTGAATACAAACCGACGCAGATCGCAATCAAGCGTCTGCACTCGGCCGTCGTACATGTAGAACTTATCTACACCCATCCAGAAAACAACACCGGACGCAATAGTCGCGGCGTTCTGGCCGATGATCGAGATATTGTCTGCCAGCAGTTGAGCGCCCCAGACAGTCGGCGGGCCGTAGTATTGCAGCGAATACAGGCTGGAGTCGGTGAATACCAGAACTTCCTGACGAGCGATAAGCGATGCAACAATGGTTGACCCGTGAGAAACCCTAAGAGCACCCGCCTGATTAGTGGCGTCAGGGGTCCACGCATACAGATTGTCTTGATCGCTCCAGCGAATCAGCAGGGGGTCAATAACCGACCCGCCATAATCGTTGCAGCCAAACGCAAACACAAACCTGTTTACGTCAGAGACGGCGATGAACGTCTGGATGATGGGGATGTCAACCAGCAGAGAGATATAGAATGTCCCGCTGCCAGCACCTGTGACGTTAACCAGATTCCCAGAAGCATTCAGCAGATTTGCCTGCAACCCGTTCACGTTGAACAAGTAATAAGTCGTATTGGCAAGGACCCCGGTGGGCATCGTGCCGCCGCTGGATACGGAGAACTGAAGCGCAGTCCCTTCCGTGAGAACCTTGGTCAGCGTCACTACCGTGGGTGAAGCAGTGGTGAACGTAACCGTACCGCCCAGCGTGTTCAGCAAAACGCCTCTGGTATTAACGCCGTTCGTTGCGTCCCAGTAGTAGATACTACCAACCTTCGGGCCGTAAATCAGATCTTCGCCGTAGTTCTGCTGCGTCCACACGCCCAAGCTGGTGCTGGTAGTGACCGGAGATCCTTCGCCCCAAGCGCCCGACGCCCACGTACTAAACCCCCAGCCAGCACGAGGCAGTTCAGTAGTAGCAGTCACCCCGACTTGATACGCAGCAGATACGGCAGATCCACCGTAAGAACCGCCAGAGATCACAGACGAAGTTGTGATCGTGTACGAGTTGGCGTTAATGATCGAAACGATCTGGAATTCTGCGTTGAACGTGGTGTCGTAAGTTCCCGTCGCACCGCTGTAGGTAACGAAGTCGCCCGCCGAGCAGCCATGGGCCGTGTCAGTAACGGTGACGGTCGTTGTGTTGTTGCCAGCGAACGGGTTGGTGCCAAGCGTGACCGTGCGGCGGATTGGAGTAATGTCGTTAAACGCACCGCCCTCTTCAATGTAGAACTTGAGGTTAGTGCCCACTCCAAGCAGATTGGAGCCGTTAAGCGTCACCCAATTCCACAACGACCGGCAAAGGCCACGGAAAGTGTTCAGGGAGTACGGCACCCAGCCACCGATGGACTCGGGGTTGCCCTGACGGAAACGAATCTTGTCGCACTCATACCAGCCGCCCTCAGTGGTATAGCGCGTGTTTTCCCGGTTCACCCCGGGTTTGAACAAGATCTTCTGGAGCGGCATGATTACTCAGCGAAGCAAGCGAGAGCTTTGGAGTACCGGGCCTTGCGGTCGGCCAATCCAATAAGACCACCATTGATCCGTTTGGTCAACAGTTCAAACTCCCGGGCATCAGCCAGCGGGGAGCAGTTATTCGACTTCCAGAACCACCCAGCGGACAGCGCGGCAAACTCCGGGTTGGTGAGTAAGTCAGGAGTAAGCACCAGATCAATACCCAGTCCCTGACCACACGCAGTGTAATTGGTTTTGCCAGTCAGTTGTTTCAGGCCCCGACCGCGATACTTCCACCCCTCACCGCTTGCCTCTGGGCCGTTACCCATCCGGCTGGCATACACACTATTGGCGATCTTCTCAGGCTGACGGTGATAGCGCATGGCGATCTCCATCGAGGGGAACCGCTTAGGCCAGACCCGCGTAAGTGCCTCAGCACTGTAGTTTAGGTTCTCAACTAACCGGGTAAATCCGCCAGACTCATGGGCGCACTGCGCTAGAAAGGCAGAGATACGCAGTGGGGTGTTGATCTCAAACCGCTCGCAAGCAGAGCGGATCGGGCGCAGCCAGTCAACCGCAGTGGCAGGCTTGACCCCAACCGCGACCAGATGCCGAGTCTCGATCACTTCTTCTCATCCTTGACCCGACTGCCAAAACTGGAGCCCAGCAGGAAGGAGAACATCGACG
>Ga0129336_10003146_pt1 | contig 10194 bp, 4 predicted proteins | sample CPB6_02_DNA_FD_96878 | JGI IMG/M metagenome (GOLD analysis project Ga0129336, IMG submission 96878) | Freshwater to marine salinity gradient microbial communities from Chesapeake Bay, USA - CPBay_Sum_0.6_0.2_DNA | ecosystem: Environmental > Aquatic > Marine > Coastal | place: USA: Chesapeake Bay...
CAGGCGTACAAAATGGTGATGTTCTTCAACTCACCGCCGCAAATATTACAAAAACCAATGACTCTTTGACCATTGATACTGGTCTGACTGGATTGAATCTAGTTGATATTTTGGTAAATGTCAAACAGAACGACGCAGAGGATAAGATTCGCCGTAAGATTCTACACAGTAATACAGAATTGTCTGTCACATCATTCAATTATCCAACTACAACAATTGGAGCAAACACAAATATTGAATTGAGAACGCCATCTGCAAATATTGCGTATGGTAATATTGACGTTGCTAATGGATTGATTTTTATCACTAACGTCGATTATACGACAGTTCGTCCAGGTGATTCAATTTCTCTATACACCCCTGATGTTGTTCGTGTTCGCAAAATTCTTGCGGGTAACACAACAATGTTGCCAAATGCAACAGTTTATACTGACGTGACAAATAACTTCTATATTGATTATGGACAGCGCGACGATCGTTATGATCACGCTAAACTAATCTTGAAGGATGGTTATAATTCTCCAAGCGCAAAACTTCTTGTTCACGTTGACTTCTATCAACACATTTATGCAACAGGAACGAACGTCTCATTCTTCTCGGTCGACTCTTATGCTGAAGAGCAATATGATGATGGACCAATTCCAGTTTATACTTCATCAACAGGAGTTGTTTATAATCTAAGAGATTGTTTAGACTTTAGACCAACTCAAATCTTGGGTGATGGTGATAAGAAATACACAGTTCCAGCACTCTCATCTCCTGATGAAACAACCGAATTGTCATATAGTTATTATCTACCTCGTATTGACAAATTGGTTCTATCAAAAGATAAAGAATTCCGAGTGATCAAGGGTAAGGCTGCAGCACAACCATTGCCACCACAAGACTCTGATGATGCAATGACGCTCTATACATTGTATCTGCCTCCTTATGTTTCAGATGTCCGCGACATTCGTATGAAGTATAACGAGAACAAACGTTATACGATGAAGGATATTTCTAGAATCGATAAACGTCTTGAGAAGGTTGAATTCTTTGTTTCTCTCAATAACGTAGAAAAACTTGCTCTCGCCGATAAGACAGAATACGAAGATGGTACAGAGAAAGAGAAGTATGGTATCGTTGGTGAGAATTTCACCAACTTCAATATTGTTGACTACAAGAGCCCAGACTTCAATGCTGCTCTAGAGGGCGGCTTCATGATTCCTTCTATGAAGGTTTACTCTTTGGGATTGAAGCCAATTTCGAATGAACATACTGTAGTCAACAGAAAAACTGTTTCGCTAAATTATACGGAAGTTCCAGCAATCACGCAAGGCGTTGCTTCTGATAAAGCAGTATCAGTACAGCCATTCTTGTTTGGTCAATTCAACGGAACACTTCGTTTGACACCAGAAACTGACTACTGGGTTTCTGAGACGTTGAAGCCAGAAATCATTACAGTTCCAGAGAGAGAAAAGATTATCACAGAAGTTATTCGCGAGAAGATTATTGTAGAGCCAACAACGCCACCTACAGTTCCTCCTCCTGCGAAAACGCCTCCCGTTATTGATGATCCAGGTACACAACCAGATCCTACAGATCCAGGTGATATTGTTCCTGTGGGACCACAAGGACCAGATAGACCAATCATTCCTGACGACCCACAACCTCCACCTGCTCAAAATAATTGCAATGGTCACCAACCATTCGCATTGCAGGGTTGGGGTCTACAAAACTTGACGAATCTTTATGGTGGATCAATACCAAATCTAGAAGTTTTCTCAAACCTTCCAGCATTTGAGCCTGATCCATGGTTGAGCCTATATTGTATCGCTCCAATTGATTTTGGTGTAAGTTTCACCTCTGGCGTGAGCGGATATTCAGGGGGAAGCCTATTCACCAATGGTGGTGTTGAGAAATGGACACCAGCATTCCCATTTGCTGCATATGACATTGATGTAGAAACACCTGCTGCTCTTCCTACAGCCCAGCCAATTTTTGCAGCTGGTGGCAGAGGCGCAGAAAGTGGTGGCGGTGGTACGAAATTTGAGAATGATTTCTTAGATTTCAATTATGACAGAGTTTAACTTTAGGTAAGAGATAAAATATGACGATCACAACACAAACTGGTAAAGTTGTCGTAGATACGAACTTGGTTCCGTACATTCGCGAACGCGAAGTTGAATTTGTGGCTAATAATCTAAAGCCATTCAAATTATCACGTATCTTTTTTGATGACGTTGCAGTAAACGGATTCTGTCAGTCGGGAAGTAGAATTCTTCTAGACGCGAAAAAAATTGTTGAGGTTGACAGAAACAACGCAGTCAGCGTATATCAAACAGATGTTGTTTGGCAAGGAACAAGCGAGACTGTAAACACATTCAATGGAATTATTGAGTCATTCGATTCAACAAACAAAAAGGTGACAATCCGAAGATTAGATGGCGACTTTGACGAATCAGCAAAACTATACTTTCAAAACGTCACCACAACTCTAACATATTCTGAATCAAACGTTGTTTCAGTGGTTGATAGTGACACAGCTGATAAATTTTATCCTGGCGAGGGTGTTATTGCACCTCTCCGTGGAAATTGCTTTTCTACGGTTATCGCAACCTCTGGTCCTAATATTGTTTACTTGAAACAAAATTACATCAACGCCAATATTACTCCAGTTGGTGTAGTAACTCTAAATTCAGTCTCATCAAAATATAATCCTGGCGATGTTGTGTATCAAACTGCTGACGGTTCACAAAGATATGATCTTGCAACATTTAGAGGCGTTGTGCGTTACTTTCACTTTTCTGGTCAAGGGCTGCTTGCAATCGAGCCTATTGCAGGAAAATTGAACGTCAGTACTGCTGATGCACCATCAAGCAAAATTTACAATGCAACACTCACAAGTGCAGAACCACTATATGCAACAGGTTTCAATGAATCTAATTTTGGTTCGAACAGTTATATTCAAAGCACAAAAAACGCTTCCGTAAACATCAACGTAAGTTCATTCATTCATCGCTCTGGTGTATTTGCAAATACAACTTTACCTTCTGCAAATATTATTATCCTCAACTCATCAAGTGGTAACAATCCTTCTAATGGAAATCTCATCTATTTCGTGAGCGGAACTGGTGTTGGAGAAATCAAACAAGTTCTTCGCACCGATGGATCAAGACTATCATTGAATAGTGCACTTTCGTTTATCCCAGATTGCACCACAAAATATTCAATTGGTAACTTTGATGTTGATACATATGGTACTGTTGCTGGACTATTTCATATTCCTTCTTTCCCAGGATTCAAGTTCAAGACTGGCAACAGAGTGTTATCCATAACTGATACCAACCGCTTTGATGATCCAGATTATGGAATGCGCGCTGCAGCAACTTATGCTGCTTCTGGTTTGCTACAAACATCGCAGCGTATTCAAACAACACCTATATTGAATCCACTACCAGAAAGTGCAACACAAGTTGTTCCAGCATCTCCTGCTGATAGACCAGCTGTTGGTGTTGATAATAAGACGCCAGTAACAGGATCAACATCCTCTACTATCCCAAGAATTCCTCTTGGCGATGGTATGGCGCAAACATTCTTTACACCAAAGCCAAATTCAAACAAACAAGATTATGGAATTTACTGCACGTCTATTGATTTGTTCTTCAAGAGCAAACCTTCTATTGCGAAATTCTTTTCTAATTCTAAACTAATGACACGTGGAAGTCTACAGCTTCCAATTACAGTGAAGATTGCAGAAGTGCAAAATGGTTTCCCAACTAAAAACTATCTTGCTGCTAAGACACTCACAGCCAAAGAGGTGAACGTCTCTGATATTCCAAATGTAAACGACGGTAAAACTGCAACTAAATTTACCTTTGATGATCCTGTATATCTTGAGCCAAATAAAGAATATGCTATTATCGTTGGTTCTGATTCTCCTGACTATGAGTTGTTTGTTGCTGAACTCGGGGCTGATGTTGTTGGGTCCACAACAACGAATAGAATTCGAATTTCAGAACAACCATATGCTGGATCATTCTTCCGATCACAAAACTCATCAACCTGGACGCCATATCAAAACCAAGATTTGATGTTCGTCTTGAACAAAGCAGTGTTTGATGAATCTGGTAGTGCAACGTTTGTTCTTGAAGATGCTCCAATTGCTGACATCGATATCGATCGTGTTACATTGACATCTGCTGATCTGAAGTTCCCTGCAGGTCTGCTCGACTTCACTCTAAAGGGAATCTATTCTGCAACAGGTCAATATGAAACAACTGGCGTGGAAGTAGAGCCATTTAGAACAGTTGAGTTCGGCACAATTCAAGATAAGTCATCAAAGACTTCTATCAATCGCCGCAAACTTATCCAGGGTAATGCAAACAGCTTTATTCTAAGAGCTGATATGTCGTCATCAGATGCTGACATTTCTCCAATTCTAAACAAAGAAAGATTGTCATTGACTGCTGCAACCTTCCATATCAATAATGCTGGTTTGTCTAATACTAAGATCAGCATCACTAATTATGGATCAAAGTATATTTCTACAAATACTGGAACGTTTGCAGTTCATGGAACTTCTGATGTTTGGAACTCTATTCCAGCTGATATTCGCACTCACGTAAATGCAGCCGCAGCATTGTATGTTGCGACATACTATCCAAAACCAACCTATAATGCTGGTGCATATGCAATTAGTATCTCTGGTGGTAATGGGACAGGTGCATATGGATTTGCTGTATCGAATACCGACACTGAAAGAAGCAATACAGTTCAATCAATCGTGATGACGCATGTTGGTAGCGGCTATACAACGACACCAACAGTCACTCTATCTACACCAACATTCAATGGAACTACTGGTGGCACAACTGCCGCTGCTGTTGTTTCTGGCGAGGATGGAAAGTCTGGTGGTAATATGCTTGCCAAGTATATCAGTAGAGAAATTGTTCTAGAAGATGGATTCGAATCTGGTGATCTAAGAGTGTTCATGGATGCTGTTCGCCCAACAGGAACAGATATTCATGTCTACTACAAGGTTCTATCTGCAGATGATCCTGAGAGAATTTCAGATAAGAGCTGGAAGTTGATGGCAAAACTTAGAGATAATTACTCGAAGACTCCAAAACAATTTATTGCACTTGAGTTCCGCCCATCTCTAGATGAGAATAGAATTGGTTATATGGAGAATGGAATCTCTTATCCAATCGGCGGCACATTCAAAAACTTCAAGATCAAGGTTTGTATGGTTACAAGCGATCAGTCATTGATCCCAAGAATCAAAAATCTAAGAATTCTTGCTGTTCCTGAGGGATAATATGAGAGAAAAAGCGAGAGTGAGTGATAATCTTCACTATGTAAAAGATATGGGAAATTTTGCTCTGTTGAATACGAACAGAGCATCAGTTGCAAAACATCAACAAAAGATGGCTGAGATAAAGCGAGCCAAACATGTCGAGGAAGAGATAAATAATCTGAAGTCAGAAGTCTCTGACATGAAATCAATGCTCAATCAAATACTAAAAGCTGTCAGCGGCGAGAAATAATATGGCAAGTACAATAAATGTTGACCAAACAGTAGTTTCAAATACATTCAATCAATGGCGAATTCGTCATAATCTTCTCACAGATGATGTGAATGAGATTTGTCGTGGCGACTTTGTGAAGCCTTTTGGCAATGTCGTTATTTCTGAAGGCTATGTTCGCATTTCTAACAGCGCTGGCGGCGTAATTCTTGACGTCAAAGATGATACGAATATCGATGGAACACTAACTGTATTCAATATTGAAGTTGATAACTCAACAAACCATCTTTATGTTGACGCTGGTGATATCAAATTCCGCCGCATGGGTGCGACAGATAAGTTTGTCGTAAATACAAATACCGAAATTTATGCAACTAATGTTACAATTTCTAACGTAACATCAGGAACTCTAAACGTCAATGTAAAGACTGTACGAATCAATGTTGGTGATACAGTCAACATCGCTAATGTTGACTCAACTGCAACCGTCAACATTCACCCACATGTTTATCTTTTCGCTAATGCAAACATTAGCGGAACATTGAATGTAACGAATAACGTATTCGCGTATAATCTAAACGTTGCAAGTAATACTGCTACTGGCAATCTAATTGTTCGTCAACTAGCCAATATCGACAATGCAAACATTGTCACGGCATATGTTCGTACTCTTTCTGTTGAAGATCCAATTCTTGGTCCAGCAGAAACAGATTCCGACAAATATGTCTTGAGAAGATCTGCCGCTGGTGGTGGAGACGCATACTATCGCGTTCGTCGTGGACAGGCTGCAGGAACTGCAAACGCAGATCTTCATTGGAATGAAGCAAGCACAAGTTGGAAGTTCTTATACGATAATCTTCCAGCAAATGTTGTCATGGGTAATGTTTCATGTACGTTCAAGGGAACAACTGAACACGTACAATCAGATACAAACTCAGGAACGATTGATTTAGATTTGAGATCGTCAAACTGGTTCAAGTACACTATCAATGGAACTACAGCATTCAGATTCAATAATGCACCAACAGAATCAAATAGAGCGATCACATTCTCTCTCATCGTAATTCAAGATGGAACAGGTGGAAGAAATTATTCTTTCGCAAATACAATCTACTGGTCAGGCGGTCTTATCCCACCAAAAACATTGGGTTCAAGCAGCAAAGATTTATGGACCTTCACATCTTATGACAATGGCGCCACATATGTGGGTACACTCGCTGTCAAAGACTTTAGATAATAAAAAATGCCAAAGCGTATTGACGAGTTAGAAAAAACATGGGTTGCGCAGAAAGGCACCACTGTTTTCAATTCCTATGCACTTATGCAAGTGCCATACGGGAGAAACCGTCTTTACGTTTCAGGGCGTGGTGGTTCAGGTAACTGTCTAGAACCAGGTAATATTGCAACGTATACTGGAAACAGCCCAGCGTCATATAACGTTGGCTCTGCATCAGCATACAATCCTGGATTTCCTGCAGCGTATACTGGAAACAATGCCAACTATAATGCTGGCAATCCTGCATCATACAATCCAGGAACTGCGATTCCAGGATCCTCTGGAACTACTGCTAACTATAATCCTTGCGCTACAGCATATAATACACCAGCGATAGTTGGTTATAATCCAGGAACTTCTGGTGGTGCAGCATATAATGCTGGTAATCTTGCGGGTTATCTTGCGCAAAACATTGCTGGCTATAATACTGGAACTGGTGTGGCGTATAACTCACCAACTCCAGGTGGATATAATACAAGAAACGTTGCGGGATATAATTCAGGTTCTGCTGTTTATACGGCAGGTAATCCAGCAACATACCAAGGTGGAACAAATAACATAACTTCATATACTGGCAACAGCGCAGTATATAATGCTGGCAATCCAGCAACTTATAATGCAGGAAATGCTGTAACAACGAATGTATTTGTTCCAACTAATATTTTTGGCGGCGGAACGTCAATTGCTGTTCCAACGTATAATCCTGGAACTGCTGCAACTTATAACTCACCATTGATCACATGGAATGCTGTTCTGGTTCAACACTATGTTGACCGTGAGAATGGATATTATGATCAAACACGTTACCCTGGATTTGGCAGTTCTGTATCATGTCCTGTTGGAAATAATTTTTATGCGCGTGAAGGTCCTAATGCTTCTACTGGATATTCTGTAATCACGCCTGCAAATTTTCCATTTTTTCCTGGTTATCTTTTATCAGAAGATACGTTCTCTGTGGATTTCTTTGCATATTCTCTCAACTTTTTTTGTGGCGGAACTATTCCAGGAACTATCGCATCTTATTCTGGCAACAGCCAAGTTTATAACCCAGGAACAGTCGCGACATACAATGCAACATCCATAAGTGGATACAATGCAGGTGTGGCTGCAACTTACAATACTGGAACAACGGCGTCATATGCTGGAAATATTATTGGTGGTTATACTGGAAATAATGCTAACTATAATGCTGGCAATCCATCAGGATTCACTGCTGGCACAATCAATGCTTACAGCGGAAATAACGCAAATTACAATAATCCAGTAGCAACTTATAACGCTGGCAACGTTGCTGGATTTGTTGGGAATAATCTAGTCTACGCTCCAGGAAATGCATTTACAGATTGCACTGGCGCAACAATATCAGGATATAACCCACCTGGCTCTGCAGGAAATCCAGCAGAGTTATACAATACAGGTACTTTGGGATATAACGCTGGAATTCAAACATATAACGCAGCTGGGAATCAAAATTTCACAAATAGCGTAGCCACATACACTGGCAATAACGCAAACTTTGGTGGTGGTGGAAATCCTGCAACATATACTGGAAACACTCCTAATACTAGTGGTGGTAATGAAGTATACAGTCCAGGTAGTGCAGCAACGTATAACGAAGGTGGTCCTGGAAATATATTCTGTGTGACCTATTCTGCTGCAACTCCTCCATCTCCAGGCACTGAAATTCCTGGTAATGCAGTTCCAGGCAGTGAAATCCCTGGCAATACTGTTCCAGGTACTGAGGTTCCAGGTAATGCAGTTCCAGGTACTGAGGTTCCAGGTAATACTATCCCTGGAACTGAAGTGCCAGGTAATCCACCAACTGGCGGAAACCCAGTAACTGGAGGTGGCGGTTGCTGCTTTAGTGGTGACACATTGATCACAATGGCAGATCATTCGACCAAGACAATCAACACAATTGAAGTTGGCGATCAAATTCTATCTTACAATCCAGATACACAAGAACTAGAAACAAACGAGGTTTCTGAGATTATAACTCGTGTAAATAGAGTGATGTTCGAATACATACTTGAGAATGGTATAACAATCAGAGCATCAGACGATCACCCATTCTTTGTTGTTGGCAAGGGATATGCATCGTTGAATCCAGATCTAACCATGCAGGGATATAGATCTTTGAGTGATGTTATGACTGTTGAGGTTGGTGATAGTTTTGTGGATAAGAATGGTGTTGCAATAAGAATCGATTCGATTATGCCAACTGATTATCCATATATCGTTTACACTTTCAATAACAAATATAAATCAAGTCCAAACTTCTTTGCTAATGGAGTTTTGACGTACTAAAATGACAGTTCCAACAGATCAAAATGAATTGAATCCAGGTGGTGGAGGTGCACCAGGTGGTGGTTTCACTCCACCATCACCCCCACCACCATATGTGCCACCCCCAGCACCACCACCAGATCCACCACCTCCATCACCAACCCCAACACCAACGTATAATCCAGTTATACCTGGCAATCCGCCAACATACAATGCACCAACAACTAATCCAGCAACATACAATGCACCAACAACTAACCCAGTAACATACAATGCGCCTACAAGCAATCCAGTAACATATAATCCACCAACAACAAATCCAGTAACATATAACTCGCCAACTCCAGGAAATCCAGGTGGTGATTGCACATCATTTGCATATAATCCACCAGGATCGCCAAGTGTGGCATCATATAATGCACCAACAGTAAGCAGTTACAATGCTATCAATATAGTTGGATATAATCCAGGAAGTCCTGACACTTATAATGCACCTGGAGTTGCTGGATATAATCCTGGATCGCCAGATGCATATAATCCTCCAGCACCAACTGGACTTTATAATGCTGGCGCAAATCCAACTGGTTTGTATATCGGAAATACTTCTACTGGTTCATATATTGGAAATACTATTTCTGGTTATGTTCTTGCACCACTAGCCTACAACGCAGGTAATCCAGCATCATACACTGATAACAATATTGCTGGATACAATGTTGGAAACACGGCATATTTGCCAGGAAATAGTATTGTTGGATATAATACAGGAACTCTAGCATACAACGCTGGCGCTGCAGTTTATGGTCCAGGTGGAAACGCTGTTTATGTTCCAGGTGGAAACGCTGCAACTTATACTGGCAACTTCCAAGTTTCTGGTGGAGGAAATGCAATTTTTGGACCAGACAATCCAGCAATTCCTGGAAATTGTGCATCATATAATGTTGGTGGAGAAGGCACAATATTTTGTGCAACATATAATACTGCTGTTGGTGGAAATCCTCCATCACAAGCATACAATCCAGGAAATCCAACTGGGGTATACAACGTAATACAAATTGATGGTGCATTCAATCCACCAACAACTACTGGAATTTATAATGCATCTAATCCAACTGGAGTTTACAA
>Ga0129336_10003147_pt1 | contig 10189 bp, 8 predicted proteins | sample CPB6_02_DNA_FD_96878 | JGI IMG/M metagenome (GOLD analysis project Ga0129336, IMG submission 96878) | Freshwater to marine salinity gradient microbial communities from Chesapeake Bay, USA - CPBay_Sum_0.6_0.2_DNA | ecosystem: Environmental > Aquatic > Marine > Coastal | place: USA: Chesapeake Bay...
CCAATTGTCATGAGGAAAGTATCTCAGCGAACCTTGAATCCCGCAGGACATTTTGGATTGGTGTCAGTGACTCGCTTCTGCATTTTGCCTTTTACGCAGAGAATTGAACGCTTGCTTATTTTGCTTGCTGTGCTTGCTGTGCTTGCTGTGCTTGCCTTGCTTGTCTGAGGTGCTGACGCTGCTGCTGTGCTGGCGCTCTTCTCTTGGGTGAATTTTACTTTGAGTTTGGGCGAGGAGAAGGTGAAGCCATATTTGCCAAGCGTGATCCATTCGCCACTGGCATCGTTACGCTCGGCTACTTGCTCTGTAGCAACAATCTCCTCTCCGCTCGCCGAAATCACAGAGATGCTCGCTTTGATGGGTGCATCTGTGAAGTTATACAGACATCGAGCGACATCTTTACGCATGATCAAGTCGTAAGTGCCGCGGAAGAGAGTCTTGCCATCTTTCTCGAAATGAGGGCCAGCTACTTGATAGATAAGTGATTGTTCCTTCTGGTCGAAAGTTGGCGGTCCGGCGGTCGTGATCATCGCATTGCTGGTGACCATTCCAGTCACCCGTTTTTCCTTGTAGCTATTCGAGTCATAGCAATTACTCGCGTTATTCATCTCGGATGGTCCAAGGTTTCGGATACTCCAAGTTCCTGGCGCGACAGTCGCCTTATCCCCGGTGATCGGCATCCAATAGTTCAGCCATTTTATGGGAATCTCGACTCCGCCCGTATTCAGCGCATTAGGAATTCTTACTTGAGTGGGTGGACTTGTTGAATTGTCTTGTAGAGGCGATGAGGGTGCGCTCTCCCAATTCTCAGCCTTCCATTTCTCGAATGAGGCGGGCATTTGAGCGAGCGGTACGAACTCCCAGATCTGTGGAATACGAACCGGAGCGGCGGCAAGTTCCCACCTCTCACCTCCTGGAATAGAAGAGATTGCCACATCCGGCTTCTGCACTCTGCCATAGAGCCAACCATTAGTTGATGATCGAAGGCGAAGCACTACTTGAAAGCGAATATCTTCCGGAAAAGCTCGTTTGTTCATGCAGAAGGTATCTTCTTCGATTGCACATGTACTAAATGGATTTTTCTGGAGGGCAACTTTCTGTTCCTCCTCGTAGAAATACCAGCGACCTTTCTGATATTCACCCGGTCGAGTAGCAGGGGTGTAGTCGACAGCATCTACAGTGATCGAGATGTTATAGGGAGTAAATGATCCATACTCGGCACCAGGTTTATGCGCTCCCTCGGGGGTTGCGCCATTGAGGTTGACCGAGAGCAAATATCTACTTCCACCACGATGCTCTGCACCAGGAATCGTAAAGACTAACGGCTGGCCAGGGCCGACCAAATTCTTCGCCGGATTTGCTTGATAAGGCGAGAGCGATGGCGTGGGTTGGATGGCATCAAGGGTTGCTGTGAGCTCATTGCCATCTTTGATTCGAGCTGCAAACTTCTCTACACAATCAAATGATGATGCATTGGCACATAACGGCAAGAATGTTCCGTAATAGAGGGAAGTGGCGTCATCGCAGAGCGGATCTTTCATATCGGTGCAGGTGCGCGTGCGGAATTGATTTCGCTCATTATTCGGGTAACGCGCAAACAACCCTGACTCCATAAAGGCGCCTTGCGGGGATTTGAACATCACGCCGGTGTTCACGCTCGAGGTTTCAGTCGGCGTCTTGACTAATTCATCTTCTAGCTCAGCGCCCACCGACCCACCAGCGCCGGGGGAGATCAGAGCGAGCGCGAGGAGGGCGACCAGGCTCGCCCGTATCGTCCGGGTAAGCCCTCGCGGGGGGAGTGCACCAGCCATAAAGGCGAGCATAAGTCAGGGGGTTGCCCGCTGTCTGTGCTGGCGGCTAGGGTGATTATTCGAACATTTGTTCGAATACCCATCTGGATACCCATCTGGATACCCATCCGGATATCAGGAGGCAGGATCGATGCGCGCGCGGTTTGTACATCTTCATTGTGCCAGCGGCTACTCCTTTAAATATGGGACCGCACTGCCTGAAGCGCTCGTTGCTCGCGCAAGCGAACTAGAGATGCCAGCTCTTGCTCTCACCGATCGAGCCGAACTCGGTGGCCTTGCCGGTGCGATTCGATTTACCCAAGCGTGCGTCAAAGAGAACATCACACCGATTCTTGGTAGCGATTTCTTGATTGCACCACCACTCACCATTCGTTCGCCACGCACAGCATCACCGGCATCACCAGTAAAGGGCGGCGCACAAGTCGAGAAGAGATATCCCCGCGCTACCGTTCTTGCTACTCCTGCTGGTTGGCGAAATTTCGTTCGTCTGATCTCGGCAACGGAAGAGGGCTTGCTCACCCGCGAGAACCTTTCTCGTTATGGCAAGGGATTGATTCTCTTGCTCGGCCCCGATTCTGATGTTGGTCGTCACATCGCTGCTAATCGCGCTGACTTAGCAGAGAAATCTTTTGATGAGTGGAGCGAATACTTCCCTCGTGATCTGATCACTATCGAAGTCGTCTCTCATCGCGTCCCAGGGGTAGCGCAATGGTCAACGCATCACGCTAGCAAGATGCTCCTCTTTGGACGGATGCTCAAATCTCCTGTCATTCTCAGCAATAAAGTTCGTATGCTCCACGCCAGCGATGCGCCAGTGGCTGATGTGCTCGATGCGATCCGCAAGCTCGTTCCACTCTCACCACGACATACCGAGAACAAGAACAATCAGGCCTACTTAAAAGGTAGCGAAGAGATGTTCCAGATGGCCCGAGAGATTGCTGCGAGCGCTGGCGAAAAGAACGAATACGAATTACTCGCCACCACGCTCGAGTGGGCCTCGCGCTGCGAACTCTCACCAACGCGCGATATCGGCTTAGGAGGAATCCATCTTCCGGAACCACAGGTGGTCGGCCTCTCCTCGTATACCCAGATGTCGCAACATCTGAAGGCGCGGTGTGAGGTCCGATTGACCTCTCGATACTCTGGCGAGAGGTTGCGGGTTGCCACTGAGCGGCTACATGAAGAGCTGCAGACCGTTAATTCATTAGGTTACGAGCCATATTTCCTCGCTGTCGCCGATATCGTCGATAGCGCTCGCCGCTCTGGAATTCGTGTTGCCGCTCGAGGTAGCGGGGCGGGTTCACTAATCTGCCATCTCCTTGGTATCTCAGGAGTCGATCCACTTGAACATGGATTACTCATGGAGCGGTTCTGTTCCACGCTCCGCACCGACTTGCCCGACATCGATATCGATGTCGAATCTGCCAGGCGACTAGAGATCTACGACCAAGTCTTTGCCCGCTATAACCCTGCTGGCTCATGGCCACATGGGCGAGCCCAAAGCACGACGGTGGCGATGGTCGAGACCTATCGTGCACGCCATGCGATTCGCGATGTTGGCGCCGCACTTGCGCTGCCGCACGAAGAGATCGATAACTTGGCAAAATCGCTGCCACATATCCGAGCTAAGAACATCACCAACGCGCTCCGAGATCTTCCTGAGTTACGCCATCTCTCTATCAACGCACCGATGGGGAAGGCAATCACTCTTGCACAAGCGCTCGATAAGTTGCCACGCCATCTTTCGATGCATCCCTGCGCAGTCATTCTTGCCGATAGCGCGCTCCTTGATCGGATGCCCAGTCAGATGGGAGCCTCTGGATATCCAATGTCGCAATGGGATAAAGATGATGTCGAGAGCGTTGGTCTGCTCAAGTTAGACATCCTTGGTGTGCGGATGCAATCAGCGATGGCTCATGCGCTCAAAGAGATCAACCGAGTCGACAAGAGGCAGGTTGCACTCGATGAAGTACCACTTGATGATAGCAAGACCTTCACCTTGATCCGCTCCACGAAGACTCTAGGCATCTTCCAGATCGAAAGTCCGGGGCAGCGAGAACTCATCGGCAAGTTCGCCCCCGAACTCTTCAACGATCTGATTATTGATATCTCTCTTTTCCGTCCTGGGCCAGTGAAAAGCGACATGATCACACCATTTCTTCGAGCGCGACAAGGGTGGAGCGCACCTCGCTTGATTCATCCTTCGCTCTACGAGATCCTCGCCGAGACCGAAGGTGTAGTCGTCTTTCATGAACAAGTCATTCGGATCATTGCAACTATTGCTGGTATCTCACTTGCGCAGGCCGAGTCATATCGCCGCATCCTTAATGATCCAGAGCAGAGCATCGAGTTTTATCCCTGGTTTATCGATCGTGGGCGCGATCGGGGATATCCAATAGAGGTGGTCGAAGAGGTCAACGATGTTTTACGCGCTTTTGCTTCTTTTGGTTTCTGTAAGGCGCATGCCGCAGCCTTTGCATTGCCCACTTATCAATCAGCATGGCTCAAGACTCACTACCCAGCACATTTCATCGCTGGCTTACTCACACACGATCCCGGCATGTACCCAAAGAGACTTCTCCTGGATGAGGCGCGACAGTTGGGGGTGGGGCTATTACCGCTTGATATCAACAAGTCAGGGGGTGAATATCTCGTTGAAAAACACGAGAGAGCAGAGGGAGCCACCGATGGTTATGGCATCCGGTTGGCGCTCTCTGATATCTCTGGCATCAACGAGAGTGAGATAGCCGAGATCATCGCAGGGCGACCATTTCTCGATTGCGCAGATTTTGTCTACCGCGCTCGAGTCTCAAGGCCAACAGTCGAGAACTTGATCCTTCTTGGTGCATTCGATCAACTCCATCCTCAGATCAATAGACGCGAACTCTTACTGCACTACGCCGAGTTGGATCGGTGGAATGGTCCTTCATCAGAGCAGATGGCCCTGGCATTTGGTGGCCAGAGCAGTTCGGTTATCTCCAGTGGATTGCCAGCGCTCACTGAGAGTGAGAAGGTTCGAAATGAACTCTCGCTTCTGGGTCTTGATGTCAGCCATCATCTCATCGCCTTCTATCATCACTTCTTAAGCGCGCTAAAAGTGGTCCGCGCTGCCGACCTACTCTCGCATCGCTCCCGCACGCCACTTCTTCTTGCTGGAGTCAAGGTCGCACTTCAAAGTCCACCGGTCCGATCTGGGCGGCGGGTCATATTCATTACTCTCGACGACGGCACCGGATGTAGTGATGCGACTTTCTTCGAAGATACCCAACTACATTCAGGTCGCACTCTTTATCACTCCAAATTACTCATAGTCCATGGCACTTTACGGCGAACTGGTCCGCGCGGAGTCTCGATTCTGGCCAATTGCGCCTGGGACCTGGGGGAGTTATACGCGCTCTGGCGCGAAAGTGGAGATATCACAGTTGTCAGGGAGCAGATGGATATCCTTATTAATAGAGAAAAGAGCGCCAGTGCCTGAAGAACGAGCCAGTCAACCCAGTAAGCCCAGTAAGCCCAGCAACATTCTCCATGTCGATATGGATGCATTCTTCGCCTCTGTTGAAGAGGCCGATGATCCCACGCTCAAGGGCAAGGCGGTCGTCGTTGGTGCTGGCCCCCGAGCGGTAGTCACTTCGGCAAATTACATCGCTCGCAGTTCTGGGATTCGCGCAGCAATGCCAGTTGCTCAAGCGCGCAGGCTTGCCCCTCATGCGATTTTTCTGCCCAACCGTCATGATCGATATGGAGAAGTTTCGACAGAGGTGATGTCCATCTTTAGCGATTTCTCACCACGAGTGGAACCGCTCTCACTAGACGAGGCATTTCTTGATGTCTCAGGTGCAACGCGATTGATCGGAAGCGCCCGCGAAATAGCTATTCAGATTCGGAAAAGAATCGAGGAAGAATTAAAGATTACCTGTTCAGTTGGCATCTCCACTACCAAATTGATCGCAAAACTTGCCTCCAGTCGATGTAAACCAAATGGCATGCTCGAGATTCCCGAAGAGAGAGTGTTGGAATTCTTGCATCCACTTCCTGTTCGAGAGCTCTGGGGCGTTGGTCCCAAGAGCGCCGAAGTTCTCACTCGACTTGGATTGCAGAGCATTGGCGATATCGCTCGAACCCCTCGGGCCACGCTCATCCGCGCCCTTGGAGCAACTGAAGGTGAGAGCCTCTACGAATTGGCGTGGGGTCGGGATTTTCGGGCTGTCGAAGAGAATGTCGCCGAGCGGAGCATTGGGGCCGAAGAGACATTCGCGCGCGACATTGATGAGAGTGAAGAATTACTGGCAGAACTTCTTCGTGTGACAGAACGCGCCTCTCGACGGTTGCGCGAACAATCTCTTGCCACACGGACGATCTCCATAAAGATTCGCTTTAGTGATTTCACCACTATCACTCGCTCGAAAACTCTCGATCTGCCAACCACCAGTACTCAGGAGATCTACGAGCAGGTCCGCCGACTCTTCCTTGCGTTGGGCTTGGTTCGAGCTCGAGTACGGTTGGTAGGCGTTCGCTTAGAGAAGCTTGAGAGTTCCGATTCCTTAGTCGAGCAACTCACATTGGGCTCTCGTGAACAGGGGTGGCGTCAGGTGGATCAGGCCGCCGACCGAGCTCGTCGCCGCTTTGGCGGCGGGGCGCTCAAGCCAGCCCGGCTCATCGACCAGGGCGAGCCCTAACCACTACTCTGGGCTAAGATTTTTCGTACTCACCGGAAGCGAAAGGAGCGCCTGAAGAGGATGCCACTATCTGAACACGAAGAGCGACTCCTTGCTCAAATGGAGGCTGCGCTCTCGCAAGAGGACCCGAAATTAGTCTCGGCGCTTTCGCAGAAGAAGGTCAAGCGCTCACCCATCCTGAGCCTTGCTCTCATTGCTGTCGGATTCATCACCCTCTTTGTCGGGCTGGTCTCACAGGTGGTCATTGCAGGCGTGGCAGGTTTCATCATCGCACTAGCCGGTGTCTATCGCTTGATCACAACTTCGCGCTCTGCAGGAATGGGTGCAATGAAAACCCCAAAGCAAAAGCGTCGTTCTCGCTTTAACAGCATGCTTGAGGAGCGCTGGGAGCGCCGTCAGTTTGGCGACGACCAGCAATAAGCTCCGCGAATATCTCCACCCGCGCGGATTGCTTGGAAATAAATATTCCTCCGGCAGAGTCTTGGTCGATGCTGGTTCACAGAACTTTCCCGGTGCAGCAGTACTCGCCGTTGGTGGCGCTCGCCGTGGCGGCGCCGGTTACATCAACTATCGCAATCGTGCAGAGCTCCCAACGCATTTAGTACTCCATGCATATCCTGATGTGGTGCCACTGGTCGAAGTGGATCCCGCGCTCTTTGATGCGATTCTCGTGGGCCCGGGCTCGCCTGAAATTTCCGAGCTACCCGAAACTCAGAGAGTAATCGTCGATGGCGGCGCTCTAGCCTTGGTCACCGACCCAGCGCCAGCGCAGCAGGTGCGAATTCTCACCCCACACGAGGGAGAACTACGGCGGATGGGCTTTGATCCCAGCGATCGCGAGGCTGCCGCAATTAAGGCAGCAAATCAGAGTCGCTCCGTCGTCTTGCTCAAAGGATTCCGCTCAGTTGTAGCAACTGCCCATGGGATCCATTACATCGATGAGATCGGCGGAACTGAACTCTCGACCGCAGGTACTGGTGATGTGCTGGCAGGCTTGCTCGCATCAATGATTGCAGCGCATCGCCCGGATTCCCTAGAACTCGCAGCGAAGATCACCGCACACGCTGTGGAGATTTGTTCAAAGGCTGCGCGGGCTGCTTGTAATAATCGATTCCCGCTCGTAGCAACCGATCTTGTGGAAGAGATTCCTAGGCAGTTGGCCCAGGGAGAAACTTCCCTCTGAAAAAAGTCAGCGGCCGGGTGATGCCATCGGTAAACGAAAGCACCTCACCCACGAGGATCACATGGTCGCCAGCTTCATGGCGAGCGACAGTTCGTGCAGCGAAATAGGTTTTTGCGCTAGCTAGCGCTAATGCTGGGTGTTCTGCTGATGGCGGGATTACATCCACTCCGGCAAATCTGTCGCCGCCATGAGCGGTGAACTTATGGACCAGATGCTCTTGTTCGGCATCGACGAAGTTGACCGACCATTCGCTCGCCTCTTTCCAGAGAGGGAACGAGGCAATCTTCTTATCTACACACCATGAGACCAAAACGGGATCAAGTGAAACTGAGGTTAGCGAGTTACAGACAATGCCCACCCGTTGGCCGGCTACCTCACTGGTCACGATGGCAATGCCGGTAATCCAGCCGCTCATCAGTGAGCGGAAGGAGCTGGGGTTGATCTCTTGGTGGGCCATCGCACCAACGGTACGGCCTTTCTCCTTCGAAGAGCCAATGGGCTCCTATGCCCACTGCTCTGAGAGCAGCGAATGTCGGATAAATCTCGAGTGGAGTCCAGGTGGAGACCAGGGGGAGTCCAGGTGGAGTCCCGGGGGAGTCCCGGGGGGAAGGGTGGTTGACTGTGGGGTTAAGTGGAGTAAAGTGGGGGATAACAACCTTGGGGAAGGGGGTGGGGTACGCCATGTTTCTGGGTACTTACCAGCCCCGCCTCGATGAAAAAGGGCGGCTGATTCTGCCGGCTCGTTTCCGTGATGATCTCGCCGCTGGGTTGGTGATCACCAAAGGGCAAGAGCGCTGCTTATATGTATGGCCCGCTCAGGAATTTGCCACCCTCACCGAATCGATGCGCCAAGCACCGGTAACTGCGAAATCTGCTCGTGACTACATGCGCGTGATGTTTGCCGGCGCACACGACGAGATTCCCGATAAGCAAGGTCGCGTAACTATCCCAGGCTCACTTCGCACTTACGCGGGGTTGGAAAAAGAGTGCGTCGTTATCGGCGCAAATACCCGAGTGGAAATTTGGGATCTTCATGCGTGGGAGAGCTATCTCGCAGATCGCGAGAAGAGTTTTGCCGATGTTTCCGAGGAGGTATTCCCTGGACTTTTTTAATCCCTGATTTTCGGTCACTGCCGCACCGAGTATCGACGCCCCTTCCCCGGCGCCGATCGATCCGTCCGGCGGCGGTGTCCAAAGGTCAGGGGCTAGAGGAACAGAAGTCGCTGGAAAACCAGAGAGAGCAAGAGAGAGCCAGAGAGGGGAAGGTGAAGAAAGTCAGATGAGAAGTGAACATGTACCAGTAGCACTCGAGCGGACCATCGAGCTGCTTTCACCTGTACTGGTCGGTAGCTCCCCACTTCTCATTGATGCCACATTGGGTCTGGGTGGACATACTGAAGAGTTACTCAAGAAATTTCCCACTTTGCATGTGATGGGAATCGATCGCGACAAGAGCGCACTCGAAAAAGCCGCCCAGCGCCTTAACCACTTTGGTGACCGGGTGAAATTGGTACATGCTGTTTACGACCAAATAGCAGAGGTCGCAAGAGAGAGCGGCATCACAAGCGTTGAGGCAATCCTCTTTGATCTTGGTGTCTCTTCTATGCAACTTGATAATGCTGAACGCGGCTTTGCTTATTCACATGAGGCTCCGCTTGATATGCGAATGGATCAATCCCGCGGCGTAAGCGCACGAGATGTTGTGAACAATTATTCACACGAGGAGCTCACCCGAATCATCCGCGTCTATGGCGAAGAGAGGTTTGCCAGTCGGATTGCCGCCAGAATCATTGATGCCCGAGCTCTTGCGCCGCTTGATTCGACTGTGGAACTTGCAGAAATCGTCAAGGAGAGTATCCCGGCAGCAACTCGACGAGTAGGAGGCAACCCAGCTAAACGAACTTTCCAAGCACTTCGCATTTATGTGAATAACGAATTGGAAGTTCTCGAGCGGGCCATTCCGGCTGCTTTGGATTTGCTTGCCATAAACGGGCGCATGGTTGTGCTCTCCTATCACTCTCTAGAAGATCGAATAGTCAAGAGCGCCTTTGCAGCTGTTAGCAGTACGCATGTCCCACATGGACTACCCATGGAACCTGAACCTGCCAGATTCCAATTACTTACTCGCGCAAGTGAGAGTGCAACCGAAGAAGAGATTGCAGCAAATCCTCGATCACAGTCGGTCCGTATCCGCGCCATCGAACGAAAGGCTGCATGATGGCAGTCGCAGCGCGAAAATCCACCCTTACCAAGGGATTACTCTCTCGCCCCTCGATGCCTGCCATGCCAAGTGCACGAACTCCCGAACCAATTCTTCGTATCGTTCAAGAATTACGAGTCAGTGAGGGTAAATCTGTCACCACGACTGCATTTGTAACTCTAGTTTTCGGTGCTTTAATTACTTCGATTCTGATGGTGATGGCGCTCAACATGGCGCTCAATCAAGATTCGATCAAATTACATCGATTAAAGGCGCAAGCTCAAGTGATTGCAGATCAAGAGGAGGCAATCACAGC
>Ga0129336_10003148_pt1 | contig 10189 bp, 11 predicted proteins | sample CPB6_02_DNA_FD_96878 | JGI IMG/M metagenome (GOLD analysis project Ga0129336, IMG submission 96878) | Freshwater to marine salinity gradient microbial communities from Chesapeake Bay, USA - CPBay_Sum_0.6_0.2_DNA | ecosystem: Environmental > Aquatic > Marine > Coastal | place: USA: Chesapeake...
ATCTGCTGATTAATCAAAGGAAGATACTTTTTAATAATTTTGGATTTTACACCACTATCTTTAAGAAGAGAATAAGCAAAGTCATGATAAGAAATTAATTCTTTTTTATTGGAAAATTCTTCAAATGTTTGATTTAATCCATTCTTATATTCTTCTAATTTTTCTTGTTCAGTACTTCTATTTTCAAGTTGTTCGGTAATTGTTTGAATTTCAGATTCCAAATCTCGGATTTGTCTCTGGTGTCCAGATACTCTTGTATTGTTCTGAGAAATTTCATGGTTTAGATTAGTGATCTCTTTTGAAATGCGTAGAAAATGACTTTCTCGGACTTCTTCATCCTTAATTGCTTTTTGGAGTTCATTATATCCACTTTGCAGTTCCTTTGCTTTGGATTCTGCTTCACTAATCTTATTTAAACGAAATTCTTCATCAATTTCTTGTGTGCAAGTAGGGCAAACCGTATTCTTAGTGAAAAACTTATGTTCTTCGGTAATTGTTGATACTTTCTGAGAAATTTTACCTTTAAGATTTCCAAGTTTCTTAAGTTTTTCCTTTGCTCCAGAAACATTCTCTAAATCTTTAGTTAAGGAGAAGATTTGTTCTTCTACTTCACCATTTTTGAGCATATAAGAATCGCACTCTGCAAGAAGTTGTGTGATTGTTTTCTTTTTCTTTTCAATGTTCTCTTTGCCGCGATTTTCAATCTCTTCAATAAAGTCCTTTTGCATTTGAACCTTTTCCTTCAAAGATTGTTTCTTTAAATCTAAGGTTTTAATTTCTTCTTTTAGTAAACGAATCTTATCTTTAATGATATTATTCATAGAAGAAAAGATTTTAATATCTAACAATTCTTCAATAACTTCTCTACGGTGAGCAGGAGAAAGTTGCATGAATGGAACAAAGTTACTACTACCAATAATCACAATTTGAATAAAACTGCGAAAGTTCATCTTAAGAACTGATTGCTCAAACCACTTTTGCTGATCTACAGCAGAGGAACTTTGATCAACAAGAGAACCATTCTTAAATATTTCAAAGATATTTGGTTTGATTCCGCGACGAACTTTATACTCAGATGTTCCGATTTTAAATTCAACTTCAACTAAACAATCTTTTTCGTTGATAGAATTTACTAATTGTGGTTTATTAATTCCTCGAAATGATTTACCAAATAAACCAAAAGTCAGTGCATCGAGAAAGGAACTTTTACCATAACCATTTTTTCCAACAATTAATGTAGTTTTAGACTTTTGAAAATCAATCTCAGTAAGGTGATTTCCATACGAAAGAAAATTTTTAAATCTTATTTTTTCGAAAATAATCATATCAAATAAACTCAGTATCTTCTTTATGAGGGGGAATTACAATATCTTCCGAAGTAAAAATTTTGTAATCACATTCATTGATTTCACATGCTCTTAAAACTGCCTTTTCTTCTACTTCCATCACACGCATTTTTGGATAATCATCTTCTTCTAATAACATAGCAAATCTATTGGCATCATCTTTTTCTTCAAAGATATAAAGAATATAATCGCCAAATTCATCTACTCCAGCATAAGCACCTTCTTCTTCTTTTCCGTAAATGGTGATAATATACATTATACTATTTCCAATGCTTCTTTGTATACTTCTTCAAGTATATTAGTTATGATGGTTTTATCAAATTGACATTCACTTTCATTAACATATCTTTGAAGAATAGAAAAAGTATCTTCAGATTCAAATGCCTCAAAATCTTCTGATTCTTGAATCTGGAAGTTTTCAACTATTTTAAGTTCAGAAACATTTGCAGTATAAAGTTTATCAATAAACAATTCAAATCTTTTCTGATTTGTTTTTTTGCGTACAATTACACGAACAATTTTATTTTCATACTCACGAACATCAAAGGTTTGATGTGGAGTATCCTCATAGTAAATGTTGTAGAACATTCTATAAGGATTATCAACAGGAATATGTTCTAAAGTTTCAGTATCAAAAATTGTAAACCCACGAGTATCATTTACATCATTCCAATAAATCTCATAAGGATTTCCAAGATAATAGATGGTTCCATTATTAGAACGAGTGTGATAATGTCCAGAAAATACTTTTTTAAAATTACCAAAAATATTTGGATCCATACCACTATCCATAATGTGACCCTTATAAGGTGCAAATCCATTAAGTTCTAAATGACCCATAGCAACTTTACACTGGGTATTCTGAATCATTCTTAATGACTTCTCACTATTTTCAGAGTTAATCCAAGGAAGTAAAAGAACACCAAGATCGCCAACTTTAATTTCAGTTGGTTCTGAGTATGTCTTTATATTTTCATATTCCGAAAGAAGTAATTCTGGAGAATTTACTTTATTAGAATTTTTAAAATAACAATCATGATTACCTGTAATCATGTGAACATCATATTGAGAAAGAGGTTCTAAAACAACTCTACGAGTCCAATTAAGTCCCGCAAAATCAATGCTTTTACGACTATCAAAAGCATCTCCCATATGAATAACTGTTGTAATCCCATACTGTTCCAGCGTTGGGAAGAACACATTCTTATAGAAGAGTTCAAAATAGTCCTGAAAAAGCTTTGAAGATTTGCGGGCACAAAAATGAGTATCAGTTAAAATTGCTACTTTCATTCAGTACCGGATCTTTATGTGAACGTTTTCCTTAATGGAATTATAGTCGGAATAGTTGCCCCCGTCAATACCAGAGTCGTCAGTAAACACCTCATCAAACCCTGTTCTTTCGAGAATTTTATTCTTAATTTCTAATTGTTTCTTTTCTTTACCAATTCTACGGATAAATGCGTAGTGAATAATTTGAGTAAAATAGGCAAAAGGATTTTGTGATTTTTCTGGATCAAAATTATGAAGATATTGAATGCAATTTTCAATACCATCAGAAATCATATCATCCTTAAACATATAATTTACAAAATTAGGTTTAAAGGATAAATGAGTAGCAATCTTAAGAATGCATTCTCCAATGTAATTGGGAATTGGTGGTTTATTCGGACTTGACCAATTCTTTAGTTGCTCATCGGAAATTCCGGGTATTTCTTTTTCTGCTGCATTTCTAACTTGTCTTCTATACTCTACAAGTGCTGCTAAAAATTCTTTGTTGTTCACATAATGAACTGATCTTTTTCTTTTTGTCATTACCGTGGTTGAAATCATAAGTGTTTCCGATTTAATATGTAGATATTATAACATCCTATCCAGTATTATACAATACTTGACAGACCCCTATGAATGCAAGTAGAATAGGTTTGTTCCCGTTGAAGACAAGTTGTAGGCTTAGATAATAATAGATAGATTAAAGGGACTGTTTCCGAAGGAAACTATCCCGAAGGGATATATTACAGTTCTTTATAGATTTTTTCTAACAGTTTCTTAGCTTCATTTACATTTGAAAGGTATCCCATCTTACGGGATATTGGAGATTTATTGTCCTTTAATCCACTAACCTTTTTTACATAGGATTCATGTAGAAAAATCATTTCCATATCCGTATTCTCAGTTATTGTTATAACATCCTCCATTTTTATCATAAACATATCCTCAGTTGTAGTTTTTAACCAAGGCTCTATTTTATAACCTTGTGCTCCTCCACGACCTTTAAAATTTTCAACTACAATGGGATTAGTTAGAATTAAACTAATTTTATTATTTTCATCGCAAGGAAGAACCCTTGCGAATATTTCTTCACCTGTTTTTAATTTGATTGAAGCGTAAAAATCATCTTCCATATTTAATTTAAATTGATTGGTATAAGTTCATAATTAAAGTCTTCTTCTGTGTATATCTTAACTCTTTCTATGAAATGATTTAGTGTGTAATTTTTTCTTGATCCATAAGTACAATCATCGGAGATATCATAAAGTGTCGCTTTATCTTTATTATTTCCTTTTCTTAATACTCTACCAATAGATTGAAGATTACGAATTCTTGACTTACTTGGAGAAGCAAAGATTACATTGTGCAAATTTTTGATTGAAATTCCTGTACTGAATACTCCATAAGAAGCAACAATAATTGCATTATTTTCTCTTTCGGTAATTTCTCTTACTTGTTCTCTTTCTTGAACATTTACACCACCATGAACAAAAAATACTTTACGATTATTGTCACTTGCATTATTTATTAAATCATATAATAGTAACCCATGAGTTTCCACGCGAGAAAATAGAACTAAAGTATTTCCTTTTAAACCAAATGCTAAATTTTTGATGAAATTATTTCTTTTTTCATTGCTTATGATAAATTGAATTTCATCTTCATATTTTTCAAATTTTTGTGGTTTATGTTTTAATACTAAACAATGAATATCTAATTTAGATGCTCTTCCTTTATCAATAAGTTCTTTAGTTCCTACTGCTTTATATGGAGGACCAAATAACCCAGAAATTACCCATTCATGCGTTTGTGAATCTTTACCACCATTAGATAGTGTTCCAGTAAATCCGAAACGATACTTGGCATTATGAGATTTTTTCATAATATCAATTAGTGACTTGGACTTACATCCATGACACTCATCAACAATTACACAGTCATAATCTTCAAAGAATGACTTATCCAATTTATGAATACTCTGCCAAGTAGAAAGAGTAACGGGCATGTCTGTATTTTTTTCTTGACCCGAATAAATCATGTGACAATAATTTTCTGGTGTCCATCCATAATCCATCCAATCTTTAAACATCTGATGAATCAACCCAGTTGTTGGAAATACAACTAAGCACTTCATCTTCTTACTTACATAATATCTCACAAGAGCATAGATCATATAAGATTTTCCAGATGAAGTTGCAGATATAACAGTTTTTCTATTATATCTTAAGCACTCATAAACGGTATTGATTTGATAATCATATGGATCATGCTTAGTGCAGATATATTTCATATACCCTTCTACGCCTTCTTCGGTTATTTCATCAGTAACCTCAAAGGGTAATCCATAATACTTGTTATCGCGGAACTCATATGAGTATCCGTGATTTTTTATTTTTGCAATAACTCTATCCAGAAGTCCAGCATAAATTTCTCCTGTTGCTGTACTTAATAATCTTATTTCTCCATCCCATCCCCTTCCTTTACGATACTGCGGCATGAATTTTGCAGAATCTACACTAAAGGTAAAATATGGAGCCAGTTCATACAAAATATGAGGTTCACATTCTAACTTAACGTAAACCTCATTCTTTTTGTGTATTATTATATCACTCATAGAATTATAATGTTTCTACGAGTATTTATCGCTTACCCCAAACCGCTTGCAAATCTTTGATATTCAATTGCATTTTTAATTTGATAAGTTCTATTATGAATCATCTTTAAAATATCTTGAAGATACGCAAGAATTACATCATAATACTCAACTTTCAAAGATGCTTTGGATAAACTTTCATCGGCATCCATATATTTTTGAAGAGTATCTTTGTCTCTTATTTTTTTAGGAAAAGGATTCTCAACATAGACATCTGGATCTGCTTTTCCAGTATAATATTCATATTTTTGATGTCTTATATTTCTTTTCTTTTGTTCTGCATTCTTTTTCAATAATAAAATATTGTTATACATATCAAAATATTTTGCATGTAATACTGGAATATTTAAAGATTCTGTGTGAAGATTATCTATGTCAATTTTGGAATCTTGTTCCCACATAGTTTGAATTTTTTCAAGGTCTATCATAAATTATTTCTTTGTTGGATTTAGAGAATTTCCATATCGGTCTACTATATTATACATCATATACTTAAAAGACACATCTGCTGTAAAATATTCATTATCTGGATTGGTGGCATCAAATTGTAAAGTGCTTAATTGATAAGGGAACATTGAGCGAAAGATAACATTAAAGTTGAAATTTTGATTGCTGTTTAAAACTAATAATGTTCCATCAGAATATAAATTCATATCTGATTTATATGGTTGCTCAAAAACTTCATTTGTTGCTTGCCAATCATATATTTGCTGAAGGCTTTCTGGGAATCCTAGACCTCTCATCCAATTTTGAATTTCCATGTAATTCTCAAGATTTTCATCTACGAGAAATCGTAGAGTGAAATCTTCAAAATCCATTTTATCACCGGGAACTGGAATATCAGTTGTATAATTTGGTTGCATTGCAACTCCCAAAGTTATTGCCGGAATATTTGCAGTGTTAGCAAAAAATGCAACCTTTGGCGCTCTATTTAAAGTAAACTTAAATCCAATAGAGGATAAAAAGTTTCTATTCTCTATTTGTCTTCGGAAACCAGATGCCATATCTTTTTTAAGTATTTAGATAAAAAAAGAGACCCTTTTGGGGTCTCTTGAAGTTTTTTATGTGAATCGGATCACATAAGGTTCTTAACTTGTACTCTTCTGTAGTACACGTTGCTGGATGCCTTGATAGCACCGAGACCCTGAGTAGCGCCTTCAGCGAATGGATTTGCAACTAGACCATAACGGGTCTTGAATCCGATCTTAGGCTGGAAGCTGTTCTCACCAACGGCACGAACCATTTGGAGAGGAACATAAGGACAATAGAATAGTCCAGCATCATAAGGTGAAGAACCCTTATAACCAACAACATAGTATTGGTTGCTGCTTACGTTAGCAGCATAAGGATCGATGTATACGCGGAACTTACCAAGTAGTACACCAGCAAAGGTGTTACCAGTGTCATCAACGTTGAGGTTTGCATTTAGAGCAGGAGTGTAATCGAGTACACCAGCCATGCTTAGAGCAGAAGCAACGTCAGCAGAACACATGATAACATTACCCTTTCCTCTACGAGTTTGCTGTGCAATAGCGTTAGCATCACGCTCGATTTGGAAGAGTAGACCCTTGAACTTCTCAACTGACCAACGACCGTTGGAGTCAACGTCAAGGTCAAATGCACCAGCAGTAGCAACGTTTGCTTGAGCACCAGGCTTAGCAACCTTATAGATGGTACGGATAACTTCACGGTTGATTTCAGCAAGAATCTCGCTAGAAAGAATATTAGCGAGTTCTGCTTCAGCATTTAGACCGTGAATTGCCTTAAGGTCCTGAGCAAGCTCAAGGCTGTACTCAGCTTTTAGGGCACGGGATTTTGCTTCAACAAGAACCTTCTCAATTGAGAAGTTCATCTCATTGAACTGAGGACCACCTGACTGACCGAGATTCTCGGAGTCAGTGGTTTGCATACCCTGACCAGTAGTATAAGCAAGACTACCATCGGGATTAAGAAGACCTGGGTTAGTACCTGATTGTGCAGTAGTACCAAAACCTACAGAAGTACCATCATCAGAACCTCCAGTGTAATCACCTTGAGTTGCTGAGTTAGTGCTATTCTGTGCAGAGTATGCGGTTTCTACTTCATCATAGAAGGTCTCTCTACCACCAGTACGATCAGTACCATAGCGTGAACGCATTGCAAAGATAAGTCCAGTAGGACCATTCATTGGTTGAACGCCAGCAAGGTCATAAGCGACCAAGTTAGGCATTGAACGACGAATTAGTGAAATTAGAACAGGATCGAAACCTGCAACTGGACCACCAGCATCAGCACCACCACTGAATCCTGCAGAACCGTTTCCGGTAACAGTACCCATGGTTGGGCCTTCAGTTAAGAATCCTCCTTCGGAGAAAGAGCTTTGCTCTCTTAAAAATCTTTCTTGGTTTTCGAGCAGGACTGCGGTTACAGCTCTTCTGTGAGAATCTTTGATAGGATCTAGACCATCAAAGTCGAGAAGGGGTGCCCACTTTTCCTGCAATCTTTCTGATTGAAACATTGCGTTTTACCTCTTTGTAAAAATGAAATTGTTTTGTTTGATTTAATATTAAATTCAGCGATTTGCAACTGCTGAAAGAGTTTTCAGATATCTGTTCATTGAATCTGAGTGATACTCAGAAGCAATTTCTACTCCTTCTGAAAGTGTTTCAGTTGTTACTGATGGAGCAACTACTCTTGAAGGGAAATATGATTCCTTCAAAGTCTCCAGTTTTTCACGATATTGTGTTTCACTTTCAAACTCTACACTTTCAGCAAGTGAAGCGAGCTTTTCCTTCTGTGTGGTCGCTAGACCTTCGGAAATTTCATCAAAGATTCTATCTGCAACCGACTCAGAGAGACGCTTGTTGAGTTGAATATTTCTGTCAATTTGCTCGTTGAGTTTTGTCTCCATATCATCTAGTTTTTCTACCATGCTCTCAAGTACATCATATTTGTCTTCAGGGATTTCTACATAATGTTCTTCAAAAAGTTGCTTGAGACCACCAAGGAATGACTCAGTGAGTTCTTCCTTGAGACCAGTCTCAATAGCAAGAGTGTTTTCATTTATCCACTCTTCTGCAACATATTCTAGATAAGAATCAACACGCTCTTCTAGTTCTTCTGCAATTGCTTGAACTTCTTCTACGAGACGCTCCTCATATTGAACTTCAAGTGACTCACGAATTTCATTAACTTTTGAGCGAAGAGCAGATTCAAAGATGATTCTTGCTTTTTCTTGGAACTCTTCAGAGAGTTCTTCGCCTTCTAGAAGGGCATTAACATCTTCTTCGATATCAAACTCTTCTTTCATTTCTTCTTCATCATCTTCCTCACCTTCTTCATCTTCATCTTCTTCTTTTTTAGATTTTTTCTTCTTACCTTCTTCCTCTTCTTCTTCCTCAGAGATTACTTCATCATCCTCGTCAATCTCTTCTTCAATATACTCGTCATCATCAAGGTCTTCATCTTCCTTAATGGCATCGGATTTCTTGATACCTTTCATAGGATCGGCACCCTTTGCACCTTTATTAACTATGTCCTTAACTTGCTTAAGGGGTGATGCAGCATCTTTAAGTTGTGCTGAACTATCATCTGGTCTGTAATTATCTGGAGTAGGTCCACCTAAATCTTCCCAGTTTCCAGTTTGACCATCAGGAATACCTGTGGACAATTTCTTCATTGGATCCCCTGCTTTAGCATTAGCATTTACAGCAGTTCTGGATTGCTTAGTGCCTACTTCCATTTCCTGTAAGTTTTTACCACGAGACATTTGTAACTCTCCGTTTAACCTTTTGTTAATTAACTATATTTATTTATAATTTAATATTTTACAGTGAATTTAAAAACTCACTGAAAAGATTTAATTTTTGTTCCTCTAGTTGATTAGAGTCAACTAAAGTATTAATTCTCTTATGAATTCTTGATACTTTTTGCTCAAGAACACCATTATTCCAAACCCACTCGACACCTTCCATGATTCCTTGAACGAAAGCATCAGGTGCAGAAGGATCCGCAACAATATCAGCAGCAGTGGCAAGCATAAAATCCTCACCAACTTCCTTATATCCTTTATTGTTTTCTCTTAGTGAACCAATACCGCGAGAAGAAACGCCAAGACAGACACCATCCTTAAGAAGTGATTCTGCAATTTTTCCCATAGGTGTAGAAAGAATTTGTGCCTTACCCATAAAATTATTACCTTTTTGTTCTAAAGCAACAATTTTATGAGAAACTCTATCAAGATTTACAGTAGGTCCATCAGGATGACCTAGTTCTCCAAGAGCACGTCCTTTTTGAACATAATTCTCATTATAACGCTTTACTTCCCTTTCCATAATTGAAAAAGGATACATTCTACCATTACGATTTACACACTCGCTCTGAAGAAAAACACCTTGAATGTATAGTTTTTTACTATCACCAGTTCCTTCGGTAATAATTTCTACCTTTTCTATTTCTTCTGTAATTAGTTTCATTTTCTTAGTTAGTAAATCCTACTTTTGCCGCCTTAATTGCTGCTGATGACCAAATAACATCAGTCGGAAGTTTTTCTAAAAATTCAACTGAATTTGCTGGCATTGAAAAATAAATCGTAGTTGCTGCTCCAACTACAGTAGAAACTCCAACAGTAACAATTCCTGAAGTGTTATTATGAAGTCTTACACAAGTTGCATTAGTAATACTTGAAGCAGCACCAGCAGATGCTCCAGTATTAACTTCAGATTCAAATATTTTTGTCCTTTGCATTTTATGAAAGATTATTATTAGTTATTTATTATTTAATTAAGTTAGATTATAAAATAGAACGTCATCTACTAATTTCTTCCCAGTCGATAGATGCATGAATATCAGCACCATCAAGATTAGAGGTAGCAACAAGGGAAAGTTCATAAGGTGTCCCAGTCAATCCATTTCTTTCTAACTGAAACTTAAATAATGCTTC
>Ga0129336_10003149_pt1 | contig 10187 bp, 9 predicted proteins | sample CPB6_02_DNA_FD_96878 | JGI IMG/M metagenome (GOLD analysis project Ga0129336, IMG submission 96878) | Freshwater to marine salinity gradient microbial communities from Chesapeake Bay, USA - CPBay_Sum_0.6_0.2_DNA | ecosystem: Environmental > Aquatic > Marine > Coastal | place: USA: Chesapeake Bay...
AATAGAACAAAATGGAAATTATAGCCCTTCAGAGCGCATCGTTTCGCCTGGTGTATTCACCAGAGAAGTCGATCAGTCGTTTCTTGCACAGGGTGTAGCAGCAATCGGCGGTGTGGTAGTCGCTCCGTTCCCAAAAGGACCGGGCTTTTCTCCAACCGTGGTTACCAGCGAAGGTGACTTGACAACTATGTTTGGTGATGCAGATGGTACATTATATGGACCAATTACTGCACAGCAATATCTGCGTCAGCAGGGTCAAGTTACCGTCGTTCGCGTCGGCGGTCTTGCTGGATATAATCAAGAAAAGGCATTGCTTATCACGGCAACACCTGGTCAATATGAACGCTATCAAGATAGTTCCAGCGTTTCTGGATCGTTGCTTGATGCTACATTGTATCCAAATACTGCGCTCGATCAATTATTTCAAATTACTGGCAGCGTGAGTGTAACATTTGATCGTGGATTTTATGAAGACGAAACAATCGTAATTGGCGCATTGCAAGTAAAAACATTTGCAAGTTCTTCCACAAACGCCTACGGTGCCGTTACACAATCAAACGGATGTCTCGATTACTTCTATGCAACCGCGTCTGCTACAAATACCGCATTCACTATCAGCGGTTCTGCTCCTTGGCACGGCGCAAAATTGTCTTCTCTAAGAATTACACGTGTTGAAGGTGCTTGTGATTTTGAACTTGAAATTGAAGGATTCTTGACAGGATCTTTTGGTCCGTTCAATCCTAGTGCATGGACAAACGGAGTTGGACTAGTAGAAGATGGTTGCGGAAGCTCTTCTTATGCGAGCGGAAGCGACGGTGTTCTATTAGCAGTCCTTGCAAACACAGCATATGATCGCGGTCAAAATCTATACGGATTTAGCGGATCAGTTCTGATTTCTTCTTCTCTAGAAGTTTCTTCAGACTTTGACCTGCAACTAAATACTGCATGGCTAGATGAAAATAACAATGAACTGAGCGCATCATACGGTACATATACCTTCTCTCTAAATACAGAATCAAACAAATATTTGACAAACGTATTTGGTACAGATGCAAAAGCCGGATATTATCCAGTTGCCTCTGGTCAAAAGATTGAAGCTGCTTATACATACAAGAACTTCAAGAATAAGACAAAGCAGATCATTGACGAAATGCTTGCTTCCGGTAGCTGGAAGATTACTGCATACACAAGAGATGCAATGATCTTCGAAGACGGAATCTTGCCAGCAGATGGTACATCAACATTTGACTTAACAAATGCATATACACCATTCATTCGTTCTCAGCTGGTATCTTCGTTCAGCAGTTCATATGGCACATCATCTGCCGCCTATGATCTATTCAAGGTTCATACATTGACTGACGGTACATCCGCAAACACAATGTACAAGGTTGAAATCTCGAATGTCAAGTCAGCAGGATCAGTACCTGGTACTTCTTACGGTTCATTCACTCTTGCTCTTCGTAGCTATAGTGATACTGATTCAAAGCCTGTTTATCTCGAACGCTTTGACAATCTAAACCTAGATCCAGACAGCGCAAATTATGTTGCCCGTCGTATTGGTGATACATACAACTACATCGACTTCAACGGAAAGATCCTTGAATTTGGTGACTTCCCACAAAAGAGCAAATATATCCGCATAGAGATGGCAACATCTCCTTGGCCAATTGATGCAATTCCATATGGATTTGGTCCATATGCAACACCAGTCGGTGGAGACTATGCTCGCTTGGGTAAGATTCCTGCAATGACATATTGCAGCGCATCCGCATACTTACTGCAACCTGGCAGATATGCTTCAGGCGTTGTATTCCAGCCAGCACCTGCACAAGCAGATGCAGATCTAGCTGCTCTATATCCAAACGGTTCTTCGATTGGATCTGAACAAGACAACAAGCAGTACTTTGCTCCTGTTCCACAGGGTGCGGATTCTGGTGCTAATGTTGCATTCGACCTTCAAACATATTGCGGAGTTTCTCCATTGTATGTTCCTTCACAGGAAAGTACAAACGTAAAGAAGCGCCGCTTCATCCTTGGCTTCCAAGGTGGATTTGATGGTATGAGTCCATCTGTTCCTGTATTGATTGGTAATGAAATACTACCAACCAACCAGCAAGGATTGGATTGTTCCACAAGCACAAGCCGTGGAACATATGGATATAGACAAGCAATTGCTGCTCTAAGCAACGCCGATGAGTTTGATTTCAATCTTATCACAACTCCTGGTGTCAACTACGAAGATCACGCATATATCGCCACATCGGTTGTTGATATGTGCGAACGTCGCGGCGACGCCTTCTATATCATGGACATTGCTCCAAATCAAACAGCCGGTGCAGCAGCCATTGAAAACGTGGTTGATCTAGCCGGTCAATTTGATACCAACTATGCAGCAACATATTATCCTTGGGTCAAAGTTACTGAAACAAACAGTAACAAGATAATGAACGTTCCTCCTTCCGTTGTGATGATGAGCGTCTATGCTGCCAATGACAAGGTTGCCGCAGAATGGTTCGCTCCAGCAGGTCTAAATCGTGGCGGTATTCCAACTGCCGTGTCTGTTGCTGACAGACTAACACACACCGAGCGCGACAGTCTATATGAAGGTCACGTTAACCCAATTGCAGCATTCCCTGGTCAGGGCGTGGTCGCTTGGGGTCAAAAGACACTACAGCGCAATCCAAGTGCATTGGATCGCGTAAATGTACGTCGTCTGTTGATTGCTCTAAAGAAGTTCATCGCTTCTTCTAGCCGTTATCTGGTGTTCGAACAGAATGTTGCAACAACACGTCAACGCTTCTTGAATATTGTTAACCCATATCTGGAAAGCGTACAGCAACGTTCTGGCGTATATGCGTTCAAGGTTGTTATGGATGACAGCAACAATACACCTGACCTCGTTGATCGTGGTATATTGTATGGTCAGATCTATATTCAGCCAACACGTACCGCTGAAATGATTGTTCTGGACTTCAACGTATTGCCAACCGGCGCTGCGTTTCCAGGAGCCTAATATATAAAAAGTTAAACAAAGCCCACTCGAAAGAGTGGGCTTTTTTATTGCCATTTCACTATGATATGCTATATTTATAACATATGCATATACTCCTAAAAAACATATTAAAAGAAGTAGAAGAAAAGTCTCCGTTAAAGTATCAATTCTATTGTGATATGGACGGAGTGCTTGTGGATTTAGAAAAAGGATTTAAAGCAGTTTCCGGTGGGTTGTCTCCGAAGGAATACGAAGATAAAAACGGCAAAAATACATTTTGGAAAGTTGTAAATCAACATCCTAATTTTTGGATCGATTTAGAGCCAATGCCAGATGCTAAAATTCTTTGGGATTATATCAACGATAATTTCAAAAATCCTCGTCCTGTTATATTAAGCGCCGGTATTGGTAGTAGAATCAAAGAACAAAAAACTCAATGGATTCGCAATCATATTGATCCAACTGTTCAAGTCATCATATCTCCGTCTGGCATTAAAAAGCCTCAATATATCATCGATAGAACGGATGTACAATTGACGCATATACTACTTGATGACACAGACAAGAATATAACTGCTTGGGAAAATTCTGGTAAAAATCGTATTGCTTTATTACACAAGAATGCGGCAAGTAGTATAGAAAATATCAAAAAGATACTTTCTGTATGAGCAATATCAAGCTGAAAAGTCTTTTGTTGAAAGAAGAGTTTTATGTGTCAGATATGATGATGCTTGAAAAAGCGTGTAAAGCTTTTGCTGATACATTAATACAGGACAAGATTGTAGCACATCAACACAAAGACCTTACAGCAGCAGACACTCCTATATCTCAATATTCAGAAGATATAGCAGAAGTTGTTCGTAATGAAGTCATCAAATGGATGGACGTAGCAAATAGAAGAGGTGGCAGATGAACTATCCATTATATAACGACAAACTTGCTCCTATATGGAACATCAATGAAGATGGTATAAAGCTTGATGTTGAAATTCGCAAGCAGCTTATGAAAGTTGCTATGGATTTTGCCAAGGAAATAAAAGAGAACAGCGAACTGCCTTTCAAGATAGAAGACATTGTAATCATAGGCTCTATCACAAACTATAACTGGACGCCGTATTCAGATATTGATTTACATATATCCACCGACTATTCCAAACTTGGTATGGATAAGGAAAAGGCACAAGTGATGTTTGATGCTATCAAAGCTGGTTGGAATAACAAACATAACATCAAGATGAAAGGGTTTGATGTTGAATTATACGTTGAAGATGTTGACGCGGAGCAAGTAACGGCGTCAAAGTATAGCGTGTTAAGAGATGAATGGATTAGAGAGCCAAAGAAGCAAAGTCCAAACTTTAACAAAGAACTTATCAAGAAAAAGTATAACGAATACAAAAAAGAAATTGATAAATTGATACAACAGCACGACGAAACAAAACTAAAGAAGCTTTTGGAAAAGATATACAACTATCGTCAAGCAGGATTAGACAAAGGCGGAGAACTTAGTGAAGAAAACATTGTATTCAGAATACTTCGTGCAAAAGGACATTTGGATAGGCTAAAAGATAGTATCACGAAGGTGTACGACAAGAAGATGAGTGTCAAAGAAATTGCCATGAACAAGAGTGATTATGAGAAAGACGTTGAAGATGCTGCATACGATATATACGCACTTGCAAAAGCATTCAAGGAATATCCAGACATTGAGCCATATATCAAAAAGATATCATTAAAATACAAGAAGTATTCGGATGATGTGCATATAGACATAGCAAGGGTATTTTCAAAACTTAGAAAATAAGAAATAAAAAACCCCGCAAATCGCGGGGTTTCTTTTTTGGTTGTTAAACTTATGACTTCTTCTTTGGAGGAGGTGGTAACTTTGCCTTGTCCTCTGGCGTCATCTTTGCTCTTTCGTCCTTATCTAGTTTTCCGTCCTTGTTTGTATCATACTTGGCGATGATTGCCTTTTGTTCGTCGGTCAAGGTTGGACCGTGCTTCTTTTCGCCCTTTTCTGCGGCAAATACTGATACTGCCGCCAACAATGCTACTGCGATATACTTCTTCATATTTTTCCTTTTGTTGTTTCAACCACAATTGGTTGAATACAAATATACATATCTACCAATAACTTACAGTCAATAAAATTTACATTATATTTACAATTTGGTTATTGACATAAATTATCTGTAACTGTGTAGTTTAAAGATATCTCGTATTTTATTAAAGTCAAAAATATTTCTTATTTTATTATCGACTAAAACTATAAGTTCTTCACTTGTGTCGTAATTTCCTAGTTCAATAATACGCCACGTGTCTGGAGCAACATCATTTATGGTATATACCTTGGAGTTGTTGTAAATAAGTTTTATGTTTAAATTTGGAATTTTTTCTGCGTTCCAAATAAAAAACTGTAGTGTGTTTGATTTTGTGTCATAGTATGGAATGCACCATGCAATTTTTTCAGGAATATTTTCCGTAGAAGTCTTGCTTAGTGCGAATTTCATTCCATTTAGTTTGTACCCAATAACATCTTTCTCTAAATATTTTTTGTTGGTATGAAGGACGTTTTTATAAATACCTTCGCTTGATTTTACAAGTGAATATCTTACCGTATTCAATATAGCTTCTTCGTCATATTTAGTTAGTTGGTCGGACAGTGTGTCTAATCTATATGATTGGAATGATCCCAACAGCAGCCCATAGTTGCTTCTTTGGTCAGCAATACTATATGTAACGACATCATATGTATCTAATAGTTTTGAATTTTCCAATAATTCTTCCACGTGTTCAACTTCAGTATCATATTCGACGTGGTGAACTTTATTGTATCCATATGTTTTTGCTATGGTATTTCCAAGAATCAAAAGCCTCCATACTGCTAGATGCGTGCTGGCTTGTCCCACAAGGATTGATTGAATTGCTTTATCGTTATCCGCTTGGATTGGGTTAAACCACGCGCAACTTCTTAAATCAAAATCTTCTAATAGTATGTTTTTTGAATCATAGAAAAAATAATCTGCTTGAGAAACAATATCCTGTGGTAGGATACTATGTGAAGATATCAGTATATCAAAATGCTCCGAACCTAGTTCTCTCAGGCTGTTTACCAGTTTTCTTATAGTTTTTAGTTTGCCCTCTGTGTTGCAAAATGCGGTGATTAATATTAAATCTTTTTTCATAAAATTATTTTTTTCCAAATCCATTTACTATGACCACAATCCCATATTCTGTCAAACCCATTCATCTTCATATTTTCCCATTCCGACAGATGTTGTTCGAACGATAATAACTTTTTAGCCAGTTTTCCTTTTTGCCAATTAATTCTACTTTGAAGCGTATGGTATCCATCAATCGTATAATGATAGTTGGGAGGCGTATTGGTTATAAAAACAAACCCAAGCTTTAGGTATGTTTCTCCGCTGAAATATCTGCGGTCGCTATATGACACTACGCTGTTTGGATTATAAGTTTTTACAAAATGTTTAAACAGCCTTGAACTTCCTCCAACTATGGTTGTATTTCTTTTATTACAAAACCGACTCATTTCCCATTCAATTGTTCTGTCAAATCTAGACTTGACAAACGTCATAATAGACACCAGTTCATTGTTGTAATATAACCCTAGTTTTACTGTTGCGTGGTCTGTTCCTTGTAGATGGTTCTCGGACAAAAATGTTGTTTTTTCCTTTGGATTAACTTCTTTTATTTCACACTTTCTGGCATATATGACTTGGTTGTTCTTCGACAGAATAGCCGCTAATACAGATTTTGTTATATCTTTTTTCTGCGCCCATTCATTTTCAAAAATATGAATCAGTCGTATTCCTTTAGTAGAAGACATTTTGGTTTTGTTCAGATGATAATTTTTGTTTTTACCGCCTCCTACTTCAGAATGCCAGTATATACCATCTGTTTCTATGGCGAAATTTTTGTTTGGAAGATATATGTCTAATTCAAATGGAGATAATATTGCTCTGTTATTTGTTACTATTGGTTCTTCCGGAAGAATTTGCTTGATATATTCCACAACTTCCGCTTGAAAATTTGACATTGTTTTATCGCACGTTGAACATTTTACTTCTTTACCATCGCAAAGATCGTGACCTTCCACATTACCACATCGCCTGCACTTGAATGGGTATTTTTTATTAAACTTTTTTGTAACACCATTATAATCATCAAACGTGAATTGTGCTGTAAAATTCTCAAATCGTTTTGATGATGTAAATTTCTCAAACATCAATTTCTTATGTGAGTCTTTATACTGTTTTGATTTTGATGCGTGTTCTATTCCATATTTTGTTATACAAGTATTGACATACTTTTCTTTGTATTCATCGGTTTTGCGGTAATTATCTACGCCATATTTTTCGATCATCGTGGCTTTCATCGCCTCAATGTTGTTGTAATTTTCGTCTCCGAATTTTTCGAATTTTGACGCTTTTACTTTTTCAACAAAATCTTTCATTTTTGGCGCATACTCTACGCCATATTTTTCAAGCATCGATGTCTTATAGTTCTTTAACGTTTCTTTGTTTGTTGCCATCGGATGCCCGCCGTATTTTTCATCAAAAGCTGCTTTTACAGCATCTCTATTCTTCTGCTTTACCTCTGGATTATTGACTGAACAAGTTCTTGAACAAAAACGCTGTTTGTTTCGTTTTTGGTATTTTACCTCGTAATCTTTGCCGCAAGTATGGCATTTTGAAATAACAAATTCTGGATTTTTCTTTGGTCTAGCCATATTTTAGGTTCGTATGCTGATAAATAGTATATAAGATATAAAAAACGTCAACATATATTAAGGATGCTTTTTATTTATATTCAGAGACAATAACCTTAACCAACTAAAATACTATGGCAGAACTACTAGACCAAAATCAAATATTTTTCACGGCATTTGAGCCAAAAGTTCAAAACCGTTTCATCATGAATATCGATGGAATTCCTGCTTATCTTATCAAAGCAGCTGCTCGTCCAAGCATCACAAACGGCACAATCGTTCTTGATCACATCAATTTGAAACGCAAACTCAAAGGTAAGAGCGAATGGGCAGATATTGCTATCACTCTTTATGACCCAATCGTTCCTTCTGCTGCACAAGCTTGTATGGAATGGGTGCGTTTGGCACACGAATCTGTCACTGGTCGTAACGGATATGCTGATATGTATAAGAAGGATGTTCAAATCCAAGTTCTTGGACCTGTTGGCGACATCGTTGAAAAGTGGGACATCAAAGGCGCATTTCCTTCGACCGTTGATTTCAATGGCGCTGGTCTTGATTGGGCTTCACAAGAAGCATTGCTAATCAACGTCACATTGACCTACGATTACGCAATTCTACAGTTCTAATATATCTGTAATCTTACTAAGAACCCCCATTGTAAAAAGTGGGGGTTTTTTATTTTATCTTGACAACTTTCTCCAAAACCCCTATAACCCCGGGTATTACCTGAGTGAAACACAACTTAAATATAATTTTTACTAGTATAGTTAATATTTATATATACTCTATAAAAACAAGGAACTTAATATATGAAACGCTCTGAACTAAAAAATATTATTCGTGAAGTAGTGGAAGAAGTCATGAAAGATGATTTTGCTCCACTCGGTGTAGCACAAGAATGGAGATTGGATGAGAAAACTCCACCAGATTTTCCAAAAGCTTTGCACGATAAACTATTAAAACAATATAAGGGCGAAGAAGATAAGGCATATGCTACTATGTGGAAGATTTTTTATGCCAAGAAAAACGGAAATAAAAAGATAGATGAAATGTGGACAGCTTGGGAAGGTAAAAGTGTCAACGAAACTCACGATGAAACTGATATGAGCAATCCAGAAGAAAAGCGTGAAGTTGAGCTTGCCAAGAAAGCAAAAGATGCTGCTGATGCAATTTTGAAAATGCACGGTAAATAATATGACCCGTTCACAACTAAAAAGTATTATTCAGGAAGTTGTAAAAAGAAAACTGCAAGAGCAGAGCGCTACTGATATAGATCCTGCTGCCGGTGAAACAGGATTGAGTGATGCTGATAAAAAAGAACTGGCCAACTTAAAATCTCAAAGTGATAAAATCACTACCAACGTAAAAAAGATAGAAGGTGAAGTTGCTAAACTACAACAAACCATTCAGCCAAAAATACAAAGAGCAGAGCGTATGAAGGCTAAGTTGCAGAAGCAGCAAGCTGATATTATTCGTAAACAACAAGCCATACAAGACAAGGCATAATGGATAATATTGAAAAACAACTTCTAGAGATTGAAGAAAATCTCCATAAATGGTTCAAGGAGAAATGGGTAAGATTTGGTCCAGATGGTAAGATACGCGGTCAGTGTGCTAGAGAAAAGTCAAGCGAAGGTAAGCCAAAGTGTCGTCCATTAAAGTCTGCACAGGCGATGGGAAAGAAAGCTAGAGCAACTGCTGCTCGTAGAAAACGTCGTGAAGATCCAAACCCTGATCGCAGCGGTAAAGCAAAGAATGTCAAAACAGAGGAAGCTGTTATGGAAAATCATATATGTCCTATTTGTGGTGGAGAGCTTGTATCTGAAGCACTGATGAACGAGAAGAAGGATGCTTGCTATTACAAGGTCAAATCACGTTATAAGGTATGGCCGAGCGCATACGCTTCTGGAGCACTTGTAAAATGCCGCAAAAAAGGAGCAAAGAACTGGGGCACAAAATCCGAAGGAACTGAAGAGGTAGATGAAGCATGTTGGAAAGGCTATCACAAAGATGGTATGAAAACTATGTTTGGTAAAAAATATCCAAACTGTGTTAAAAACACCAATGAAACCGAAGAACTGGATGAAAAATGGAGCGAGAAATACAAACGTAGTATTGATTGCAGCCATCCAAAAGGATTTAGTCAAAAAGCACATTGCCAAGGCAGAAAAAAGAATGAGGAAACACTTATGAAAGAAGAACAACTAAAAAAACTGATACGTGAAATGGTAGAAGAAGTATGGAATGAACAGAACCAGATGCAAGATGAGTGCTGGGAATGTTATGAAGCTGCTATGGAAGAAGGCACCAACGAGGCTTGGGAAGAATGCTATCGCAAGACCAACTGGGCTATGGTTCCAGAAGGTGAAGAACATACTTGTGAAGGTGATGAGTTTTATGAAATATACGGTGACATCAATGCTGATGCCAAGGAAAATTTGGAAGAAGCAGAATATCACGGTCG
>Ga0129336_10003151_pt1 | contig 10187 bp, 12 predicted proteins | sample CPB6_02_DNA_FD_96878 | JGI IMG/M metagenome (GOLD analysis project Ga0129336, IMG submission 96878) | Freshwater to marine salinity gradient microbial communities from Chesapeake Bay, USA - CPBay_Sum_0.6_0.2_DNA | ecosystem: Environmental > Aquatic > Marine > Coastal | place: USA: Chesapeake...
GAATAGGATCAATTATCTTCTCAACATAATTACATGTCAAGATAAATCTACATGTCTTACTAAATGCCTCCATTAGGTTGCGCAACATTGCTTGACTATTAGGTGTCAAGAAATCTGCCTCATCTAGTATTACTATACGCCATTGTTTGAATCCAATACCGCTGGCAAAAGTTTTAATTTTATCACGCATCACATCAATGGAATTTTCATCCGAAGCGTTAACGTGGAGTACATCACAATCTAAGTTAGTAACTAACAATTTAGCGGCGGATGTTTTTCCAGTGCCAGCAGGGCCAGCAAATAGCAAATGCGGAATATCAGAATTTTTTAGATAGATTGATAACTTTTCCTTAATTTGATCATTACCAATAAAATCATCAATATTTTTGGGTCTATAACGCTCTACCCAAAGTGAATGCTCGGTATTAAAGTTTAACATATATTTTCTATTTTTGTGTTTAAAGTGTCTAATTCATCTTCCCATATCCGTAATAAGTTGTATCCCAACCGTGCGGCCATATTATTTTTGTATATATCATTCTTTCTACTATTGAGCTGTTCATGATTTAATTGTTCTTCAGTTAGTCCCCGGCCCTGCCAATAATAAGTGCGGTACATCTTCATTCTTTAAATAGATAGATACCTTTTCTTTTATATGGTCATTTCCAATATAATCTTCTAATTTAGTAGGCCGATACTTTTCTACCCAAAGCGTATTTTCTTGATTTCCAAACATATGTTGATTTATTTTATGTATTTCTTCTGCAATATTCTGCAATTAATAGTGCGTCCACTATGCCGTCGTGTGGTATTTTAGATCTTGTAGTCGCCAATAAATTGACATCGGGAAATAATTTCTGTGCAGCCATTAAGGATGTACCTTTAGTATCAATCTTTACATGAGGCAATCCTGATTTCAATAGTTTACCTGTAGGATTTGCTATTGGTGTTACACAGGACCATATTTCTTTCTGCCAAACTTTAGGAGTAACCTTTGCGTATACAATTCCAGTAGCACCGAGCACTCCCTCTATTATTCCCAATACCCGACCAAATTGAAAATTGGATCCTGCACTCATTCCGAATATGGAATGCACATCTTCTAAATAACAACAAACTGGTTCTCCGGATTCTTTTTCATCCAAAAATATCTTTGTTATTGCTTGTACATCCAATTCACCAGAATCAGTCGGCATAGCAAATACTCGAATGCTATCATTACGAATAATTGCTATGCCGCCGTTTTTTCCGGGGTCTATGCCGATATAGGCCATATTAATTGATTGACAATTTAACCAAGTAATAAATGGTTTTGAATTCCTTGTTTGTCAATGTTACTCGACCTAAGCCGCGGCCACTAATTTCCAATGTACCAGTACAATCATTATTCGCAGTTAAAATTTCTTTGAACAATTTGGCTGAGAAACAAACGGGAGTAATCTTTGAAGCCGATTGAGTTGATACTTTAAATGATACTTTATTTGTATTTACATTGGAATAGTTTACAGTAATAATAGTATCAGTACCATTAGACTCTACCGCAAAATTATCTGCTTCAGGCAATGCATTCTTTGCTTTGATAAACTTACTGGTGAATTCTTTTGTAATATCAATAACAACATCAAATTCCGGCAATTGTTTGAGCACGGGCGGCTGCTGTATTACTGACAAATCAGACAACATATAATCGGCTTTGGTAGTGCTATCACTCAACGTGATTGAATAAACCTTACCATCTAATTGATTGAATTTTACATTGACATCATCGTCCAACGCAGACATCAATTTTGTTAATTGGCCTGTGGTATAAACTCCGAACTCAACATCTTCAGAGTTGAAATCATTATACTCCACCTCACCAATAACTGTTTGATCGGCAGTAATGAACCGGGTACTTAATTTGTTGTCTGTAACCTGTAACTTAACGCTTTCTGCATTTCCAGCAAGGTGATACTTGCTAATAAAGTTTGATAATTTGTCTTTTTTCATAATTTTTATTTTAGGTTAATATAAGTAAATTTTTACAATTAGTAAAGTTTTTTGATAAAATTATCTTTACTAAAAAATGTTTTTTCGAATCTATTATCGAGTTGATCAATTTTTGATCGATATGTATCATAATTGATAAGAGCGTCTTTCACTCTGTGTTTGATTATAGGCATTGCATCAATAAATGTACCAATACTAGTAAACCATTTTGTTTCCAATCGCCACTCCCACGGCACCAAATTTTGATAGAATCCGGGTGCGTTACATAATGGTATACATTTAGCCGCATAGTACTCATAAACGTCATCCCCAATAGTATTTTGAACATCAAAATTGATAACTACCTTGGCATTGAATAGCCATCTAATCATTTGATCCCTTGTCGGAGTTCCATTTTCATAGGCAAATACCAATGATACAGGCATATCAAATTTCATTTCTGCAAACAATAATTCAAACATACGACGATGTTCTGGATTATATGTAGGCGTGGCTATCAATATCATATCCGTCTTAAATTCTACCGGCTGCAATTTTAGTAGACTTTCTTTGACTACTGAAGCAGGTATCGTACCTCTACCAATACTGCTACTATAATTTTTGAGTGCTACCTTTTTCGTGAATTGATGTCGATAGGATTCTTCAAATAAAAAACTCTTTTCGAGTGCTTTGTAACAAGCCTTATCAAAATCAATCCACCAATTCTTTTCCCAGTAACTATCAGCTTCAAAATTCATAACGTGTGCTCGGCGCCATAGTCCAATTGATCTTACAGGTATTTTGTACTTTTTACTAAATCGATTCACCAATATAACTAGATCTGATGAAGCTTCTGTAAATAGGAATACTGCTTTTTCACCAACTTCTCCTAGTATAAACTTCTCACGAATGGCTTCCTGTCCTACTAGGGTTTGTATTGTTTGTTTGATAGCGGGTCTATTTTCTTTGAGATATTCTTGTAGATATTCTCCTAGGTCATACTCCCAACCTACACCTGACCACATCGGGTCAATTACAATATATAATTGGCTATTGCGTGCAATCATTTTACGTATACTTCAGCACCATTTTCGCCATCTTCAAACACTGAAACATATTCACAATCAAACTTTTCGTATAGTTCCGTGGCAATCATTTCACAACTTCTACTACCAAAATCATGTATGCGTTGTACATCTAAATAATATTTGGTATACAAATAATCTAGAACATCTCGTTTGAAAATTATGAATTCTACATCTCTGTCATTATGCATAACTCGTTTCTTCAATTGAATATGAAACATATGTCTATGCGGATCACTTAAAAATGATACTTCAGGAAATACTTCTTTTGCAGCAGGCCAGCAATGCAAACCCTCTACCTGCAAGTTAATAATCACGTTGGTTGTTAATTTACTCATATCATGAATTTAATAAATAATCATCAAAATCCAAAGAAATCACCAAGATTATTGTTAACTGGGACTGCTCCGTAATTCATTGCATCATAAAATGCTTGCAATTTGTTTTCTAATGCACTTTCAAATATACGTTCACGATCAATATATTGTTCGACATAGTCAACAATTTCTTTCGGATCTTCAAAGCCTGTCAATGCTATTGACTCCAAATTCATTGGATTGGCTTTAAGATACGCCCACTTAATTTTGGTACCATCCGAAATTGGTTGCTTGGATATTATATTGTTCTTAATCAATAGAGCATTGTAATTGAGTGCTGCTTTGGCGTGAGCCGTAGTACCTTTGTATCTTACAAATGGATTTTTAGTATCAAAGCCATACTTACTCAATTCCTTTATACCGGTTGGCAACATTATATCCAGTATGTTACTAGTTTTAATTGCCTCTCTAAACTTGAGAACCTTATCATCCAAAAAGTTCTTAGATTCGCCATCCAATATATTGACCAACATATTGGACATGAACTCACGAAATGCTTTAGGAAAATTACTTCTAACAACATCCATACCTTTAACATCGAGTTTCCATTTCTTTTTACCTTTAGTCATTGCTTCAATTGAAACTCCCTTCTCCATAACAATTTTCTGTGCATATCGTTTCTTAGCGATCCAAAAACCTGCTTCAGCCACATATTCCTGTTTAATGTTTAATACGTGATCATTTGTATTGTGATGATGAATTGTATACTCAGTAAAACTATCGTTTATGTATTTTTCAACAGCCATCGCAGTCTTAAAGGTTGCGTTGGCTTTTTCATCATACGACATCTTATTTCCTAGTTTATTTTCCATATATTCAATGACAGGAATTGCTGATACAAATGATGAATCTGTATCTACATATATTACATTGTCTTTTTGTATTCCCAATGTGTTGTAATACCATTCATTTATTTTGATTTCAACGTGATTTTTCAATATGGATTGTCCCGTTAGAGTTGTAGACTCAGCATTATCCAAATCATAAAATCTAAATCCGGCATTTCCTAGTGCACCGTATAAGGAGTTATTGATAATTTTCATTGTTAACTGCCTACCATCATAGAATAACCGTTTAACCATATCACCTTCCTGTCCATACTTTTTGGCAAGTGCTCGGTTGTCATCACGTTCTTCCATCCAAGTTTTCAATATGGAAGGAATAATTCCGGGACGATTCTTATCATATAGAACTCCTATGCTAGAAACCGTATAGTTATTCGATATGAGGCAATTTCGGAAATCTTTAATCAGTATATCAGAATTCTTATTATTAAGTATAATGCACTTACTAGCCGCCATAGAATCATTCATTATGGCATTCTTTCCGACAAAATAATCTTGAACTTCATCCCAATTTGTAATTCTACCAATTTTAGTTTCGGGAGAAATATTGAGAGTACGTATGATAGAAGGATACAGTGAGCCCATATCCACATCATATATCCATTCATATCTTCCCGGAATTGGATCTTTTACATACGCTCCTTCAAAATCACCTCCTTCAGAGTCCTCATCTTCAACTTCAACACGTTTTGTTCTTTTGATATTAGGGGCTATGATGCCTAGACGCTTCATATAAACTAAACATGCACCGTCAAGATACCTAGTCGTTTTATATACATCCTCATACGGAACGTGGCCTTTGTGTGCAACACCTTTTGCAAGATGAATAAATTGCAGTTTATCATCCAGTTCCATAACGAGCTGTACGTCATTTATGTTGTATTCAATAAACTTTTGAATATCTGTTTTGAATAAATGATCTAAAGTACCTTCATAAGTAATCTTACCTTTGCCTAATTCCTTTTGGGAAATTGCTTCTAATGAGTAGGATACTTCTTCTGAGTAGGTATACAATTTATACAACCCTAAATAATCCAAACAACTTACGCCGGCTATTTTGAATCGACCGCCGCGTTCATCAAATTCCACAATGTTGATAGGACTCAGTATATTAGCATATACAGGTCCTAATACCTTACCTATTCTTCTATACAAATATGGTATATCATAAAAATCAATATTCCATCCTGTCAAAATAGACGGAGCCTTTTCAGTGTACAATGCTAGAAATGCTTCTAACAATTCTTCCTCCGTATCAAATCTAAACAATTGTAAATTATCCTTGGAAGTGTTTGTAATACGTTTTTCAATATCCAATAACAAAGTATAGTATATTTTTTCGGCACGCATACAAAAGGAGATTGCCGTAATAGGATTCTTAACATTTTCGGGAGTAGCATAACCACCTTCTGAAGAAACCTCAATATCTAAAAACATTTCCTGATGATTTGTTGAAATGTCATCAGAGTCTCCATACATATCTATCAAGGTTCTTACCTCGGGACGTATATCAGATTCATACATCAATCCCTTAAGTTCATCTTCCTTAGACCAAGAAGTAACCTTTTCAACTCGAGTATTATCTAATGTAAAATACTTACCCGTGCTTGATTTTTTGTAACCGTATCTTTTGTATACGGATTTTATGTAACCTCGGTCATCCGTCCATAGATGAACCGTATTAGTATTTTTGTCGTAGTATATGTTTTTATACATTGTTATTTTGTTAATTGCTTAATCATTTTGTCAGCACTAAAAAACTCATTCAACCTTTTTAACAATTTCGGCAATTTCTTTTGATACTTGGAATAATTGTGCATTACATCCAATATGATAAGTGACACATCCAATATGGTAGCATCTGATGAATACTTGAATTCATCAGAATACATTTCTGTATAAGACAATCTATCAGGCACGATTGGTATAGCACCGGCTATCGCTCCTTCATAGCAGCTAATTCCTAAAGTTTCTTGCAAATTGGCAGAGAAAACTATTTTAGCTTCACCTAACAATTTATGATATTCTTGTTTTGTCAATTGTTTTTCTTGACATACAACCCAATCATATTGCGGCATTTTTTTTGCTAACTGTTTGAATACATGTAATTGTTTTTCCGGAGCAATTCTATGCGGGAACAAAATCAAATCTTTTTTCTCCGCCGGTTTGATCAACTCTTTAAGATATTCAAAAGGAAATCCTGTTACGTGTACATTTGTAAATTCATCCTTACCAAAAGATTTTTCAAGTAATTCTTTATGAAATTGCGTTGCCACCCATACATAGTCCAATGCATGTAACATAGCTTTTTCAGAATTTCTAACCCACTTAGCATCACCAATCAATCTACCCAGGAAGTCCTGTGGGTCATATGAACCTGCGTGGAGAATTCCATGTAACTCAACCTTAACGCCTAACAATTCACTCATATACTTTACTTGTAATATTGTCGGGTTCCAAGCATCTGTATATAGAAACTTATCTCCTGATTTGATTTGACCGTTACAAAACAATTCTGCAATTTGAATCAATTGACTTGCTTTGTAAATATTGGTTCCTCCGAAATTTAAGAATGCACCGGGAGTAGTTGCTTCGGGAATATTATCAGCACCCTCAATTGTTTTAACTAGATACTTGTCTGTGGATTGATGTATCAATTGAGGCAAATGCCATTTCCATTCACAGGTGTATCTGGATTGTACACTTTCTAAATCTACTATGTAAATTGTATTCATTGACTAATAATAAGAAAAAAAGATTAAAATACCAAATAACCTCTGATATATTCCGGAGTTCTATTACTTCCATCTTCGAAACCTTGTTTAACCGAATCCATATCATTTCTATCATATGAATTAGTCCAATAATTAGTAGGATCGATACGACCTTCTGTTATGAGCTGAGCCGTTAACTTCATAATATTACCGAAGTCTGAATTTCTAGGAGACGGCATGATTATTGTATAACAATTCCAGCATTGTTCAAAGAAGTTTGTAGTCACTGGAGTATATGGAGTAGAAGCATAGCACAATATTCCTTCAGGTTTCAATAAATCCAATTGAGGAATCAAATGCCAATTCTCAGCCTTAGAAGTCAAATCAATAATAGCATCATATCGTCCTCCGGCATAGATACCGCCGGACACTTCATCAATCGTTTTCATTGTAACGCCTATCTTCTCCCACTCGGATTTGTTTGAACTACCTACAATATCAAATGATATATTCTGTGAGATGAAATATTGGCCAATAACTAAACTCATGAACCCGGAACCTAACAATAGGATTTGCGGATTATCAACTCCATTGAGATTTTTTGCTGCCAATAAAGTTTTTACTGCAATATTTATTGAACATGCAGTCGGCTGTAAAATATATTTAGGAAGTGCTTCGGGGACGATTGCATACTCACCTTTTCTGATATTGTAATAATATGCAAATGCAGGATCGCCCCACGTAGAAACATAATCACCAACCTTTACATCCGTTATATTGGCTCCTATTTTAGTTACAATTCCTAATCCTTCATGACCAAAACCGCCGATTCTACCATTAGGATTTTCAGCGTCTGTGTATGGCATCAATTCCCAACGATTATATGAACCGATATCTGATCTACAAATTCCGCAGAATATAGTTTGTACTTCAATTTCGTTTGCTGTTATTTCAGGTTTCTCCCATTCTACCTGAGAAATTTCCTTTGCAGCGAAGCTATGTAATAATTGTGTTTTCATATATGAATTAAAGTTTATCAATAACATTATGTACAAACAAATCCATTTTTTCATGAATCTGTATATTGTAAGCGTGTTGTCCCATTTCAAATGATTTAAGCATTGTAATATATGCTTCTTCAGGACACAGGCCGGACTCGTATATTAAACTAGTACCATCAAAGAAATGAATTACCCATTTAACGGATTCTTCTTTATCTGTTTTCCAAGCACATGTACATGATATAGGAAGTGTATCCTTATATAAGAGACCTACCTGACACATATCATCTACATTGTATACTCCGTCTATAACTTTAGTTCCATAACTACTTGTATCTATATCATCTAAAGTATAACGTTGCTCTATATGACCTTCTAAGAGCTTCAGATTATCTACATCATAGTGCACCAATGCAATTGCAGAATGTAGTAAATGCGGCAATAAATCTCTAGAGACGCCGCCGAATGCCAATTCTTTATTAGTAAACCAACTACCTGGTTTCGGAACTCTATCAGCATTAATCCAATTGAGTTCAATATGTGCTATATTTTCCAGGTTCAAACCCATACCGTAAAAAATACTACGGAAGCAATTGTTCTTAACCATGAATACTCGACCCGGATAATTTTCAGTGTAATGTTGCCACTCCTCCTCAGATTTCAATCCCGGCTTTTCAACCAAAACCTGTTTACATATTTTCAATAAACCGTCTAATGTTTCTCTATGTAAATAATTTGGTGTACAAACAATTCCTAAATCATAGGAATCAGCATCGGCTTCTGGAATACTAGTAAATGTAGGTTTGAGCTCAGCATTTATATCTACAGTAGTTATATCCCACCCTAAACTTTGAGCTGCACGAACGTACAAATTTCCAATTCCTAATCCTACAATGATTACTTTCATACTTTTAATTTTATGTTAATTAAATGGTTTATGTTTGCACTTATCAAAATGCCATTGCGATGCATTTCCCGGATCTACTAACTTATCACAATACGGGCATTGTTTTTTATCCCATTGTTTTCCTTTGTTCCAAGGAATCATATTTTTAGATTTCATAGTTTCTGAAATACGTTTTTTCGAGTCTTCCGTATGCGATTTGCCTTTATTATGCGGAGACCTACCTTTATACAATTTTGACAAATTATCTTTAAATTCCTCACTACGTGTTTTACCTGTGTTCTTTTCTGATATTTTCTTTCTAGTCTCTTCTGAATGAATATATCCTTTTCTTAACTGTTTAGCTCTTTCTACGGCTTCTCTAGGCATTTTCTTTCCTTTATTACCGACAGAAATTTTCTTTTTAGTTTCTTCCGTCTGCGGAACACCTTTATTCCAAGGAACTTTACCTTTCATTGATGAACTAATAAAGTTTGAATGTTCGGATTTTATTCGTTCATATATTCTACTAGATACCGTATATCTAGTTTGATTTCGATTTTCAATATTGCACATCATCCATAGTGCATATTTTAATTTAGGTTCATTAGTAAATATTTCGCATAATAATCTATGACAAATAAAATGCTCTTTTGCAGTCAATAATACTAAATTTTCTTTTTCATTACTACCACCTAGACATTTCGGTACTATATGATGTCCTTCATAATATCCACCTTGTTTTTTATGTGCGATCCGTCGTTCAACGTCACTCTTCGCTTTTTCTATTATCCGATTGTAAATTTTTTCGTAGTTCATAGTATTTTTCCATTGAGTTTTTATTTAATCTATCCTTGTTATGTTCATAGAAAGTTTTATTCCATCTGCGTTGAGCTTCTTTTCTCTCATCTTCCGTGAAATATTTCTTTTTACGTCCCATGTCTAATATAAATATATAACTTTTAGAAAAAAACTTTTAGAAATAATTTATTTTTTAAGATACTCTATAAATTTATAGAACTCATTACGTGTCGCATCATTTGATTCAAATGCCCCAGATAGTTTTGCAGTCATCATTGTAGAGTCGTGGCGTACGCCGCGGCATGATGCACACATATGTTTAGCTTCGATTACTACGGCGACCCCTTTATTGCCAGGACACGCATCATTAATATATTGCGCTATCTGTTGAGTTAGATTTTCCTGAACCTGAGGTCTTCTTGCGAACCATTCTACAATTCTATTCAATTTACTTAAACCGATAACCTTACCATCTGAACCTGGAATATAGGCTACATGGGCCTTACCGATAAA
>Ga0129336_10003152_pt1 | contig 10185 bp, 9 predicted proteins | sample CPB6_02_DNA_FD_96878 | JGI IMG/M metagenome (GOLD analysis project Ga0129336, IMG submission 96878) | Freshwater to marine salinity gradient microbial communities from Chesapeake Bay, USA - CPBay_Sum_0.6_0.2_DNA | ecosystem: Environmental > Aquatic > Marine > Coastal | place: USA: Chesapeake Bay...
GACGGATCGTCGTCGGCATCGCGAATGATCGTCAGTGCCTCGCGCGTCGCCTCGTCGTACCTCTCCTGCTCGACGAGGTGGGCCGCCCGCTCGTAACGTGCGGCACGACGCTCGGACTCGGGCAGCGCAGGATCGCGCAGGCTTCGATCGAGGGCACCGAGCGCCTCGGCACCTGCACCGTCGGCGCGCGCGATCTCATCAGTGAGCAAGTCGAGTTGCTTGCGGAGCTGGCGCCGGCTGAAGCCCTTGCACATCGGCCGAGCCTCGTCGATGGCAACGCGGGCATCGGGAAAGCGCCCCATGCGGGTGAGCGCACTCGCCCGGCCCACGCGTGCCCACGCCTCGAGTGCATCGAGGTCGCCGAGTTGCTCGCCCGCGGGTGGCAGGGAGAGCGAACCGAGGTGCAGCAGTCGCTGGCGCTCGTGGTCGCCATCGGCGCGCAGCATCGCGACGTAGTCCAGCGCCGCATCGAGATCGGCGAGGGCCTCGTCCGGCCTGCCCAGGACGATGAGGGCCTGTGCGGCTCGCGTGCGCTGCATCGCCACGGTGTAGGACTCGCCTCGGCTGCGGGCATCCTGCTCGCGAGCACGGGCGTCAGCGAGGAAGGCCTCCGCCTGGTCGCGCATGGCCGATTCATCTGCCATCCGTCCACTATGGCGCACGTCACATCGCGGGACATCCAAGGGGTGGGTCAGCAGGATCCCGAGGGGATTCCGTGGCGTGCGTCACTCGCCCGTCACGTCAATGTCGCAATTGTGTCGCATTCATGGATCATGGTGGGGGCGGCCTTACCGGGCCGCACGACACAAGCATCGCCCACAAGGCGATGGACAAGGAGACACCATGAAGAACCTCATGACGTGGCTGCGCCCCCGCGCCGACCGTCAGGAGTCCATCCGGCGCACCTGGGATCGCGAGCGCGCTCGCGCCATGTCGCCGTCTCACCGTGACGAGATCGACGCGATCTTCTCGCGCTACCTCTGACACTGAACTGCGGCCCGGCGGGTCGGCAAAGCCGCCCCTGTCGGGCTGGCCCGGCGGGTCGGCAAAGCCGCCCCTGTCGGGCTGGCCCGGACGGGGCGGACGAGCGGCGACAACCGCTCGGATCGCCCGATCCGGGCCGCAGTGTCAGGATCGTGTAAGGACCGGTCCTGAATAGGGCTTTCGGGGAACATCCCCCAGGGCGCGGGCGTCACCATGGGAGTACGCCGAGTTATGGCCAGCCCACAGGGTGGTAAGCACCGAGCCACGGCGCCGACCAGGAGGATGGACGTGAAGGACGAGATCTTCGGCCCCGATGCGGGTCAGCCGCGCGATCCCTACGCCGCTGCCTATGGCGCGCACGATCCCTACGCACCCGCTGACCCCTACGCCCCCGCGCCGTCGGACACGCAGGCGTATCCGACGCAGGCGTTGCCCACCGGTGATGCGACGTACCCCTCCTACTCCGATCCCTACGCCGCTTCCGATCCCTACGCACCGACCGATCCCTACGCGGGCTACGCCGATCCCTACGCCGCGTACGGCACCACGGCCACGGTCGCGCCCCCCGCGCCGCCGGCGCAGAAGCCCGGACGCGGCGGCCTGATCGCGCTCGCCTCTGCCGGGCTGGCGCTCACCGCGCTGGTCGCCGGCAGCATCGGTGGTGCTGTGGGTTTCACGGTCGCACGCATGACCCAGCCGGAGGCGACCTCGACCATCGCGATCGCTCCCATCGGGGCAACGGGCGATCCCATCAGCCCGCCCGCGGGCGGCAGCATCGCGGCGGTAGCCGCAGCACTACAGCCCTCGGTCGTGCAGATCAACGTCGCGGGCACCGGCGGCGAGGGCACCGGCTCGGGATTCATCATCCGGGAGGACGGATACATCCTCACCAACAATCACGTGACCGCCGGCGGCAGCGACATCACTGTCACCTTCAGTGACGGCGAGGTGCTCGACGCGACGCTGGTCGGCGCCAATCCGGGCTACGACCTCGCGGTGCTCAAGGTCAATGAGACGGGGCTGCCGGCTGTCTCGCTCGGGTCCTCGAATGCGCTCGAGGTCGGGGATACGGCGATCGCGATCGGATCGCCGCTGGGCCTGCAGGGCACCGTGACCGCAGGCATCGTCAGTGCCCTCAATCGCCCTGTCACCGCTGGCGGGGAGGGCGAACTCGCCTTCATCAACGCCATCCAGACCGACGCCGCCATCAACCCGGGCAACTCCGGTGGCCCGCTCGTCGACGGCAATGGCGCCGTCATCGGGGTCAACTCCGCGATCGCCGCGCTCGGCGCCGGACTCGGCGGCCAGCCTGGCTCGATCGGCCTCGGCTTTGCGATCCCTATCGACACCGCCGCCCGCATCGCGTCGGAGATCATCGCGACCGGCCAGTCGTCGACTCCGATCATCGGGGTGCAGCTCGACATGCAGTTCGCCGGGCCGGGTGCGCGCGTCGCCGGTGTCACTGACAACGGGCCCGCCGAGGCCGCTGGCCTGCGCGATGGCGATGTGATCACGGCCCTCGACGGTGTCCCTGTTGTGGATGCCACCGACCTCATCGTCGACGTGCGTTCACTGGCACCGGGCGATCAGGTCACCCTGACGGTCGTGCGCGACGGCCAAGAGCGTGAGGTCACGCTCGTGCTCGGCGCACAGCGCGACTAGGCAACGACCGCGACCGCACCACCGCGGCGCGTATCGGCGACCGCCGTGACCCGGCCGCTCGGGTCCCGGGTCACGGCGTGGACGCCGCCGAAGAACAGGTCTGGCGCGGGCCACACGCGCGCCCCCGCCAACGCGGCCATCCGGTCGGCGGACAGCCCCGGCTCGACGTCGATGCCCGCATCGCTCACGTGCAAGCGCGGCGCCGAGATGGCGCTCGCGAGGTCCTCGCCCTGATCGAGCGCCCTCACGAGCACCTGGACGAGTGCGGAGCGGATGCGCTCGCTCCCACCGGTGCCCATCGCAAGGAGTGATCCGTCATCGCTCACCGCGAGGGTCGGAGCCATCATCGAACTCAATCGCTCACCCGGCGGCAGCGAGTGAAAGCCATCGGGATGCAGGTCAGCCTCCCCGAGCATGTTGTTGAGCGGAACACCGGCCGCGACGGTGCCCGATCCAGACCCGTTGGACAGCGACAGCGCCGCGACCCTTCCGTCGGCGTCGACGACCGACAGATGGGTTGTCCCACGTCGGACCTGCGCGCCTGCGCGGTGACGCTGCGTGGCGGACGCAAGGGCGTCCGGCAGCGCGGGCCACGGATCGTGCTGCGGCACCAGGCCGAGTGACTCGAGCACGATCGCACCGCCGAAGGCGGGAGGCGGATTGGTCCAGATCCACGCGTCATCACGTCGGGCACCGATGGGCGCTCGATCGACGGCGGCGTAATCGACGAGGTCCGCCATCGTGACCAGGCCGTGGTGACGCGCCATGTCCGCGGCGATCGGGCCGGCGAAGGCGGTCGCGGCAGGCACCCCCGCGGCAAGCGAGGAGAGCATGTCGGCGTACTCCGGATTGCGGAAGGGCAGTCCTTCGAGTGGCGGGGTGAACAGTCGCGCGCTCCCGGGGGTCAGCGTGAGGATCGGCCCGATGACACGAATGAAGGACACCTGGACGTCGTCAAGCTCGATACCGTCGCGAGCCGCCCGGTGAGCCGGACCGATGACGTCGGCGAGGGGGAGCCGGCCGTGCTGCGCGTGCAGGTGAAGCAGGCCGCTGAGCGTGCCGGGGACCGCAACGCTGGACCAGCCCACGTGGAACTCCTGCTGGACTCCCGACCCGAAGGTCACGTGGAGGTTGTCCATCGGCGCGACGAGATCTCCGGGCGCATCTTGCCCGGGCATGTCGACGAAGAAGTCGACAACCCGAGGGTGCTCCCCGGGCTCGGCGACGAGGCAGAACCCGCCGCCGCCCAGGCTCGCGAGAGTCGGCTCGGCGACAGTGGCGGCGAAGGCGCCGGCGACTGCTGCGTCGATCGCCGTGCCGCCTGCGCGCAGCATCTGTGCAGCCGCCTCGCATGTTGCGGTGGAGCCCGCCGCGACGGCCCCGTGTCGCGGTCCGCCCGAGGCGGTCACGGCAATGTGGCCAGACACACCCCGCACGCTATCCGGCGGCCCTAGCCTGACCACGTGGTGGACTTCCATGCGTCTGCAGGCCCAAGTCTGGGGATCGAGGTCGAACTCGCCCTTGTCGACGCAGACACAGGTGCGCTCACGTGCGTTGCACCTGCGGTGTTGGAGCGTGTCGGCGAGGGGCACCCGGAGTGGGAGCACCCCAAGATCAAGAAGGAGCTCTACCAGTGCACCGTCGAGGTGATCACCGGAGTGTGCTCCACGGTCGCCGAGGCGCGGGCCGATCTGGCTCAGTCGACGCGCGAGGTCGAGGTTGCCGCCGCCGCATCCGGCGCGGCTGTCATCGGGGCGGGGCTGCACCCCTTCACTCCATGGCAGGAGCTTGCCCTGTCGGAAGGGGAGCGCTACGAGCGCCTGGTCGACACCATCGCGTGGCCGGCCCGCCGTCTGACGACCCATGGAGTGCACGTCCACGTCGGGGTTCGCTCGGGGGACAAGGCCATCGCGACCGTCAATGCGCTCTCCGGGTACCTGCCGATCTTCCTCGCACTCTCGGCGGCGAGCCCCTTCTGGAACGGGGAGGACACCGGACTGGCGTCGACGCGCACCAAGATCTTCGAAGCCATGCCGACCACCGGCTTGCCGCCGTACCTGCGGGACTGGTCGGAGTTCAATGTCTTCCTCGACACCCTCATCGAGGCTGGAGCGGTCGAGACGGTGCGCGAGGTCTGGTGGGATATCCGGCCGCACCCGGGCTACGGCACCGTCGAGCTGCGGATGTGCGACTCGATGCCGACGCTGTGGGAGATCGCCTCCATCGCGGCCCTTGCTCAGACCCTCGTCACCGAGTTCGACCGCATCATGGACGGCGGGGGCACACCCGAGGTCCCGCGGGAGTGGGTGCGTCGGGAGAACAAGTGGCGCGCCGCCCGCTGGGGGGTGGACGCCGAGCTCGTCATCGACGATGCCGGTCACACGCGGCCGCTGAGACAGGTCGTGGCCGACCTCATCCAGCGGCTGATGCCGATCGCTGACGAACTCGGCTGCGGCGCCGAACTCGCTGGACTCGGGCGCATCGCGACCGAGGGCCCGAGTTACCTGCGCCAGCGCGCGGTGGTCGCACGTGGCGGCGGCCTGCCGGATGTCGTGCAAGCATTGCGCGCGGAGCTCACCGATGCCGTCTCAACGGAGCTCGCGACGTCGTGACCGCTGCGATCGCATCCCTCACTACGGCGCGGGAACATGAACTCGTCGCATTCCGCAGGCGCCTGCACGCTCATCCGGAGCTGTCGTACGCCGAGCACGCGACGACCCAGGCGATTGCCGAGCGGCTTCAGGTCGCGGGCTTGCACCCCCGGGTGCTCGAGATCGGCACCGGCCTGGTCTGCGACGTTCCGGGCAACGCACCGGGACCGCTGGTGGTCCTTCGAGCCGACATCGATGCGCTGGCGATGCCCGACGGGACCGAGACGGAGTATCGCTCCCGGCGCGAGGGCGTCGCGCATGCGTGCGGTCACGACGCACACACGGCTGTCGTGCTCGGAGCTGGCCTGGTGCTGCGTGCGCTCACCGAGATCGAATCCATCCCGGGCACGGTGCGGCTCGTCTTCGAGCCGGGTGAGGAGTCGGTCCCCGGAGGTGCGGTGGAGATCGTGCGCGAGGGGTGGATCACGGGAGCGTCGTACGTCCTCGGTCTGCACTGCGATCCCAAAGTCGACCTCGGTCAGATCGGCTTGCGTGTGGGTGCGATGACCGCGGCGTCCGACACGGCGGAGATCGTCATTAGCGGGCCCGGCGGCCACACGGCGCGGCCGCAACTTACCGTCGATCTCATCGAGGTGATCGGCCGCTTCACCACCGACTTCCCTCGCGAGGTGCGTCGCCGCCTGGGCGCACCCGAGGGACCACCCGGTCATGGCGATGACGAGGTCGTCGTCGTCTTCGGAGCGGTCCATGCGGGCGATGCGGCCAATGTCATCCCCGCTCACGGCACGCTGCGCTGCTCGGTGCGCTGCGCGGACCGCGCCACCTGGGATCGTGCGGAGGAGGTGGTGCGCAGCGTCGCGGCAGAACTGCTGCGGGACACGGGCGCCACCCACACGATCGACTATCGGCGCGGCACCCCGCCGGTGGTCAATGATCCCGCTGCCATCGCCGTGCTCGATGCTGCCGCGCGCACCGTGGTCGGTGATGCTGGCGTGCTCGAGGCTCCGCGGTCGATGGGTGCCGACACCTTCGCGTGGTACGGCGAGCATGCGCGATCGGCGTATGCCCGGCTCGGTACCCACTCAGGGGATCGACCACGACGCGATCTGCATGCCTCGACCTTCGATATCGATGAGCGCGCCATCGCGATCGGCACGCGCTTCCTCGCCGAGGCGGCGCTCACCGCCCTGCGCGGGCCACAAGATGCGTCGGACGGCTGAGGGCGGCAGTCTGATGGGGTGAATCCCGTCGATGCCGCCGCCGATCTCATCGCGGGTGGCTTCCGTCGCCTGGTGTCGGGGGATCCCGATGGCCAACCGGAATGGGTGCGACAACTCGAGCACGGCTCCGACACGGGCTACTTCGGCCCCGGCTCGGCGGCCTGGGCCGTCCATGGATCACTTCCCACCCTCGTCGGCGGCGTCAGGGCCCTCCTCGTCCAGGCCCTGCACCCCGCTGCTCTCGCGGGAGTGCAAGAGCACTCGCGCTACGAAGATGACGCGCTCGGCAGGCTGGCCGGCACGACACAGTGGCTCACCGTCGTGACCTTCGGCGATACGGCACAGGCCGACCGCGAGTGCGCGCGCGTGCGCGGCCTGCACCGCAAGGTGCGCGGCACGTACGACGCGGATGGCGAGCGCCGGCCCTATGCGGCGAGCGACCCGGACCTGCTGCGCTGGGTGCACGTGGCCTTCACCGACTCCTTCCTCGCTACCCATCGTGTGTGGGGCGGTCCCATCCCCGGAGGTGAGGACGCCTATGTGCGCGAGTGGGCCAAGGCCGGCGAACTCGTCGGCGTCGACGATCCGCCGCGATCGGTGGCCGAACTCGACGACCAGATGGCCGGCTTCGCGCCGGTGCTGCGCCGGTCGGAGGCAAGTGAACGCACCGTGAGATTCATCCGCAATGCGCCTTTGCCGCTGCCCGCCCGACCTCCGTACGGCCTGCTCTTCGCCGGCGCCGTGTCCACCCTGCCTGCCAATCAGCGCCGGCTCCTCGGACTGCCCGCCGTGCCCCAGGCGCTCACCCGCCCCGCGGTCGGTGCGCTGCTGGGCGCGATGGGAGCGGTGCTGGGTCGTCAATCGCCCTCACAGCGCAATGCCCGTCGCCGTGCGGCGCGGCTCGACGTCGCCTAGAGCCGCGCGCCGCTACTCGATCCGGCCGCCGCGGACCCGGATCACGTGTGCGATCACCAGGGCTGCCGCTGCGGTGATGAGTGCGCTGAGGAGCGCCGTCGGTGGTGGGAATCGCAGGAGCAGCGCTCCGGTGAAGGCGCCGACGAGGTAGCCGATCGGCGTGCCGAAGGCGATCGCGGACGCCCGGCGGCGTCCCACGGACCAGGCCTCTGCCGACTGCACGAGCGCGGTGTTGATGACGACGGTCTGCACCGCCAGGCCGATGATCCGTGTCACGACCGCTGCCTGGAGCGCCTGGGAGAGCGACAGCATGACAACGGCGACGTAGGCGAAGCGCTGCGTCCCCCAGATCGCCACGCCGAGGCCCGTGAGGGCGATGAGGGCGGCCTCCATGCTCAGCATGATCACGCGGGTGCGTGCCTGGCTGGTGTGCCCGAGCAGGGCCTTGCGCAGGAGGACGGCGATGAAGACGCCGATGGTGAAGGTGAGCAGGGCCAGCACGGAGGCGATCTGAGTCTCGACCGGCTGCTCCTTGGCCAGGCTGAGGGAGACGATGACGAGGTTGCCCGTCTGATTGGCGACGAAGACACCGAATCGGGAGAAGGCAACCGCGTCGACGATGCCGCTGGTCGCCGATAGCAGGACGACGATGGCGAACGTCTCGGCGGCAAAGTTGCGATTAGCGTCCTGGGGCTGAGCGGGAGTCGACATGTGCGCCTAGAGGGAGTCGGTGGCCCGCTGCGCCGCATCCGGGACAGCCTTGGCATTGCGCTGTGCCTGGCTGATCACCGTGGCTCCGCTCACCAGGGCTTTGCGCCAGGGCAAGACGCCGTCGATCTCGATCTCGAGCGAGAAGGACAGGAACGTGCGGATGAGCACGATGAGTCCGAGGACGATGACGTTGTCCAGGGTTGGCGCGACAGCGACGGTGCGGATGAGGTCGCCGGCGACCAAGACCTCGAGGCTGAGCAACACGACGCCGCCGAAGCCCTGGCGCATGAGTTTGTACGCCGCCTCACCGCTCTTCGTGCGGACCCACAGGCGCAGGGAGAAGACTCCCGCTGCGATGAGCCCCACCATGAGAATCACGGCCGCGGTGACCTCGAAAGCCTGGGCTACCACCAGCATCACCTGGGTATAGGTCTCCTCGTTCATGACAGCGCTCCGTTCACGGCGACATGTCTACCAGGGAGCGCAGCTCCGTGACGGTCGCCTCGACGAGTTCGCGCACGTCAGGCACGAGTGCGGCATCCGTCGCGAAGCCGATGGTCACGGTGCCGGCGTACGAGAAGACCGTGCAGGTCATCGGCTGGTCACCCGACGACGGCGCGAAGCCGATCACCTGGTGCACGCCCACCCCGGCGAAGGTCAACGCCGCCCGCGGGCCGGGGACATTGGTGAGCACGCCGACCGCCTTGTTGGCGAAGAAGTCCGTGAGGGCCGTACTCACCGGCCGCGGCGCGGCGGAGATCCCGCGCTGCACGCCGAAGGTGATGATCGGCTCCTCTGAGCGCTTGATCCGATCCATGCGGTCGCGAGTGCGAGCGAGGCGCTCGACGGGATCGGCGGGATCGAGGGGTAGCACGGCCATGACGAGCGCAAAGAAGTTGCCGAGGTCCTCCGGCAGATTCTCGGCGATGGGGACGAGGTTGACCGGCACCATCCACTCGATCTCGTTGACGTCCGAGACTCCCCGCGCGTGCAGATAGCGCCGCATACCGCCCGCGACCGCCGTGAGGAGGACGTCGTTGATGCTCGCGTCATGGGCACGTCCCACGGCCTTGACCTCGTCGAGGGGCATCGGCGGTGACCAGGCCACGGCCTTGCGCACACCCGGCTTGCCGCTCCACACGGTGTGCACGGTCGACCCGCGCAAGGCGAGCTTGGCGACCGATGCGGTCGTGTTGGCCAGGCGACTTTCCAGGCCCATCGCTTCGAAGACATCGATGAGTCGTCCGGGGCTGCGCACGATCTCACCGCCGATCTCCCAACTGGAGACCAGGGCCTGACGCGTGTCACGGGTCAGCGCGCTCGCCCCCCGGGCCACCGCGCGCGCCGTGTCGGCGATGGCCTCGCGGGCCGCGCCCACGATGCTGCCCGCGATCGCGACGGGGCCGCCCTCCGGTCCTGTCCGCGCCACCATTGCCGAGACGCCTGGATCGGAGGTGTCGCACAGGCTCAGCATCACCTGGGTGAGGCGTACGCCGTCGGCGATGGCGTGGTGGAAACGACAGACCAGCGCTGAACCGGTCCGGCCGTCTTCGAGGACCACGCTCTCGACGAGAGTGATGTCCCACAGCGGGCGATCGCGATTGAGCGGGTGTGCCCGTTGCTCGGCGACGTAGGCCTCCAGCTGAGCGATGCCCGCGGGATCCGGCAGCTGCACGCGTCGCACATGCCTGTCGAGATGGAAGTCCGGATCCGGCTGCCACACCCAGCCGCGTTCACCAAGGCGGGCGCGCGACCGGAAGACCGGGAAGCGATCGATCACGCGCTCGCTCGTCGCGCGCAGGAGCTCATCCCACTGCGGTGTCGCGTCAAAGAGCATGACGCCATCGATGACCATGAGGTTGTTAGGCCGATCCATCGTCAGCCACAGCGCATCCTGCGCGCTCATAGGCCGATCGGTGTCGTCCATGTCGGTCCTCCCGGCCTCGATCCCCCCGAGCGTACGCGCTCGGTGACGGTGACAGGATGCCTTCATGGCCACGCCGGTCTTCACGCCCAGCGGACGTCCCACGCGCATGGCCGACTTCGCCGTCGCGGCCAGCGAACGGGCGGCTCGAGACCTC
>Ga0129336_10003153_pt1 | contig 10177 bp, 4 predicted proteins | sample CPB6_02_DNA_FD_96878 | JGI IMG/M metagenome (GOLD analysis project Ga0129336, IMG submission 96878) | Freshwater to marine salinity gradient microbial communities from Chesapeake Bay, USA - CPBay_Sum_0.6_0.2_DNA | ecosystem: Environmental > Aquatic > Marine > Coastal | place: USA: Chesapeake Bay...
CAGGGGCCCTTCGTTATTGAAAGTCAATCCTAACGTCAAGGTCACCGATGCCCTTCCGTCTTCTCAGTCAAGATTGGGTGGTCAGTTGGGAGCTTCACATCTTGGTCTTACGGGATCTTTCTTGCCCGCTATTCCCTATCGTTACAAGGTTACTCGCGGCGAGGTGGGAACTGGAGCGGTGGCAGGCAATACAGGCGTTTCTGAACAGGCGAACGTGGCCTATTATTGGGGCACCAAGTTTGAGAGAGATAGTGCTGCGACGACTTCTAGTTCCACCGACGTTCTTAACCCCAACGTTCTTAATGAAAAGAATTCTTTGCTGAAGTCTCTTACCAAGTTTTCTGGCATATCTAAGCTTGATGCCTTGACTACAGGATCAACTTCCGATACGCTTCACAACAATAAGTTCAGTCTTTCCAAGGTCGCTCTTTACAATACATCTCTTAATGATCTTACGAGTTCTATAAATGAACACATGAAGCAAGCTGCTTACATTAGAAATGCGACTCTTGATAGCACAGATTATACTTGGACTGAATCCAGCAGGAGAAGGTTGACGTTTGCGACCTTACTTTCTTCGGGTTCGGCTCCTCTCTTCAATCGCTTCTCCTCGTATGCGAAGTTTACCAACTTCATGTATGGAGGATTTGATGGTACTAACTTCCTGGATAGAGATGCTCGACGCTTGAATGATAAGTCGGTGTCTTTCGACGCCGGTGGCGGAGCCTCGTCGACCAATAGTATACTGGGCTTCTCCAGCAATCCGTCGGGTCAAGGAGTCGACAATAACGGCGTTGCCTCGTATCTCACCATGGTTGATATCATGACTAATCCTCTTGAAGCCAACAACAACATCTTGGTGGTACCAGGCATTAAGGAACCATACATTACAGATCAGGCGATGAAGAAGGTTAGAGATTATGGCCTTGCCATGTTTGTTATGGACGTTCCGTCATATGATGACAACAGCAATCTTCTTTATGACGATTCGAACGCTCACACAAATGTCAATACGCCAGCCAACCAATTTGACAATCGATCGATTGACAATGACTATGTTGCGACTTACTATCCGGAGATATTCATCGACGACGCCACAAATCGTCGGAAGGTGAAAGTTCCGGCCTCAGTTGCTGCTCTAAGTGCCCTTGGTTTCAATGACAGGGTTTCATATCCCTGGTTTGCACCGGCAGGCTTTAATAGAGCAGCTCTAGATTTCGTTAGCAACGTGGCGATACGATTGAACGTGGCGGACAGGGATCGCCTCTACGAATCGCGTATCAATCCGATCGCTACATTCCCGAGGCTTGGATACGTGATTTACGGACAGAAAACCTTGAAGGTCAATAAGTCAGCGCTAGACAGGGTCAATGTTCGTCGGTTGATGTTGGAGATCAAGAGAATCGTCATCGATATCGCCAACAAACTGGTGTTCGAGCAGAACACGCCCGAAGTCAGAAATAAATTTGTCGCGGATACTTCATTCCAACTCGGTTTGATTCAGGCTCAGGCCGGTGTCGAAGCGTTCCAAGTTGTGATGAACGAGTCAAACAATACTCAAGAAGACGTCGATTTGAATCGTCTTAACGGCAGAATAGTCGTCGTTCCCACGCGGGTCGTCGAATACATTGCGGTCGACTTCATCATCACAAACAGCGGCGTCGAATTTGTGTAAAAAAATTCGCGTACAAACGCATAGTTAGAAACATATCGGGAGCAGATAAATGGCACAACTCAAGTTTGGAAGCGCAGGAGTAACAGCAAGGGAGATTGACATCTCGGGACCGACAACGACGGCTCCGACTGGAATACCTGCAGGAATCGTTGGAACGGCGTTGAAAGGTCCTGCATTCGTACCTATTACGGTAGGAAATATATCGGACTGGTACTCAAAATTCGGTCTGACCGACGGCAAGAAGTTCGGTCCTCTTGCTGTCGTCGAGTGGTTAAGAAACGCACAGTCGGTGACATATCTCAGGGTCCTTGGAGCCGGAGACGGCAGAAAAAGAGATGTCACTACTGGCAAAGTCACATCGGCTGGTTTCGTCGTAGGTGAGGAGCTTCCGGGTACAACTGGTGCTATCACTTCAAATCCATACGCTAACTCGACAGGCCCCACGGGAAGAACTTACTTCCTGGGGTGTTTTATGTCAGAATCTAATGGTTCGACTTATTTTAGCGAAGCCGGCTTGCAAGGGGCTGGATCAGTAGCTTCAAGCGTGACATCATCATTGCCAATAGTTCGAGGTATTCTCATGGCTCCTTCGGGAGTCTTATTGAGACTATCTTCGTCAATATCGGGAATAGATAGCGCGGTTCCATCTTCTACTACGGTTGGAAATGATTCTTCTGCGAAAGGTGGAACTTTGGGAACCGTGGTGTTGAGTTCCAATAACGGTACCGTTCCCAAACAGGAATTCACCCTGTATCTTAACGGTCACAAAGGAACAGACGCTCAATATCCCAACACGAAGACAGTGTCGTTTGATCCTTTGTCAAACAATTACTTCGCCAAATCTCTCAACACGGATCCCCAAAAGATCCAGGAGGCCGGCCACTACTTGTATGCAAATTGGGATATTCATCCAGTTCTCGCTGTCGTAACAGGTACTGGTGCAGTCGATCAGGCCTATGGAGCCGCGGTCAACGGAGGAAAAGAACACTGTGCTTTCCTCTTGACTTCGTCGCTTGCCAGAAATGCTAGTAGTACGACAGTTCCTAATTACGAGTCTTTTGAAGACAGGTTCGGTCATTCGGTATCTCCTTGGGTAATATCACAAAAATTCGGTGGAACTCCACAGAATCTCTTTAGACTTCATACTCTTGACGACGGAGCCGGCAACTCTTCGAAGTTCAAGGTCTCTATCGAGAATATCACTGTTTCGAATGATCCGCTCAATAAATACGGTTCATTCAACGTCGTTCTTCGCGAATGGACCGACAGGGATTTGGACAAGAAGAATCTTCCGAATGAAGTCTTTATCGGTGTCAACCTCGACCCCACTTCTGATCGATACATCGGGAAGGTCATCGGAGACGTCTATTCTTACTTTGACTTTGATCGCACTGAGGCCGAGCAGAAGTTGACGGTCGAAGGCAATTATCCGAATCGTTCGAATTACGTTCGAGTCGAAGTTCACCCGGATGTCGAAAATGGATTCGTCGATCCCACTGCACTTCCGATGGGCTTCAGGGGTATCGATCACTTAGTAACTTCGGGTTCGGCACCAATGCCTTCTCTCAATTCGTTAGACGTCGCAGTACTCGACGATGTCAACGTTTCCAAGAAGGTGCAGACGCCGCCGTTGCCTTTCAGAAGAAAGATTACGTCGGCCGAGGAATGGACAGCTAAGGAGCAAGCCGATTCCAAGCTTTATTGGGGAGTTCAGTTCGAACATCCGGAGACGCTGGCCAAGAAGAACGGCAGTATACTTCCGAATGATTCTCTCAAGTCTTTCGCCAAGTACTTCCCCAGTTTTGCTGTCGGAGACGCCAAGTTCTTGACAGGAAGCAATTCAGGCCAGGTCGATTCCGCCGCATGGGGAATAGTCGACTCTGATAGATTCTGTAACAACTTGTTCACTCTTGAAAATGTTCAGGTTGTTACTGGTTCGAATGGTCTGGCCGATCCTACAAAATGGGCTCTGGCCGTGTATGCTCGTAATGGTAATGTCACTTCGACAAATGCAACCGAGATTGAGAGTCGATCGACTGGATCTTCGTCTAAACTTCGGGGTTTCAAGGTTGAAGACATTTCTTCGAACAAGCAATACGCCAAATTCACCTTCTTGTTACAAGGTGGTTTCGATGGTGTCAACATCTTTGACAAAGACGAATCCGATATCAACCAAACAGCGGTTGCTGCCGATATGTCAAATGTCAACCGAGGTTACAACGAAGGACCTAACGTTCGAACCTACTTGAAGGCTCTGGACGTCATGAAGAATACCGTCAACGTTGATATTCAGCTTCTGGCTATCCCGGGTATTCGTAACGAGATTATTACCGATGCAGCGACCTTGGCGGTGGAGGGTAGATTTGATGCCCTCTACGTGATGGATCTTGAGCAAAAGGATGAGAACAACGACGACGTCGATCTAGATAGTCAACTTCCTTCGGTCACCAACACGGTGAATTGGTTCAAGAATCGCTCCGTCGACTCTTCATTCGCTGCGGCGTACTTCCCCGACATCCTCTATAGAGATCCGATTGGTGTCAATCTTTACGCTCCTCCTTCGGTGCTTGTTCTCGGGGCGCTAGCCCTCAACGACGCCGTGGGTCATCCTTGGTTCGCACCTGCCGGTTTCGCCCGCGGAGCTCTCCCGGATGCGGCCCTCGAACCGCGAGTGAGATTGTCGCAATCCGACATGGACACGCTATATGACAACTCGATCAACCCGATCGTCGCATTCCCGGGCGCAACACGAAGCGGTACCAACCCGCGCGGTGGTGTTGTCGTCTGGGGTCAAAAGACTCTTCAGGTCGCAGCATCTGCCCTTGATAGAGTTAATGTTCGTCGTCTTCTCATCGACATCCGTCGTCAAGTCAGAGACATCGCACAGACGATTCTCTTTGAACCGAATCGTGAAGCGACGTTGGCAAGATTCTCGGCAGCCGTCACGCCACGTCTTCAGAGAATTCAAGCCCTTGCTGGCCTAGAGAGATTCAAGGTAGTAATCGATTCCTCTACGACTACGCAGGACGACATCCTCAACAACACGATCCGTGGCAAGATCTTCGTGCAGCCCACCAAGGCGATCGAATTCGTCAGCCTCGACTTCGTGGTGGCCAACAACATCACACAGGTCCAGTGACACGGAGGATATTCCCGGTAAATAAGACGTAATTATAACTGTTCTATTTACCGGGAATATTTTGAGAGCATCCTATAACAACTTGGAACGCGACATGAAAATGACAGAAAGACAACTTCGTAAAATTATAAGGGAAGAGATCGAGAGATCCGAGATCCTCGATGAAGGTTGGCTAGATGATCTCAAGTCTCGATTTGGTGGTGGGAAAAAAGACGCAGAACTTTCAACTTCGCAAGATAGACCGTCTCGTCCTTCTTTTGGAGGCTCTAAAGACAAAAAGGCGATCGTCGCGGGATATTTGAAGCAGCTGAAGACTGCTCCCACTGTTCAGGCAGCCCTTGAGATTATAGGCAACATTGGAAAAATCGATTCCAATCTTGAAGAACCGCTCATCAAAATTGCGGATAATCTCAAGAAGGGATTTGACGCAGTGGTCACCGACGCAGCCGACACGATTAGGGGTGTTGCTAACGTGAAAGAAGGCATTTCTCGTGAAGGGAACAGAAATCTTTCGAAGTCACGTCAAAAAAGATTGTAAGTGATAGTTAAATAAAACATAGGAATTTCATAAGGAGACAACATAATGGCCGCTGAGACACTTGACGTAACGTCAATGATACCCGCAAAATTCGAACCCAAAAGAAAGAATCGATGGATTCTTATGATCGAAGGAATTGATGCTTACATCATCAAGACGACGGCTCGTCCGCAGATAACTACCGAAGAGGTTGAAGTTCCTTTCATCAACTCGCGTAGATATCTCGCTGGCAAGACTACCTTCGGTACGATGGCAGTCACCCTTCACGATCCGATCGCTCCCTCGGGCGCCCAGCAGGTCATGGAGTGGATCCGTACCCATTATGAATCGGTTTCTGGCCGGGCAGGATACGCTGACTTTTATAAGCGAGATATTCAGCTTAAACTCCTGGATCCCGTCGGCACCGTTGTCGAGCTCTGGGACATCAAGGGAGCATTCATTACGGACGCAAACTTCAATGAACTCACCTATGAAGATGGTGCGCCGGTTGAAATCGCCCTCACACTCCGCTTTGACAACTGCGTTTTGCAGTTCTAGGAGTATCAGGACAAATCGATTGCAAAAGCCTCTTCGGAGGCTTTTGTTCTTTAAAATCATTGAACAAGGTATCGATTGAGGAATATATGTTAGCTGTCTATGCCGCGTAGAACAGACATCAAAAAAATTTTATTGATCGGCTCAGGTCCCATTGTCATCGGTCAAGCTTGCGAATTTGATTATTCGGGCACCCAGGGAGCCAAGTCCCTCAAGTCCGAAGGATATGAAGTGGTTCTGGTAAATTCGAATCCGGCCACGATCATGACTGATCCGGAATTAGCCGATCGTACCTACGTTGAACCCCTGACGGTTCCTTCTCTTGAAGCCATAATCGAGAGGGAAAAACCTGATGCTCTCCTCCCGACCCTGGGAGGACAAACTGCCCTTAATCTCGCATTGTCATTAGATGACGCAGGAGTCTTAAAGCGTCATGGAGTTGAACTTATCGGGGCATCGAAAGTCGCAATTCGTAAAGCGGAAGACCGTGGCCTTTTCAAGGCGGCTTGTGATTCTCTCGGATTGTCGACACCAAAGAGTATGCATGCTCATACTCTCGAAGAAGCTCAGCTCGCAATAAAGGAAATAGGATTTCCAGCTATTTTACGACCATCTTTTACCCTCGGGGGCTCCGGCGGCGGCATCGCCTACTCGCCCGAAGAGTTCGACGAGAAGGTCGCTTGGGCGCTTTCGCAATCGCCCACGAGCGAAGTGCTGATCGAACAAAGCGTCATCGGCTGGAAGGAATACGAGCTCGAGGTCATCAGCGACTCAGCCGGCAATTTCTCGGTGATTTGCACCATCGAGAACATCGACGCCATGGGCGTACATACCGGTGACTCGGTTACGGTTGCACCCGCAATGACATTGACCGATCGTGAATTTCAACGTCTTCGAGATGCAGCTAAGGCTGTCATGCGAGAGATTGGTGTTGCCACTGGTGGGGCCAACGTTCAATTCGCCGTCAATCCAGCCAATGGTGATTTTGTTGTCATCGAAATGAATCCACGCGTTTCTAGGTCTTCTGCGCTCGCTTCGAAAGCGACCGGCTATCCAATAGCCAAGGTGGCTGCCAAACTGGCAATCGGTTACACTCTGGACGAAATTCGTAATGATATCACTGGGACTTCAGCAGCTTTCGAACCGACCATCGATTACGTGGTGGTGAAGTGGCCTCGATTTGCCTTCGAGAAATTCCCCGGCGCAGATGCGAAATTGGGTACGCAAATGAAGTCGGTGGGCGAGGTCATGTCTATTGGTCGCACTTTTTGTGAAGCCTTCCAAAAAGCAGCTCGTTCACTCGAGACGGGCCGAGATGGATTGTCCAGCCGTCTACAAGATCCTTCAACCAATTACGTCAAATTAGCCGAAGAGTTGACAAAAAATAAGACCTCAATCAAGGCAACTGATGCGACTTCTGTCAAAGAATCTTTGAAGACTTTGGTTTCTGTCCCTAATTCTGATCGACTTTTTCACGTTGCAGATTTGATGAGACTCGGGTCATCTGACGAAGAAATCAATCGTTTGAGTCATGTTGATCCGTGGTTTCTATCTCAAATTCGACGAATTGTGGACGCCGAGGTTGAGCTCAACGATCTTGACTTGAATGACTCAAAATATTCTTCGGTAATATTGGCTGCAAAACGTCTTGGGTTTAGCGATGCACAGATAGCCAAATTGGTCAAATCATCATCTCTTGATGAATTAGACGTAAGATCTTATAGGCTTAAACACAAGATTGTTCCAAGTTATTCTAGGGTCGATACCTGTGCAGCCGAGTTCGTTGCGCATACACCTTACATGTATTCGACCTACGAAAGCGTAAGTGATCCCGACACCGAAGACCCCAGAGAAAAAATCATCGTACTTGGTGGCGGTCCCAACCGAATCGGACAGGGCATCGAGTTCGACTACTGCTGCGTCCATGCGACGATGGCGCTGAGGGAGCTCGGCTACGAGACCATCATGGTCAACTGCAACCCTGAGACCGTGTCCACCGATTACGACACGAGCGACCGCCTGTATTTCGAGCCTCTGACGCTCGAAGATGTCCTCTCGATTTGCGACGCAGAGGCTAAGCGGGGGACTCTTCGAGGCGTGATCGTGCAACTCGGCGGGCAAACCCCATTGAAACTAGCCAAGTCGCTAGCGAAATTGGGGATACCGATATTGGGTACCCCGGCAGACACTATTGATCGAGCAGAAGACAGAGAACGTTTCGACGATGTATTGACTAGCTTGGGCCTGAGACGTCCCAAGGGAACCATCGCCCATTCTGTCGAAGAAGCGATCGAAGTCTCTAAAACAATTGGTTTTCCATTGCTTGTTCGTCCAAGTTATGTTTTGGGCGGCCGCGCGATGATGATTGTTGCCGATCAAAGAGAGTTAATGGAGCATGTGGCAAAAGCAGTCGAGGTGGCGACGGAGGCGATGAAGGACTCACGGGGAGTAAAGCCCGTCGTGTTGCTTGATGAATTCTTGCGAGACGCCATTGAGGTTGATGTTGACTGTGTATGCGATGGTAATCAGGTGGTGATAGCTGGTGTGATGCAACATATCGAAGAAGCTGGCATACATTCTGGTGATTCGACGTCCGTGTTGCCACCTCATACTCTTCCTCGTGCTGTGATTGCCTCTATAAAAGAACAAACCAGAATGTTGGCTATGGAACTCGGAGTACGAGGTCTGATGAACGTTCAGTTTGCTGTCATCAATCAGGCTACATATATTCTTGAGGTTAATCCACGAGCATCTCGTACGGTTCCGTTCGTGTCGAAGTCTTTGGGCGTACCGTGGGCAAAGGTAGCTGCCAAGGTTATGGCCGGTCATACGCTGTCTTCACTCGATATACATGATGAATTTATACCACGACATGTTTCAGTCAAGGAATCGGTATTTCCTTTTGTGAAATTTCCTGGCGCCGATATTGAGCTTGGGCCTGAGATGCGGTCGACCGGGGAAGTCATGGGAATATCGACTACGTTTGATGATGCATTCGGTAGGGCAACCGTCTCAGCCGGTTCCTCCTTGCCGACCCGCGGATTCGTTTTGTTTAGCGTCAAAGATGAAGACAAACCAACGGCTATTGTCGTCGCTCGTAAATTACAGCGCTTGGGATTTCACCTTGTTGCCACACCAGGAACTGCCGATACTTTTTCAAGAGTTGGACTGAAGGTAGACAAGGTGTCCAAGATGGGAGGGGATTATCCCAGTGTCCTGGACAGATTGACGTCGACCGATGAAGATGCTATTGTTATGGTTTTCAATACTGCTGGTGGAGTACAAGAAGCTCGTGATAGCTACGCGATGAGGAGACGAGCTCTCAATTCGGGCATTCCATATTTTACTACGATGTCGGCCGCGCTTGCCGTCGCTGATTCCATCGTCGACGAATATTCGCGTAAATCGGATAAGATTCAAGTGAAGTCTTTGCAGGAGTGGCACAGGGGAGTTTTCACCCGTGGGTCGAGGTGACACTCTAAAATTGGCAAGAAATAATTCGATAGTCTATAGGTTAGATTATTGCAGTTGTTCCACAAGCTGAGTTTACAACTCAGGGTTGATGTTTAATATATTCAAGATTGGAGAATCGATACATGGAAGATAGAGAACAGAAGAACGCAGTTTTTTCCCAGAATGCCTCACAGATCCCGGCCGGCGTAGATCCTCGGATGCCGAAGATATCGAACGTTGAAAAGGCTCGAGTCGACTTTGGTCTGGACATTCCACACGAGCTGGTTCCTCTACCTTCGAATGGAAAAGTGTATTCAGTCGAATCTTCCTTGCATGGTCAGGATTCCGTTGAGATTAGGGCGATGACCGCCCGTGAAGAAGACATTCTGACCAGTCAAGCCCTTCTAAAGAAAGGGACCGTTATTTCTGAGCTCATCAAGTCTTGCCTTGTAGATCGGTCAGTCAACGTCTTGGATCTTTTGAGTGGAGATAGAAATGCTCTCATGGTAGCTATCCGCGTGACTGGATATGGTCCAGAGTATAAAGCCGAGATCGAATGTTCTGAGTGCAGCGTCAAGACCCAGCGCGATTTTGATCTTGCGGCGTTAGGCATCAAACGTCTCGATGCCGAACCGGTCATTCCCGGGATGAATGTATTCGAGTTTAAGCTGCCATACACAGGTAAAGTGGTTCGCTTTAAGTTTATGACAGGTCGTGACGAGGAAGAGATCATGGCGACGTCGCAGAAGCAGAAGAAGCTTGGTATGTCGACTGACAATAACATCACTACTTCGTTGTTGTATACTATCCTTTCTATCGACGGTATCGAGGATCGAGC
>Ga0129336_10003155_pt1 | contig 10176 bp, 10 predicted proteins | sample CPB6_02_DNA_FD_96878 | JGI IMG/M metagenome (GOLD analysis project Ga0129336, IMG submission 96878) | Freshwater to marine salinity gradient microbial communities from Chesapeake Bay, USA - CPBay_Sum_0.6_0.2_DNA | ecosystem: Environmental > Aquatic > Marine > Coastal | place: USA: Chesapeake...
CCTGAATGTCGCAGCGATAGTCGCCGAGTGCGTCATGAACAAAATCAACGTAAGTCGCAAATTTTTTTCTTTGGCGGGAGATGGTCGGGATGAGAGGATTTGAACCTCCGACTCCTACGTCCCGAACGTAGTGCTCTACCAGGCTGAGCTACATCCCGATTTGTTCGGCCGCGGCGGCCGGGCTCAGGAGCTGCGCTCGACGGCGAACCGGGCGAGGGCGGCGAGGCCTTGTTTCTGCGGCGATTCGGGCAGCGCGTGGAGCGCCGTAAGCGCCTGATCGGCCTCGTCCTGAGCGAGGGCGCGAGTGTACTCAAGTGCCCCCGTCGATTCAATCGCGGTCACGATGCGCTCGAGGTGATCGAGACCGCCATTTTCGATGGCATCGCGGATCATCGCGCGGGTGTCGGCATCGGCGCTTTTTCGCAGTGCCTGGATGAGCGGCAGGGTGGGCTTGCCCTCGGCCAGATCGTCGCCGAGGTTCTTGCCGCGCTCGGCCGGGTTCGAGCGGTAATCGAGTACGTCGTCGATCAGCTGGTAGGCGGTGCCGAGGTGGCGCCCGTAGTCGGCGAGCGCGCGCTGCTGGCTCGGGCTCGCGCCGGCGATCACCGCCGCCACTTCCGCACCCGATTCGAAAAGCTTCGCGGTCTTGCGATAGATGACTTCGAGATAACGTTGCTGCGTGGTGTCGGGATCGCCCGAGTTCATCAACTGCAGCACCTCGCCCTCGGCGATGACGTTGGTCGCTTCGGACATGATTTCCATGACCCGCTGCGAGCCGATCGCGGCCATCATCTGAAAGGCACGCGAATAGACGAAATCGCCGACCAGCACGCTCGCCTGGTTGCCGTAGACCGAATTGGCGGTCGGGCGGCCGCGGCGGCGCGAGGAGCCGTCGACCACGTCATCGTGCAGCAGGGTCGCGGTATGGATGAATTCTATGAACGCCGCAGCGTCGATGTGACTCGAGCCCCGATAGCTGCAGGCCCGGGCGGCCAACAGCACGATCAGGGGCCGCAGGCGCTTGCCGCCGCCGGAGATGATGTGTTCGGCCACCTGGTCAACGAGGGCTACCGAGCTTTTCATGCTGGCGCGGATGACGGCGTCGACGGCCACCAGATCCTGACGCACCAGGTCCTTGACCGTGGCCAGAGTGTTCATGGGGCCGGCATGGTAGCGGAACTGCCTGCGGCAGGGGCGATTTGCCACCGATATCCGCCGCCGCAACCACCCGAGGAGCCCTCCGCGAGCCCGGGGTAACCCCTTGAGCGGACGAGGACTTCCGGCCCTCAAGGCGGGTTTGACCGACAGGGGGTCGGACAGTAGAATGCGCGACCTTTTCCGGAGGTCTCCACATGTACGCGGTCATCGCCACGGGCGGCAAACAATATCGGGTCGAAGCGGGCAGCGTGCTGCGCGTCGAGAAGCTCGCGGCGGAGCCGGGTGCAGAGGTCAAGTTTGGCGAGGTGCTGCTCGTGGGCTCGGGCGAGGCCGTCAAGGTCGGTTCGCCGCTGCTCGCCGGGGCGTCGGTCTCGGCGACCGTGCAGCGTCACGGCCAGGGCGACAAAGTCAGCATCGTCAAGTTTCGCCGTCGCAAGCACTACCTGCGCATGAAGAACCACCGGCAGCAGTTCACTGAAATCAAGGTCACCGGCATTCAGGCCGGCTGATCCCTCGGAGCACGACACATGGCACACAAAAAGGCAGGCGGCAGTACCAAGAACGGCCGCGAGTCACACAGCAAGCGTCTCGGCGTCAAGGCGTTCGGCGGCGAGCAGGTCGCGGCGGGTAACATCATCATCCGCCAGCGCGGCACGCAGTATCACCCGGGCCACAACGTCGGCATCGGCACCGACCACACGCTGTTCGCCTTGTCCGACGGCAAGGTGCAGTTCAAGCGCCGTGGTGCCGAGCAGCGGATGTTCGTGAGCGTGGTCGCCGACTGACGGCGAACGCGTAACACGCATTCCAAACCCCGGCCGCGTGCCGGGGTTTTCGTTTGCGGGCCATGCCGGGGCGCGGTTCGAGAGGGGTCAAGGTGCAGCAATGAAATTCGTCGATGAAGCAAAACTTCGCGTCCAGGCCGGCAACGGCGGCCGCGGCTGCATGAGCTTTCGTCGCGAGAAGTTCGTGCCCTTCGGCGGCCCCGACGGCGGCGATGGCGGCCATGGCGGCAGCGTCTGGCTGCGGGCCCAAGAGGGCATCAACACGCTCGCCGATTTTCGGGTCGAGCGGACCTACAAGGCGCAGTCGGGCGAGGCGGGCAGCGGCAACGACTGCACGGGTCGCGGCGGCGATGATCTTTACGTCGCCGTGCCGATCGGCACCGTGGTGCGCGACGCCGAAACCGAGGAGCAGCTCGGTGATCTCGTGCGCGAGGGCGATGTGCTGCTCGTGGCGCACGGCGGCAAGGGCGGCTGGGGCAACGCAAAATTCAAGACCAGTACCAATCGCGCGCCGCGCACCTTTGGTCCCGGACTGCCGGGCGAGAAGCGAGCGCTCGAGCTCGAGCTCAAGGTGATTGCCGATGTCGGCTTGCTCGGCTTGCCGAACGCCGGCAAGTCCACGCTCATTCGCGCCGTCTCTTCGGCGCGGCCGAAGGTGGCCGATTATCCCTTCACCACGCTGCACCCGAATCTCGGCGTCGTGTACTGCGGCGAGCACCGCAGTTTCGTGATGGCCGACATCCCCGGTCTGATCGAGGGTGCGGCCGAGGGCGCGGGTCTTGGCATCCGTTTCCTGAAGCATCTGCAGCGCACGCGGGTACTGCTGCATCTCGTCGACATGGCGCCGCTCGACCCCGCGGCCGACCCGGTCAAAGATGCCCGTGCCATCATCGGCGAGCTCAAAAAATTCTCCAAAGATCTCGCCAGCAAACCGCGCTGGCTGGTGATCAACAAAAGCGATCTGCTGCCGCCCGCCGAGGCCGAGAAAAAAGCCAAGGCGATCGTGCGTTCGCTGCGCCACAAGGGGCCGTGGTTTTTGATCTCGGGTGCGACCGGCACCGGTACGCGCGATCTCACCGAGGCGGTGATGGGCTTCCTCGAGGAGAAGAATGCCGGAGCGTAACCCCAAGGTTCGCAGGCGACTCGCGGCCGGCAAGTTGCGGCTGCGTATCTGTGATCTGCGAAATCTTGGGCCGCAGGCCGAGCGCATGCTGGCGAGCGTCGGCATCCACAGCGTCGAAGATTTGCGGCGCGTCGGCGCCCTCGAGGCTTATCTTGCCGTGCGACGCAGCGCCCAGACGCGCTCGCTCAATCTGCTCTGGGCACTCGTGGGTGCGCTTGAGCCCTGGCCCGAAGGCCGCGACTGGCGCGAGGTCGCCGCGAGCGAAGCTCGGCTGCCGCTGATGCTGCAGGTGGAGGGGAGCGAGGAGGGGAGTCGAGAGCCGCCGGCGTGGGTGCCGGGCTTGCCCTTCGAGGCAAAGAAAACCCCGCGCTGAAGAGCCGAGCGCGGGGTCATTTGCAGACGAATCTATTTGCCGGCGAGCTTCTTCAGCTTGGCCGCAAGGCGCGACTTGTGGCGAGCGGCCTTGTTCTTGTGCACGAGACCCTTGTTGACCATGGCGTCGACCGTGGAGGTGGCCTTGCGATAGACCGCCGGGGCGTTCTTGTCACCCTTGGCGATGGCCTCGCCCGCTTCGCGAAGGGCGGAGCGAGAGCGGGAACGCAGGGCGACGTTGCGCGCGCGGTGCTTGACGGCTTGGCGGGCGGCTTTCTCGGCGGACTTGGTATTGGCCACGTAGTGTGCTCGGGTCGGTAAAAAGGCGCGTATTTTCGTGGTGGGACGGGGGGTTGTCAACGCTGATCAGGGGCGGCTCCGGTATAGTTCGCCCGGCTTCTATGAGTGGCGCGATTTTCAAGAGCACATCGGTGGTGGGTCTCACCACGCTGTTGTCCCGGGTCACCGGTCTGTTGCGCGACATGGTCTATTCGCAGGCCTTCGGCGCCGGCACTCTGATGGACGCCTTTCTGGTGGCCTTCAAGATCCCGAACTTCCTGCGGCGGCTGTTCGCCGAGGGCGCTTTCTCGCAGTCGTTCGTGCCCGTGATCAGCGAATACAAGGTGCGCCGCGAGCACGCCGAGGTGCGCGAACTCGTCGGCGGGGTGGTCGGCACGCTCGGTGCGGTGCTGTTCGTGGTGACGCTCGTCGGGGTCCTGGCCGCGCCGATCATCATCCTGCTGTTTGCACCCGGCTTCACGCAGGAGGCAGGCAAGTACGAGCTTGCCGTCGACATGCTGCGCTGGACGTTCCCTTATCTTTTCTTCATTTCTTTGACCGCGCTATTCAGTGGCGTGCTCAACAGCTACGGCCGCTTCGCCGTGCCGGCCTTCACGCAGGTGGTGATGAACCTCGTGATGATCCTGTTCGCGATCGGTATCGCCACGCACTCCGACAGCCCCGGCATCGTGCTCGCGATCGGCGTGTTCGTGGCGGGCGTTGCGCAGGTGCTGATCCAATTGCCTTCGGTGGCAAAGCTCGGCCTGCTGTCGCGGCCACGCTGGCAGCCCGCCGCCGAGGGCGTGCAGCGCATCGGCAAGCTGATGATCCCCGGCATCATCGGTTCGTCGATGGCGCAGGTCAGTTTGCTGCTCGACACGCTCATCGCCTCGTTTTTGGTGACGGGCAGCATCGCCTGGCTGTACTACGCCGATCGCTTGATGGAGTTCGCGCTCGGCGTGTTCAGCATCGCGCTCGCCACCGTGATCTTGCCGCGACTGTCCTCGCAGCACTCCGCGGGCGACACTGAGCGCTTCTCGGCAACCCTCGATTGGTCGCTGCGACTCGTGATCGTGGTGGTGGTGCCGGCGGCCGTGGGTTTGCTGGTGTTGGCCGGGCCGATCACGGCCACCATTTTCGGTTACGGCGAGTTTTCGGCGCGCGACGTGCAGATGACGCAGTACGGTCTGATGGCCTATTCCTGGGGACTGATCGGTTTCAGTCTGGTCAAAGTATTAGCCCCGGGGTATTTCGCGCGCCAAGACACCAAGACCCCGGTGCGAGTCGGCTTGATCGCGCTCGCGGTCAACATGGGGTTGAACGTCGGCGTGGTGCTGCCTGCGCACTACGCAGGCTTCGCCACACCATTCGTGTTGCTCGCGACCTCGACCTGCATCTCGGCGGCGGTGAACAGCTTCATGCTGTGGCGCGGCTTGCTTCGCGACGGCGTGTATCGCCCGGCTGCCGGCTGGCAGACGCTGCTTTTGCGGGTACTCGCCGCCAACGGGGCGATGGCGCTGGTGCTCCTGTGGCTCGCACCAACACTCGAGAGTTGGATCGCCGCGGCGCCCGCGGTGCGCGCGCTGCGGCTCGCGGGCTGCATCGGTGCCGGCGCGCTCGTCTACGCCGCCGTGCTCGCTGTGCTCGGTCTGCGCCCCGCGCACCTGCGCAACACCTCACCGCGAGGCGAGTCGCGATGAAATTGCTGCGTGGGACCAAACGGGTGCCAGCGGCGCTGCGCGGGGGCGTGCTCACGCTCGGCAGTTTCGATGGTCTGCATCGCGGGCATCGCGAACTCATCGAGTGCACGCTCGCGCGCGCACGCGAGCACGGTCGAGCGGCCCTGATGCTGAGCTTCGAGCCCATGCCGCGCGAATTTTTGAACCCCGACGCGCCGCCGGCGCGGCTGACGAATTTTCGCGAACGCTGGCGCTTGCTCGAGGGCAGCGGGCTCGATGCGCTCATCGTGCTGCGCTTCGATGCCGCGCTGCGTGCGCTCTCGGGTAGCGAGTTCGTACGGCTGTTGGTCGAAGATCTCGGTGTCACCGGTATCGTCGTGGGACACGACTTTCGCTTCGGGCGGCATGGCGAGGCGAACGCCGCCTTCCTGCAGGCCGCCGGCGCGAGTCACGGCTTCACGGTCGAGGTGCTCGAGCCGGTGCGGGTCGGCGCGGAGCGGGCGAGCAGCTCGCTCGTGCGCGAGGCGCTGCAGGCGTTCGATCTCGCGCGGGCCGGGCGGCTACTCGGCAGACCCTACTCGATGCGCGGTCGCGTGGTGCGCGGGCAGCAACTCGGCCGCACACTCGGCTTTCCGACGGCTAACATTCGTCTGCGGCGACGACGCATTCCCTTCGGGGGCATCTTTGCCGTGCGGGTCCATGGCATTGCGTCCACGCCGATGGGCGGGGTGGCCAGTCTCGGCACCCGCCCCACGGTGGGTGGGGTCGAGCCGTTGCTCGAAACCGTGGTGTTCGATTTTTCCGGTGACCTTTACGGTCGCGAGCTCGAGGTCGAATTCGTCGCCCACCTGCGCGGCGAGGTGCGCTTCGAGAGCGTGGAGTTGATGGTGGTGCAGATGCAGGTGGATGCGCGCGAGGCGCGCGAACTGGTGAACAAGACGTGACCGACTACAAGCAGACAGTCAATTTGCCGCAGACCGAATTCCCGATGAAGGCGGATCTCGCGGCGCGCGAGCCGGGCTTCGTGGAGCGCTGGCAAAAGAGCGACACCTACGGACGCCTGCGCGAGATCGCCCGCGGTCGACCGCGTTTCGTGTTGCACGATGGGCCGCCGTACGCCAACGGCACCATCCACATCGGTCACGCGCTCAATAAAATTCTCAAAGATATCATCGTCAAGTCGCGCACTCTCGATGGCTTCGATGCGCCCTACATCCCGGGCTGGGACTGCCACGGCCTGCCGATCGAACTCGCGGTCGAGAAAAAACACGGGCGCCCGGGGCAAAAGCTCGACGTCAACGCCTTCCGGGCGGCCTGTCGCGCCTTCGCGGCCGAGCAGATCGAGTTGCAGCGCACCGATTTCAAGCGACTCGGCGTACTCGGTGATTGGGATCGTCCCTATCGCACCATGGATTTCGCCTTCGAGGCCGAGCAGATGCGGGCTTTCGGTCGAATCGTGCGCAACGGTCATCTCTACAAGGGCGCGAAGCCCGTGCACTGGTGCCTCGATTGTCGCTCGGCGCTCGCCGAGGCCGAGGTCGAGTACGAAGACAAGACCTCGTCGGCGATCGACGTCGCCTTCGCCTTCAAAGATTCGGCGGCTTTCGCCGCGCGCACGGGCGTGAGTGCGGCGCTGCTCGGCGCCGAGGGTGCCTCGATCGTGATCTGGACCACTACGCCCTGGACGCTGCCCGCCAACGAGGCGGTCGCGGTCGGCGCCGCGATCGACTACGCGCTCGTGCGGCTGTCGGCGCGATGCGTGGTGCTCGCTTGCGATCTTGCCGACTCGGCAGCCAAGCGTTATGGCAGCACCGAAGTGGAGATCTTGGCGCGCTTCCCGGGCAGTGCGCTCGAGGGGCTCATGCTGCAGCATCCCTTCCTCGACAAGCAGGTACCGGTGATCACCGGCGATCACGTCACGCTCGATGCCGGCACCGGTGCCGTGCACACGGCGCCAGCGCATGGACAAGAGGACTTCGCGGTTGGTCAAAGATATGGCCTGCCGGTGCACAATCCGGTGGGTGGCGATGGCCGATTCATCGCCGGTACGCCGATCGTCGAGGGACTGAAGATCGACGAGGGCGGCGAGCGCGTGATCGCGCTGATGCGCGAGCGCGGCACCTTGATCCACCACGCGCCGTATCAACACAGCTACCCGCACTGCTGGCGCCACAAGACCCCGGTGATCTTCCGCGCTACGCCGCAGTGGTTCATCAGCATGGATCAAAAAGGCCTGCGTGCGCAGGCACTCGCCGACATCAAAAACGTGCATTGGACGCCCGCGTGGGGTGAGCAGCGCATCACCGGCATGATCGAGAACCGACCCGACTGGTGCATCTCGCGGCAACGCACTTGGGGCGTGCCCATTCCGCTCTTCGTGCACAAGGTGACGGGCGAGTTGCACCCGCAGACGCTCGATCTCATCGGTCGCGCCGCCGACAAAGTCGAGCAGGGCGGCATCGAGGCCTGGTTCGCGCTCGACCCGGCAGAGCTGCTCGGTGCCGAGGCAGAACACTACGACAAGGTCAACGACGTCATGGACGTCTGGGCCGACTCCGGGCTCTCGTTCGAGTGCGTGGCGGCACAGCGTCCGGAGATCGCGGGGCCCGTCGATCTTTACCTCGAGGGTTCCGATCAGCATCGCGGCTGGTTTCACTCCTCGCTCTTGATGTCCGAGGCGCTCTACGCGCGCGCGCCGTACAAGGGCGTGCTTACGCACGGCTTCACGGTCGATGACAAGGGCCGCAAGATGTCGAAGTCGCTCGGCAACGTCATCGCGCCGCAAAAAGTGATGCAGAGTCTCGGTGCCGACGTGCTGCGGCTATGGGTGGCCTCGACCGACTACGCCAATGAAATGAGCGTATCGGACGAAATTCTGAAGCGCATGTCGGACAGTTATCGTCGCATCCGCAACACCGTGCGCTTTTTGCTCGGCAATCTCGCGGGCTTCGATCCGGCGCGCGACGCCGTCCCGGTCGCCGAGATGGTGGCGCTCGATCGCTGGGCGCTGCGTCGCGCCCGCGAGTTGCAAGAGGACATCGTCGGCGCCTACCGCAACTACGAGTTTCACCTTGTCTACCAGAAGGCGCACGGCTTCTGCGTGACCGAACTCGGGGGCTGCTATCTCGATGTGCTCAAAGATCGCCTCTACACCACGCCGGCGCGCAGTCATGCACGCCGCTCGGCGCAGACGGCGATGTATCACATCGTCGAGGCGATGGTGCGTTGGCTCGCGCCGGTGCTCTCGTTCACCGCCGAAGAAATCTGGTCGCATTTGCCCGGGCCACGCGAGGCTTCGGTATTTCATGCGCTCTGGCACGCGCTGCCCGAGGTGCCCGCCGAGAACATCGATTGGGAGGCGCTGCTCGCGCTGCGGGCCGAGGTCACGCGCGAACTCGAGCGGCTGCGCGAGGCGGGCGAGATCGGCTCGCCGCTCGAGGCCGAGGTCGACATCCTCTGTCCCGCGGCCGAGCAGGCGCGCTATGCGGTGCTCGGCGATGAACTCAGATTTTTCTTCATCACCTCGGCGGCGCGGGTCGTGATCGACCCCGGCGTCGAGACCCGCAGCGTGCGCGTGCGACCGACCGCAGCGCCGAAGTGCGTGCGCTGCTGGCACCGTCGCGAGGACGTCGGCACTCATGCGGCGCATCCGGAGCTTTGTGGTCGCTGCGTCACCAACGTCGATGGGGCGGGTGAGGAGCGGCGCTACGCATGAGCGAGGCCGCAAAACCCCAGTCTTTGCGCGAGGCGCTGCGCGCCGTCAGCCTGCGCGAGTGCGGCTGGCGCTGGCTGGTCTTGACGGCGCTGCTGATCGTCGCCGACCAGTGGAGCAAGGGCTGGATCGAGGTCAATTATTTTCTCGGCGAATTCACGCCGGTGTTTTTTTGGCTCGACATCACGCGACTGCACAACCCCGGCGCGGCGTTCAGTTTTCTGGCAGGGGCGGGCGGTTGGCAGCGCCATTTTTTGAGCGTGCTCGCGGTGGTCGTCACCTTGTTGCTGCTCATCTGGTTGCGCACGCTGCACGCGCGGCGCGAGGCCATTCTGTCGGCGGCGCTCGCGCTCGTGATCGCCGGGGCGATCGGTAACGTGATCGATCGCATCGAACACGGCTACGTGGTCGACTTCATCCACGTGCACTGGCAGCAGGCGTATTTCCCGGCGTTCAACGTCGCCGATTCCGCCATCACGATCGGCGCCGCGCTGCTCATTTGGGACGCCTTCGCCGATTGGCGCCGCAGTCGCGGAGCCGGGGGCACAGCATGAAAATACTGCTCGCCAATCCGCGCGGGTTTTGTGCCGGGGTGGACCGTGCGATCGAGATCGTCGAGCGCGCGCTGACGCTCTTCGGTGCGCCGATCCACGTGCGGCACGAGGTGGTACACAACCGCCACGTCGTCGAGCGTCTGCGGCAGATGGGCGCGGTGTTCGTCGAAGAGCTCGACGAGGTGCCCGATGGCGCCACCGTCATCTTCTCGGCGCACGGCGTGTCTTCCGCAGTCGAAGACGAGGCGAAGCGGCGTGCGCTCAACGTGTTCGATGCCACCTGTCCGCTCGTGACCAAAGTTCACATGGAAGTGCGCCGTTACGCTCGCGATGCGCGCGAGGTCATTCTCATCGGTCACGACGGCCATCCCGAAGTCGAGGGTACGCTCGGCCGGTTCGACACATCCTTCGGTGGGTGCATCCATCTCATCGAGTCGGTAGCAGATGCCGAGCGCATCGTGATCAAAGATCCGGCCAAGCTCGCCTTCGTCACGCAGACCACGCTCTCGGTCGA
>Ga0129336_10003156_pt1 | contig 10175 bp, 10 predicted proteins | sample CPB6_02_DNA_FD_96878 | JGI IMG/M metagenome (GOLD analysis project Ga0129336, IMG submission 96878) | Freshwater to marine salinity gradient microbial communities from Chesapeake Bay, USA - CPBay_Sum_0.6_0.2_DNA | ecosystem: Environmental > Aquatic > Marine > Coastal | place: USA: Chesapeake...
TAACTATAAATCTGCTGAACCACAGACCTCTAGTTCTTCTGACTCTGATGATGACGATGATGCTCTGTCATACTTCCAGCGACTTGCTGAAGAGTGATCTGAAAATCACTTTTTAAACTAAAAAAGGCGGGAAAAAATTTCCCGCCAATTTTTTTGTCTGTAGGTTTTTTAAGTTATTCTTGGATTAAATGTCTTGATTGTTCTTTGATCAACAAATTCTGATGATGAATCATATTTGAATAGATTTTTTAAGTCCTTCTCAACCAACCTTACAAATTCTGGTTTAATTAAAGTTATATTTCTCTTTCCTTCATTCACTCTATTCTCGTAGTCAAAGTTAGTGACCGAACTTAATGAGGAATATGTCTTTAAAATTGCCCCATCCATGTATTGGAAAGTAAAGTCAGAATTCACTACAAGTCCACTAGGAAGAATTAATTCTCCAGACGTATTTCTGACTTCTTTTGTTTCATACTGACGAACTTGGTATAATTCCGATGAGGTGTATTTTTCTGTCAAATACCTATTGAAATCATTTTGACTCATAGGCCAATCAGTTCTTATATTTGTGATTTCGTTGGTAATTAAAATCAACCAATCTAATCCAGCATCATTATAGTATGTGTACGCAACATTGTCTGGTCTATCATCACCTACGATCACATACTTTTCAAAAACAGTAAATGAACTTAAGAGATCTTCTCTTATTTTTGCTCTTTTGAATAAGTTCTTTATTTTGGTGTAATCTAAAGACGAGTTTCTTTCGTTCTTTAAAGATGGGTATAAAACGTCTGGTAATTTTCTGAAGTATGCCATTTTTAGTAACCTACGTCGTCTTCGTCTGGGAATGCAATTTCAACATCATTTCTAAAGAGTGGTGTTAATTCAATAAAGTTCATGGAGAGTTGAGTTGCCACTGCTTGAGAATCTTCATATGCAGACCATCCTTGGTTTGATGGTGTATGATCTATTCCAAATGTGGTGCAAGCACAAATTTTAGGTTGTGGTAATGATTTAATTCTTGTATCTCCTTTCATATAACGAATGAAGAAAACGTTAGGAGAACTAATTAACACTCCAGAACCTTCAATATATGGTAATGTATTTAACTTCATAAACTTAATAATTTTTCTCAACTCAGCACCTTCTGCAGAATTTCTAGGAGTCAGTGTCCAAGTAAAAGTAAATTCACGCATGTCTGGTCCTCTGAATAAGAGTTCCATATTTGGGTTTGCAACTTTACCAGTTGTTCTGGCAAGAATATCACTTGGTTCTACATTTAATCCAAGTTTGCTTCTAATAAATGCAGTAGAAAGTGATGCAGCAATGATGGACCTCGCCTCTCCAGATGCATTGCTAAAAGTTTGACCAAATGCTGATCCTAGATTATCATATACTTGTTTTGCTGCTCCAACAAAGTCACCTTGACCAATAAGTTGTTCTGCAGGTCCTGCAATTGCACCAGTTGCTAATGCAGACATAATTTGCATAGAAGTTTTACCCCATGTCGCAGAAGATCTATCTCTTACTTCTGATGGCATAGGTAAAATAACTTCTCCCTGATATTCATAATCTGGAGGAGGAAGAGTTGCGTTCTTAGATTGTAATCCAGAAGTCAATACACTCCCAGATGAAAATGGTGTTGTTGCTGCTTCAAATGATCCTGGATCTGTAACTTCTTGTGGAGGTCTATATTTTAATGCTCTAATTCTAAGATGATCTTGTGAATTTTCCCCACTCAATGTCATATCTTTGGGGAAGGTGAAAACTGTAGATTTTACATTAGTACCAGAAGCATTTGAAAATACTGCTGGATCGAATGCTGCTGGTACTTCTGTGCTTGTTCCTTGTGGTACACCTATAGTGCTAACCTGATTAGAACCTAAAATTTGATTGTATCCTGGTTGTGCAATTACTTGATTTGTTGTAGAAAGAGATAAACTTGAATTTGTTTGCTGAAGAACTGCGTTTATTTTTGCTTGATTATCGGTATTGCCACCAACCTTCACTGCCTCTGAATATACAACAGTTTTTCCAGAAGAATCCTTGACTTCTATGATTTTTCCAGAATCTGGTCCGCCACTAGAAACTATTGCTGTCCCAGTAGTTCCATCACTAAGAACAACTCCTGGTACAGGTTTTAAAGTATTTTTTAGTTCTATTTGGGTTGCCATTACTTGTTACCTGACCATACTTTGTTATCGGAGACATATCTTCCACTTGGATTTCTAAAATCTTGAACTGGCAACTTAGATAATCCTTCCCATTCTTTTTTAGGAACTCTATAAAAAGTGCCGCAATTTTTTATTAAGTATGTATGCAAACAAATAGTGGGTACAATTCCACGCCATTCTCCACCTTTATTTATTAGGTTTCTAGCAACTTCATCCCTAACTTGTGGAAATAGATAATGTAAATTTGCTCCTAAAATAGTTCCATTTTTGGTATTTACATTAATTATATACGCCATCGGAAATCTATCATAATATGGATAGTTTTCTGGATATTCTGCCTTATAATTGAAAAAGTACACGTTGCCGTTTGGATTTAACCCACCAGTATCAATATCATCGTCATCAGATTCTGATGCCTTTTCTAATTCTTCAATCAATTTTTCACGTACCCAAGATTTAGATCTTCTTTCTCTTTTTATAAAATCGTTTATTGTCTTTGAGATACTCATATACCTAAATCATCCTCTGTGAGTATTTTAAATTCAAGCAAACGGTCTTCGCAGTATTCTTTTGCTGCCTTCCATTTCGCCTGATTTTTTGCATACTCGTGAACTTCATTTATCCAGTTTTTGGTTTTTCTTTTTGGATTTTGTGGTGGACCTATAACCTGCTTTTTTGGTTTTATCTCTATCAAATATTTTTTAACCTTCCCAGATTTTTCTCTAACTTTGATATAGAAATCTGGGAAGTATCGATGAATTTTTCCATCAATTGGAGATATGTATGGTACAATGATCTCTTCACTTCCAAATTCTAAAACATTCTCGTTATCGTCACAGTATTTTAAAAACTTCAACTCCCAAGAAGAACGGTAAATTACATTGGTTGGATCACCTTTGTATTTTTGATAGTTTTTTACCTTATACTTCCCTTGGTAATATTGACGCATTACTCTTATACATACTATAGATATATTACCTATTTATCGATAAATGCCTTTTTATACGGAACCCGATCCAAAAAGGTTAACATACTCCATTGAAAGTGTAAGAAATACATTTTCAAAAGTTTCCACTACAACATTCTTTAAAGTCACCTTTCCCATTAGTGGTGGTTTAAAAGAGTGGTTGAACAACTGTGGAATTTATGATTATTCCGAATCTGATGGTTTGGATGGTATGGAAAAGATCGAACTTCTTTGTTCTGAGGCAGTTATACCAGGACCAAGTTTTAAGACAGCAGAAGTGATTGGTAATAGGCAGGGAGTTGTAGAAAAATATCCTTTAATTCGTGCATTTCCAGAATTAACTTTAACATTCTATGTTGACAAAAATCATGCAGTAATAAGATTCTTCGAAGAATGGTATAATTATATAAATCCACTGTTTGCTGAAGGTTCTAAGATAGAATCAACAAATAGAGGGCAAAATAGTTCTGGTGCGTTCCAGAATAATGCTTACTATAAAATGAAGTATCCAGATGAATTTTGTCAACATATACTATTGACAAAATTTGAAAAAGATTTAGAATCTGTAAGTGGATCTTTTGCAAACTCATCTTATTATACTTACGAATTCATTCAAGCATTCCCATCAAATATCACTGGAGTTCCTGTTTCTTATCAAGGATCTCAGGTATTAAAATATACTGTGGTGTTTGATTATATGCGCTATATTACAAGAAGAACACCAGCAAATTCTGTTGCTAGTGGAATTGCAGATTTAACAACTGTTAATGCAGCAACTAACACAGGACAGCAAATAGTTTCCAGTGGTGGTAAAAAATTAATTCCTATCAGTGGACAGGCTGCTGGAACTGCTGGAGTGGTATTCTATGATGCAAATTCAACTACAAAAACCCAAGCAATAGTACAGGGAGCATTTTTTAATTCCCAAGGAGTTCCTATTCCCTAACTAAATATCAATATCTGAATAACTTATAATGCCTTTACCAACAATTGCAACCCCGACTTATGATCTTGTTCTACCATCAAATGACAAGAAAATAAAATATAGACCATTTCTAGTCAAAGAAGAGAAAATACTTATCATCGCATTAGAATCTAGAGATTCTAAACAAATTACAGATGCACTGAAGCAAGTAATATCTAACTGTGTATTAACAAAAGGATTAAAGGTTGATAATTTACCAATTTTTGATATTGAATATTTGTTCTTAAATATTCGTTCTAAAGCAATTGGTGAAGCGATTGAAATTGTTGTAACTTGTGGTGATGATGGAACTACCACAGTTCCAACAACAATTTATGTTGATGAAATCAAAGTTCAAAAACCAGAGGGACACACTAATAAGATTAAGTTAGATAATGACTATAGTGTTCAGATGAAATATCCTTCTCTTGAAGAATTTGTCGGTAATAATTTTGACATATCAAATAAATCTTCAGAGACAATAGAAAGATCTGTAAAATTGATCTCAAAATGTATTGATATGGTATATAATGAAGAGGATTGTTGGTCTTCTTCTGATTGTACTGATGAAGAGTTAGTGGATTGGGTTGAAAAATTGAGTCCAAAGGATTATAAAAAAATGGAACAGTTTTTGAAAACGATGCCCAAGTTGAGTCATTCTATTGAAGTTCAAAATCCCAATACAAAAGTTACTAACACAATCGTGTTGGAGGGATTATCCGATTTTTTCGCCTAGGACTGGTAAGGGAAGATCTGGAGTCATACTTCAGAATTAATTTTGCTTTGATTCAACATCATAAATACTCTTTGACTGAAATAGAAAATATGATTCCCTGGGAAAGGGAAATTTATCTTGAACTTCTAAAACAGCACATAGAAGAATTAGAAGAGAAGAACAGACAAAATGCCTGAAGCAGAAGAAAACCAAAAACCTAGTGTTATTGATGTTTCCAAATTTTTTGGAGGAAAGACATTATCTTCTGCTAATTTAAGGGTTGGAACACAACAAATCAAAGCAGAACCTTCCTTTATCGCTGCTCCAGAATTATTAAAACTCTTAGAAGTTATTTCCACATATACTGAAGTTAACAAAACTCAGGTAGAAGAAATAAAATCAATAGAAAGAGTTAGAGAAAGGGAAATTGTAGAAAAAAGTGCAAGTGATAATAGATTTTATCAAGCATTATCTTCTCTTAAATTTGATGTAGAAACTTTAACTAATCTATATACGTCTCTGTTCAATACACTAGAGAATGATAGAAAGTTAAGAGAGCAGCAAATTATAGATGAGAAGAATAAGCAAACTATATTTGCATCTGAAGCAAGAGAGGCACAGAAGGGATTAGCATATAAAGAAACAACCGCTGCTGCATCAGCATCATTCTCTGGAGTATCTGTTGGATCTGATGCACAAGAAGAACCACAGCAAAAGGATAATCTCAGTTTAGCAGGACTTTTAGGCATTGGTGCTGCTGCTGGTCTTGGTGGATTGTTTAATGGTGATTCTGGTCCTTCTTCAGGAACAGTTCCTGGTGGTAATTTTAATGCAGATAAACTTACTTCATTGGCAAGAAGTGTTGGAATGCCAGAAGATAAAATTCCACAAATGGTTGCTATTGCATTAGCAGAATCTGGTGGTGGTAGTAATGAACACTTTACCCCAGAAGAAAGTGGTGGAACTGATGATTCATATGGACTGTGGCAAATTAATATGCTCGGTCAGATGGGGGAAAATAGATTAAAAGAATTTGGCATTTCTTCTAGAGAAGAACTATTTGATCCAGTAACAAATGCTAAGGCTGCTAAAAAGGTATTGTTGGGATCTGGATTAAGTGCATGGTCTACTTATGGTGGAGATAGGTATAATTCATTTTTAAAGGATGCTCAGAAAGCATCAAAAACTAATGCACCAAAACAGGATAATAGAAAAGTTTCTGCTGCAAAAGCATCAGCATCTCCAACATCAACTACACAAACAACCCCATCACAAGAGGATGGTGCAAGACCAGCACCACAAGTTTCTGCAGTTCCTCCAGTTAGTAGACCATTAGTTACAGAAACAACATCAGGACAAGCACCAGTTATCATTGCAAGCACTCCACCACCAACTTCAAGTCCAACAAAGGGACCAAACGTTTCTCCATCTGAAGATATAGAATTGTTTGGATCAACTAATTCTGAAGACATTAATGTATTGTCTTCAATGTATCAATTAAACTTAGCATAATATGCCACAATCTTTAATTGAAATCAATACACAAAATGTTCTTGATATATCAAGAAAAATAGAAGATCTTTCTATAAAATTTAGAACTTCTATCAATCAATATGCAACCAAGAGTAAAGAACTCTATCAAACTGAACTGTCAGAAAATACTAGACAATTTAATTTGGGATTAACTTATATAAAATCTCAAGTCAAGATATCAGAAGCAGATATATCTGAGCAGAGAAGTTTGATTGAAAGGTCTTATCAAATCCAAAGACAAATAGCAGAAGAATCTGCACAAAGGCAACCAGAAATGGTTGAAGAAGAGGAAGAACCATCATTAATAGAAACAGTTGCCACTGCTGCTATTATTCCAACAGTGATGATTGGTATGTATGATTCTGGACTTGAAATTGGACCTCCCAATGATCCTGATGGGCAACAAACTGGTTTAGATATGAGTTTGCCTGGTGGAATTGGTGCTCCTATTTACGCTCCAATGGATATGTTTTATAGAACCAAAGGAACAGATGGAATGCCTTCAGTTGGTTTACAAGGAACTGCAGATGTTCGTGGACCAGCGGGAAGGGGATTTGGATATTATGGAGCATATTATTACACCGAAAATGGGAAAACTTATGAAGTTTTAATGGGTCACTTAGCCGCAATGGGTTATCGTGGATCTAGAGAAAATGAACCCATCCCTAAAGGAACTTTATTGGGGTATCAGGGTGCTTCTGGTAGAACAGTTGGTTCTGGTGGTCAACCATACCCACACATTTCACTTCATATAAATGGAGTTGGGTTTGTTGCAAATAATGGAGATCTGTTAAAGTTTGCAGGAATGTTAGCAGGACAAAGTGCTACTACTGCACAACCACAACAAAGACCAAAAAGAACAGTAACGACACCAACTGGATCAACCAATCCACCAACAGTTATTGTTACTCCACCACCAAAACCAACAGGTAGACAAACAAACGTAGTAAACAATCAACAGGTATCTATGTTAAATAGTGGTAGATCTGGTTTACCATTAGAACAGATTTTATTTGCTACGGTCTAATTAAATGGCAGAAAATACTTATTCGATAGAAGAATTTAAAGTAATACCTTTATCTGGAGACCTGGATGAGTTCAACCTCCGTGAGGGTGTAATTACTTTTGAGTACTATGAAAATATTTTATCGCCATCAGTAACTGCAAAGGTCATATTTTCTGCTTCAGATTCTATTGGCACAAAAAGTGGAGATATAGAAATATTTGGTGGTGAACAAGTATTATTTGAAATCGGTGTTCCATCATTTGACAATCTAGATTTCACTAGTAATGGATTAAATGTCAGAAAAATATCTGCTGACAAAACTGGACGCCAAGGAATTTATGTGTTAGAATTAGTGAGTGGTGAGTCAATATCAAATGAAACAGCAAGAGTTGTAAAAAGATACGATAAAAAAATAGAAGAGAGTGTAAAAGATATACTAACAAATGTACTAAAGACAAGCAAGAATGTAAAAACGGATTCAACCTTCAATAAATACAGTTTTATCGGTAACACAAGAAGACCTTTTGATGTTATAACTTGGTTGTGTCCAAAATCAGTTCCAGGTGATAATGGAACTCCAGGATTTTTCTTTTATGAAACTCAGGATGGATACAATTTTCTAAGTGCCAACAATCTTCTAAAAGGTGGTGGTGGAACATTTGACACACCATATATTCAGGCAGAGAATAGGGGTAATCCTGGAGATCCAAAAAACAGATTCAAGGTTATTGAATCTAATATTACAAAGAATAATGACATTTTACTGTCATTAAGATTGGGAATGTATTCCAATAACAGTTTATTCTATAATATTTGGGATAATACTTATGAACCTGTAAAATTTAGTTTGAAAGAAGATGGATTTGGTAAAAATCAAAAGTTAGCAACATCTGCTAACGTGAAAGGTAAAAGTGCAGCACCAAAATTACCAGATGGGTTGGAAGATTACCCATCAAGATATTTGGTAAAAGCATTAGACGTTGGAAATTTAACACCAGAAGGTCAATTAGAAACAAAAGAAAATTTACCTAAGTACCAAGCAGTTTCTTCAGTGAGATACAGTTTATTGTATTCTCAAGTGTTAAATATAATTATCCCTTGCAACACTAAACTGAGAGCAGGTCAATTAATAGAATGTGAACTACCAAAACCATCGTCGAGTAAAAATAAAAATACAGAATCAACTGCAAGTGGAAAATATGTAATTGCATCATTATGCCACAAATTTGATCAAAACCGTAGGGCATTCACAAGCCTTACACTTATTAAAGATTCCTACGAGTACGTTACTACATAACTATGAAAGACATTAACGATCACATTAAAAATGATTATGCTAAATTGGATGATCCAATGATTAGTTCTCAAAGTCGTCGTCATTACGAAGAAGAAGTTGAGCAACTACAAAAATATAAAGAAAGACATCCAGAAGATACGCATGATCCAACTCCATTAGAATTGTATTGTGATGAAAACCCAGACGCTTTAGAGTGTAGAATTTACGAAGATTAATTATGTTGTTAGACAACTCATCAACAGACGTAAGATTACAATTTACAAAAACTAACTTTCTTGGAAAGGATAGTTTTACATGGTGGGTTGGCCAGGTGGCATTGTTAAGCACTAGTGGTGCAAACAAAGCACAATTAAAATCTAGAACAAAAAAATCAGAAAAAGATCTCTATTATAATAGAGTAAAAGTAAGAATTATTGGTTATCACACTGCCAATTCTGAAGAACTTCCAGATGAAGATCTTCCATGGGCACACATTATGGTTCCCCCTGGGCAAGCAAATGGAACTTTAAACTCAGGAGAATCTCATGAATATAAAGGTGGAGAAACAGTTCTTGGTTTCTTCATGGATGGTGATGATGGACAACAACCAGTAATTCTAGGTTCATTATTTAAAAACACGAGTGCAAAACCACAAACAACTAGCACTGAAGTAGAAAGTAAAAAGGGTTCTTCTTTTCAGGTTTATGAACCATCTTTAGTTGGAAACGCAGCACTTCATAATACACCATTAGACAAGAATAAATTAGCAGAAGGTAAGAATGTTTTAACTGGTGTTGAAAAACCATTAACTGATCCAAATCCAAGAGTTCCTGGACTAACTCCTGTTGCTAGAGTTAATCCTGATGAAGTGGATAAAGCATCTGCTGCTCTTGGACAGAAAATTGATAATACTACAACTCCTATTGTATTATGTCAAGATGATCAAATTTCTAGAATTACAAGAGCACTTGATGACTTTACTGCAAGATTACAAGGCATACAACAATATATTGGTGCATACATAAACCCAATCGTAGGAAAAATACAGAATCTTGCATCTGAAATTAAACAGATTGCACAGTTAATTACTTCATTCGTAACCATGTTAATTAAACGTGGAATGAAGTACATTTTTGATGAAATTTCCAACAAAGTAAATGAACTTGTTGGTAAATTATTTCCAAAACCAAAACAACCTGCTGCTGGACAAACTATAAGAACTTTATTAAGTACAATTTATTGTATTTTCAAAAAGTTACTGAAGAGTATTTTAAATTTAGTAACAGAAGCATTATTAGGATTTATCGGACAAATTCTGAGTGCGGCAACTTGTTTTGTAGAGAACTTCATCGGCAATCTTCTTAACAGTATTTTTACAGCACTTGCTAATGCTATTTCAGGACCATTAGGAGAACTGAGTAAGTTTCTTGGCGGTGCTTTGGGAAACATCACAAAGATTCTTAGTACTGCAATGGGAATTGCAAACTTTATCAAAACACTTTTAAATTGTGAAGAAAGAAACTGCCAACCAAAAGCAGAA
>Ga0129336_10003157_pt1 | contig 10172 bp, 7 predicted proteins | sample CPB6_02_DNA_FD_96878 | JGI IMG/M metagenome (GOLD analysis project Ga0129336, IMG submission 96878) | Freshwater to marine salinity gradient microbial communities from Chesapeake Bay, USA - CPBay_Sum_0.6_0.2_DNA | ecosystem: Environmental > Aquatic > Marine > Coastal | place: USA: Chesapeake Bay...
CAAAAGTAGAATTTCCAGCTACTAATAAATCGTCTTGAACTATTACATTGCTTTCGGCGGTTAATGTACCAGAAAAAATAGATGAACCAGAAACATATAAGTTATTTAACGAGTAAATGTCTCCTAAAACATCTACATTTGACATGGCCGACATGTCATCTACTGAAACAATTCCCCCGTATACAATTAATTGCCCTGCTAGCTCTGCCAAGCTACCAGATGAATATAGATTTCCATGAACATAAGAATCTGAATATAAATCTGTTGTTGATATAACTGAAAAGTTAGATAAAACCCCCAAATCTCCTTCGACGAGAGTATTACCTAATAATTCAGTGCTTCCTGATACGACAAGATCAGTTTGAAGGTCGACGTTTTGTAAAAAGTAACTTCTTCCGACGACTGAAAAATCGCTTTGCGCTAAAAGGGTTGCCGATGAAACAACTGGTCCTGTAAATGTTGTTCCACTGACCGTTGCAACGACAGAGTCGTTTATGTTGAGAGTAACCGTTCCAGATGTTCCACCGCCTGTTAAGCCTACGCCGGCTACAACACCCGTGATATCTCCTCCGGGTGGCACACCTCCTGATCCAGCTGATGATGTCAATATTCTTATTGTGACGACATCTGGCGCATTTAATGTGAAATTAAACCTTACAGTACTATCAGTAGGAACGGTATAATCGTTGCCAGCACCAGGCGTTAAAAGCTGTCCGTTTTTGTAGACATCAACATCATCTTCTTCGCTATATCCTGGTATAAGGACACCGATTGAAGAAAAGTTGATATCTCCAAACACATCCTGATCTGTACCAGCAAAAATTCCTTTTGCGTATCCGTTCGCCCCGGCGGAAATTGTTATTGCGCCATTGGAGCCTGTAATTACAGAGACGTTACTTCCTGCAATGATATAAGAAGTTCCATCAACTAGTCTAGTTAATGAACCTGATAATCCAGCTTGATGATTAGTTGTTCCAGTAAAAGTTGTTCCGCTTACCGTTGCAACAACACTATCATCTATAAAAAGAGTATAAAAATTATTTGAACCACCGTCCGTTGATTTTAGCCCTGTCCCAGGTGCTATCTGTCTTTCATTCGGTAATGAAGAAGTTAAAGATACAACAAGATATGACGCAGCTTGATCTGCTCCGGGAGGACCGCTTGGACCACCACCGGACGCATAGACTGGTTGCTGTCTAAAGAACGAGTATGTTTTTCTTAACCTATTTTTATCTTCGGCCATTTCTTAGTGAATCCAGGGTGATTGTATACTATCTATTAGACAACATTTACGCTTACATACGATAAAATTATTCAGCTCAAGACATTCTGCGCCTATGAAAATATTAAAGATTACTAAACATTAAAGAACATATTTAAATTTAAGAGCGTATAAAAAGCCTAAGTTATGAATAATCCAAGGCTATACCTAAACATGTTGGTAAAATTGCCTTTAGATGACTCAAATCATCATAAAAATATCTTTCAAAATGTTTATGATGACAAAATAGTCGGATTTAACAAAATTAATGGTACTGACTTTTTGTCAAATTCATACCCATCCGTAATTTCTTTTGAAGGATTGTTGTATCCAACGGTTCAACACGCTTATGAAGCTTCTAAAACGAACAACCTCGAAATAAGAGAACTTATTAGAAAGTGCAAGACTGCTTCTGATGCAAAGAAGTTATCTAGATCTATAACGGTTGAAAAAGAATGGGTTGAATCAAAAATACGAATTATGAAAAATTTGATTCGTGAAAAGTTTCAAAATCCATTTTTAAGACATATGTTGTTATTAACGGACAATTTAAAATTAATTCATGAAAACAGTTCTAATGACAAATTCTGGGGTGTTTTAAAGAATAAAAGGGAAGGAGAGAATTGGTTAGGAAAAATCCTCGAGGAAGTAAGAGAAGAAATAAAGTCACAAGAAAATGATTTTTGACGAGAAGGGATACATTTTGTATGATTAAACAAGCTATAATTGTCAGGAAAGACATGAACTTAAAGAGAAAAGAGATAATTTCTCAGGCTACGAAAGCTTCGATAAAGTTTATCGTAGAAAACAATGAATCTGAACGAGGTGGACAATTACTCGTCAATTTGTCTAGTGATGAAACAGCCTGGTTAACAGGCTCTTTTTTGCAGGATATCATGTTTGTTGAAACGAAAGAACAATTAGAAAACATTATGTTTAAAGCAGAAATTTTAGGGATAGAAGTTTACCCAGTTTTTTCAAAAAAATGTGACGATATGTCTGAAACGTCTTGTATAGCATTGGGCCCAGATGAACCAGAAATAATAAATAAACTTATTCATGGATTAAAATCGTTATAAAATTAAACCGTTATAAAATTTAGAATAAGAATCCTATCACATGAAAAAATGCAAAGTAAGATTAATCGATTCAAAGTCTAGACAAAAGTGTTTTTATTTATCTCCCAGCGCGGACTTGCTTTATTCTTTAGCATCTAAGTTTGATAATAAAGCTTTAATAAAAAAGCTAAAATTAAATCCAGAAATTGAAATAGTTTCTTTAAATCCTGGCGAGGAGCAATGGATTGAAATTGAATGGAATGGGTGTCAAAATATAAAAAATGATGACAAAATAGTTAGGATGAATTATGTAAAGTTAGTAAAAATAACAAAACTAACTTCTGGTGATGATTCTGACGCCTTAATATCAATTCATTTAGGATGGATTTTAAAAGACGATTTGAGTTTTACTACTCATAAAAAGAAAGGTGTAAGAGTAACCTTGCTTTCAAAAGATGATGAACAATATGATTTTTCTGAATTATTTCAATCTTACGATGAAATTATCAAGAATATCTTGAAACCTTCGCAACCAAATAATCGTTGTTAGTATTACCTTTTTTCAACTTCTTCTCTTTGAGTTCTACTCTTATAGTAAGATCTTGAAAAATACAATTCTAAAAGCCCACTTTCTGTAGCTGGCATAAAATCAACTTCTTCATCTGCAAATAATTTTTCTTGGGCTTCTTTTAATAATCTTTTCTTTACATTATTAATCTTTCCGCTTATTGCATCTTGTACCCATCTTTCAACATCTAGTATATCATGCTGCAAAATCTTTTGATCTAGATCATTTATTTCAATTTGTATTTTCATCGGATTAATCTCCTCTTTATCCTAACAACCATCCACTAAAAAACGAGTTTGCAACACCATGGATTATGTCAGTTTGAGCTGCTCCTGCTTGTTGCCTTATTACTACGTAAGCCGTATCGCTAGAATCCATATCCGCGACAGTTGAACCGTTAAGCCACCAATACTGAGGATCTGCGTTGAATTGCCCAGGATCAAATAGAGACAACCTATAAGAACGATTCGAAGTCACAAGATACAGTGTATAATAATCTGCATCTATATCTGGATCATCGACTCTTAGTGCAATATTAAAAAGATACTTTCCTGTTACTGGCGCAGTGAATTCGTAATTTATTGTTGAAAAATTATTTTCAGTATCAAATATTTCTGAATCAAATTGGACCTTTACGTCTGTGCTTGTAGAAATATTAGATTGTGTCGATGTTAGAGTTACTAGAAATGAGGGTTGATCTGGCATTGTAATACAACCAGTTCCTGCTCTAAGAGTTATATAAGAATCATTGACATCGCTTCCGATATTAATACGTTTAACAGCTGAAGCACCGGTATTAGTTCCTACATTAATATTTGTTGTTGCGTTGACAGTGCCTACATTGATTAAGCTGTAAGAAGTAGTTTGAGAGCCATTGTTACTAATGATATTAACTTCATGACCATTATATGAATCTTCGTCCGCAATAAAGACTCTATTATACCCGCTAGTGTTTTTTGAACCAATGTGGACTAATTGTTGTCGCGTCGCAGCCCCATCAGGATCTGAACCTATTATTATAGTTCTTGTAGAGTAGGTATCATTCGTTCCTATATAAATGTCTCCAACTGCTGAAGCATTTCCTGCTTGTATCGAGACACCACCTGAACCAGCCTGGATTGTTGTAGATGATGTGCTGTTAGTGCTACCTAATGTTACTGTTTTTTCTCCTGCTCCCGTTGCAACCGATATAATTTGTGTATTTGACCCAGTGGCAAAAGTTAGAGTTCCAGCAGAAGGACCACTGCTGATATCAGTATCTCCTCCAGAGTTACCTATTCTTACATTATCACCTTCTACCCAAACTCTTTTGTTGCCGCCCCCAGGAGCTCTATGACCGACAAATATTCTTTGCTCTTTTCCTGACGCGTTTTGTCCTTGTAACCCTATAAAAATATCTTGAGAATCTATAGAACGTCCAACTTGTATATTTCCTGTTGCTCCCTGACCTCCGATTGTATAATCTGTAGCAATTGAGCCAGTTAATATCAACCCGCCAGTTCCAGCTGAAATTATTGTTCTAGAATCGCTCGTCGTGTTTCCTAAAGATATGTTGGTTTTTGTCGTGGCGTCGCCAGTTAATGATATTGCGTCGATTCCTGTCCCAATTAGATTGTTTGTAATAAATCCCATCGAGGTGTTATTGACAGAAAAATATAACGTCCTATTATCTGATGCATTGACCACTGTATTTCCAAGGTTGTCTTGATACAACGCATAATTTGTTACTACGGTTGAATGGTCCAAATCTTTATGACCAAACATTGCGTATACGCCAGATGATGCTCCTCCATCGTAATACGGAAATGATCCAACTGCAGCATTTCCTAAAGTTGCGTCGGTATTACTAGTTGTACCCCCCGTCACGATAATGCGACCAGGTATCGTAACGTTGTTTGAACCATCTATCGTAATGCCAGTATTACTTAAAAGTTTTCCAGACGTATTAGCGAACTTTGCTATAGCATTAGTCGTTGAGCTAGCTGGACCTATTACGTCACCCGTCCCGGAAGCAGTTGAAGAAATTAAGACTTGACCATTTGATGCTGACGTTATTGTTATATTGTTTCCTGCAACAAGATAAGAAATTCCGTTATGTAATCTTGTCAAAGATCCACTTAATCCTTGATTAAAAAATGATGTTCCATTTGACGTTAACCCTTGAGAAAGGGTCGTTTTACCGGTGACCTTTAAGTTAGAAGCAGAATCTGTTAACCCTATTTGAAAGTTATTAGGGCTTATTATAAGTTTAGTTGTTTTATTGTTGATATCTTTGGCAACTAAAAATATAGATTTATCTACTTCATTTTTTGTTATTGTCATAATGCTATGAAATTATACTGTTAAGTTGCCGGAATCATCTAAGCTTAATGTGATTAATGACAAATTAGTTATGAAGCTTGATTGTCTATTTCTAGCCTGCATATCAAAATAAGGTAAAGAAGACGTTGCATATTGACTTAAGTTTTGAGACTGAGTATTCTCTGGGTTTGTTGAATTTCCTTCAGAGTCCAAAAAACTTACTACAACCGGATTATTTAACACTGTATTTGAAGCTAGATTTTCATTAATTGAGTTGACAAAAATTCTTTGCTCCAACATATCCCTAAACTGACCAAATTTTCCTTGTCTAAAATATGCAGACGTATATTGCGGAAGCCCGCTATACAATCCATACTTCCATCCTCTTATGATCGGTCCGATGTTCCAATAACTTGTTCTTGCGGCTTCATAATTTCCGACAGGAGAACCCATTGGGCTTAAAGTTGTTGTTTTTCTTACTCTAAAAGTGGGCCAGTTTGTAGTTCCTCTAAGCGCAAATCCTGTTCTACTTGATGAGTCAATAACTCTTGAATCAAAGAACGTTGTGTTCAAATCGCCAAATCCAAATATAGTTTTTATTAGATCTTCATTATTTGAAGAACCAGTTACTGTTAATATTGCATTACTTAATGATAATCTTGCATCAACAGACCAATGGTGGTACCACTCAGTCGCAGTTGGAGAACTATAGTTCATATCCTCTATTGGTTTACGAGGCTTTTCAACATTAACCCGTCCTACAGTACCTACTATTAATCCGCTAACTTGCTTATTAAAAGATAGCTCAGTAAATGTTTGAGAATAAAAAGAAGCGACGTGAGAAGCTTCTATATTGTTAAAAAGTAATTGTTTTTTTCTTTGCACATTAGAATATTTCGGTTCAAAAGGATACGATTTAGTCCAATGCTTATCAACGCCTGGATTTAAATTGACTGGCCTATTTATTCCTGGTGTGTTGACTGGTGGTATGTAGTTGTCAAAGATAATAAACCCTACATCTCTATTTTGAATGCCGTACGTTGGCCCGCCACCGGGCGCTTCGTCATTCGACGGATACATGTAAAAAATATTACCGCTGTTTATTTTGAAGCATTCAATAGGATCAGGAAGTAGAGTGTCATATATTCTTTCTTCTGAGCAAGAATGCTTTGAAGCCTTTAAATTTCCTTCCCTTTCGCTGTACGGTTGCGCTTTATAAGAAACAGAGTTTGAAAAATCAAAAGTAGAAGTTCCAGGAGATGTAGTCGTATTTTCGTAATTTAATGTCGTTACAAATATTACGCCTCTGTCAAATGAAATTCCGTCAGTGGGTACCAATCTTTTTATTCCATAATCTCGTCTAATTTGGACTAAATCACCTGCGACAACTCTGCCATAAGTTCCAGAAATATAGGATTCTTTACTCTCTATTTCATATTGATCAAGAACTCTTACCATGTTTTTGTCCCTCCAGCAACTACATCATGAATTGCATCAGATGCTAATGGTTGATTCAGCGTGTCATGAAATTCTTTTCCTTCAGAGATTAAACTTCCATAAAGAGTAATATGAATGCTTCCTGTTGTTAACTTGATATCATGTTCTATGGACCCAGAAGTATAGGGAGGAGAAGCTGGTATTGCTGGTCCGCCGAACGGAGGAACTGTTTCTACCCCTGAAAAGAATACTGGTCTTGATTTTGAGATTGAAAGAACTAACTTGTCTCCCGGAAACAACAGATATGGCGATGCTGTTGTTTTCTGTTTTTGTGCAATTGAAGTAGCATATAAAACTTTATCTAGCCCACCAGCCGAAGAAATAATATTTTTTAAATCTTGAAGAGTTGAATCTTTTTTATACAAATAGAACGGATTGTCATAACTTTTTTCTGTAAAAGTTTTAAATTCTTTTCCAAATATCGAACGATTCGATGAGTCGAATCCTTGTGAATTTCTTCCAAAATTATTTATCGAAAGAATTGCACGTTCTCTAGTACCGGTGCTTCCTCCGAAACTAAAAACAGTTGTTGCTTCACTTCCGAATGTCCACTTTTCAGTGTTAAGAAGCTGCGTTAATGCTGAATGAGCAGCATTTACAGACATTCCTCCGTAGGGTCCTGTATACGCTTGCGTTATATAAAAAATATCTTTTGCTAAAAATCCATTTGATATAGAAGATTGGCAATTAACCACGACGCTCCCAGTATATTGACCTACAGTTCCACTACGAATAATTGCAGTAGGCCAAGAATAAGCCTTAAATCCTATCGGGCTAAGCTGCCATATGTTCCCTGATTGAGAAGTCGGACCAGCAGAAATATCTGGCGTGTTAGAATAAGTTAATTCTGATATATCATCAAGTTCATGAGTAAAAGTTCCTGATAAAATCAAATCTCTAACGCTAGTCCTTCTACCTGAAGAAACTTGATTAAACAATGCGATTGTTATGCCTGGTCCTCCAATATCAAACGTTGTTGCTACGGAACCTGGTACTTGTGGAGAATTTGAAGTTAATGGAATAAAACATCTAGTTTTATCATTAAACCATCCAGGTCCAGCTTCGATTGGTATTTCAATTACTGCTTTTTCTAGTAAGAATGGTTGTTGAATCGGTATTGTGAATGTTTCGTCATCTATTGCTGAATATCTGTTATCTGTTTGAACGCTTTTATCGTATTTTTTTGTAAGAGCATTAATTTCATTTTCACGAGTTAATGCGCTATTTATTAACCCATCAGTTGCTTTAGTTCCTACAGATCTATTTGCTGAGCCTGAAATTAAATTAAACCCAAAAGCATTAAAGCATCTATCGACTTCAATTATTCTATCTGCAGATGCATCTCCATATGGGTTTGCGATATCAAATTGACCATTTGAAAATGATGAAGTTGGATATTGCCATCTATTTGTTTTTGAATTAAAATAATAAATGCTTGAAGAAGCTCCAAATAACTTTGTCTTGTGATCAACTCTAAAAGATAGTCTAATCTGCGTCTTTGATTTTAACGATTGATTGAATCCTTCCCCTACATCTTCAATTTTACTACCTGTTAAGAAAAAAGCATCAGATGATGCGCTAGGATCATTTTCAAAAATTTTATTTTCATTAAATGGTTGTACGTAATCTTTTTTTGTATCTTCTAAGTAAGAATCTACGAGAGATTTGACAATACTCGAAGTTATAACAAAATTGTTAGAAAACAAGTTTTGGTTTTCTGATACGCTTAAAAGATTTGACCCATAAAACCGTGGCAAAGTCGTCGGGAAATTGACTACATCATTCGTGTAAGCTATCGATTTTCTATCATCAAATGATATTTGGTGATTTCCTGTTCTTGAATCACCAGTTCTAGCTATCGTTGGTAATTTTATTTTTGAATCTTTTTCTTTTAGTAAAGATCTAGGTAATATCCTTCTTAAATTTAATGGTGGTTGAAAGGTAAAAACTGCTCCAATTTCTCCGATGGCTGGCCAATGTTGATCAATTTTTAAGTTACAAGCATATTTCGCCGTATTTCCATCTGCTGAGTCAGAATATGATGGATTATACGTAACGCCGCCAAATTCATATTTTGTTCTTGCATAAGTTTCATAATTTAATTCATAAGAAAAATCTCTAAAAGAATTTCCTGTCATAAAAATTCCGATAGTCGCGTCTTCTGCAGATGAAGAAACGAATCGAAGCTTTGACAAAGGAAGATATCTGTATTCTATTTTTCCATTTTCATATAAAACAAATTCGAATTTTATGACATTACCAGCCGTGGTAGTCGATGACCATCTAACGACTAATCTTCTTCCTTCAGGACTTCTATTATCATTATAATATCTGACCCCATAATCGGAAGGACTTATCCTATAATCTGGTTGTGATAATCCTTTTTCGTATAGATCAATTTGGTTCGTCGTTAATGATGCGCTGGCTGGGTTTTCATATCTGTTTCTAAGATTATCAAACCAAACTGCAAATAGCACATGTTTTTTGCTTGATGCAAAATTTTGTTTAATTACAGAATTAACGTAAGATACGGGGGAAAGCAATCCAGGTGGTAGAGAAGGTATATTAAAAATATCAGAGAGGCTGAACGTTCCGTATCTCGGATCAATTAAGCACAACCATCCATCTGGTGATACAACGAATGAAGTATAGATTAGCCCTTCAAAATAAAATGGAAATCCTATTTCTATTGGCGCGCTGACGCCATCATTATTTCCTTCTTGCGATATTGAGTCTGGTATTCTGGAAAAATTTTGTTGTGGTACGTTAACGAACCCAATGTTATATTCTTTGCTTAGAGTAAGAATATATTTCGAGATGTCTCTACTGGGTGCTGCTCGTAAAGATTTTGGAGTAGGCATGTCAGTATGTAAAACCTCCAAATGCTATAGAGTCTGTTCCTTTTGACCAAACGTCATCATACGTCCAACCTGTCGACGCTGAAATATCTCCATCTTTAACGTAATTTTCAGTAGAACTATTCATTTTTTTTACGACTTCAATCATGTCTTCGGGCAAATTTGTTGATAATTGTACCTTATTTGACAAATCGTTAAAAGGATCCAAATATACTTTGTCGCTAGTATTAAAGAAACCTATTGTAGGAATTTTTTTTACATCTCCAATAATATCGACCATATCCAACCAAGGTTGGATTTTATGTTTCGTATACTTCTTATCAACAGTTAATTTTCTATCGCTAGCCAGAGTAATATCTAGATTTCCATCAGACAAATGACCTTTTACTGATCTTGCTTCAAATGGAATATCGATGCTAAAAAATGAAGCAACGGATCTTATAGGCATTGGCTCTATAATTCCATTAAAATTATAATTTTCTAGCTCGTTAAAATCGCTTGTTATTATAGGATATGTTAATTGGTTCGTTTGAAGAAATTTTATAGGATCATAAAATTCTAAATCTTGATAATAATTTTCTGGAAAAATATTGTCTTTATCTGATCCAAACACATTCTTTTTTATAACG
>Ga0129336_10003158_pt1 | contig 10168 bp, 9 predicted proteins | sample CPB6_02_DNA_FD_96878 | JGI IMG/M metagenome (GOLD analysis project Ga0129336, IMG submission 96878) | Freshwater to marine salinity gradient microbial communities from Chesapeake Bay, USA - CPBay_Sum_0.6_0.2_DNA | ecosystem: Environmental > Aquatic > Marine > Coastal | place: USA: Chesapeake Bay...
ATTGGTTTTCTAGCTACCCCACTGTCCATAGCTGCCTTAGCAACTGCCATAGGAATTACGGTTATTAATCTTGGGTCAAATGTAGATGGAATAATATATTCCCTTCCATACACTGGTCTTTCACCACCATACGCAGCAACCACCTCATCAGGTACATTGTCACGGGCAAGTTTTGCAATTGCATGAGCTGCTGCAACTTTCATCTCTTCATTTATTTCTTTAGCCCTTACATCTAAGGCACCTCTAAAAATATACGGAAATCCAATTAAATTATTAACTTGATTTGGGTAATCTGATCTTCCAGTTGCAATAATGGCATCATCACGAACCTCTTGTACTAATTCTGGTTTAATCTCCGGATCCGGATTAGCACAGGCAAAAATAATTGGATTTTTTGCCATAGATTTTACCATGTCTTGCGTTAGAACATCTTTAGCAGACAATCCTAAAAAAACATCGGCACCTTTTATTGCTTCTGCTAAAGTTCTATGTTTAGTTTCAACGGCATGTTTTGATTTCCATTGATCCATTCCTTCAGTTCTGCCTCTATAAATGACTCCTTTACGGTCTAGCATGATAACGTTTTCATTCGGAACGCCACTATTTTTAAAAAGTTCAGTACACGCAATTGCAGATGCTCCTGCTCCATTAACAACAATCTTGACATCTTTGATGGATTTTTTTGAAATATCTAATGCGTTGATTAATGCTGCCGTTGTAATAATAGCAGTTCCATGTTGATCATCATGAAAAATTGGAATATCTACTAATTCTTTTAATTTTTGTTCTATAATAAAACAATCTGGAGCAGCAATATCCTCAAGATTAATACCTCCAAACGTAACAGCAATTTTTGATATTACATTTATAATTTCCTCCGCATTTTTTGAATCAACTTCAATATCAATCGAGTCGATATCAGCAAATCTTTTAAACAATACTGATTTACCTTCCATCACGGGTTTAGATGCAAGCGCTCCTAAATCACCAAGTCCTAGAATGGCAGTTCCATTACTAATTACAGCAACCAAATTACCTTTGCTTGTATAGTCATAGGCTGCTTCAGAATTTTTTCCAATTTCTATACAAGGAACAGCGACTCCTGGAGAATAAGCTAATGCTAAATCTCTTTGAGTAGACAAGTTTTTTGAAGATATAATCTCTATTTTTCCAGGCTTTCCCTCAATATGAAAATCTAGAGCTTCTTTGTCCGTGTATTTTTTGTTTGGGTTTTTGGCAGTCATCTATTTTTTTAACTACATGAAAAAGTCAATTTTTATTTGTAGGAGGGAATTTAGAACATTAAGATTGTAAAACAATATAAATATTAAAAAAAAAATGAATATTTTATCATCTGTAAGTTCCTTTGGCTTTTTAACATTGATAAGCAGAATTCTTGGCTATTTTCGAGATATTTTAATAGCTACTTTTTTGGGAACAAGCATGGCGGCAGACGCATTTTTTGTTGCCTTTCGTTTACCAAATACTTTTCGAAGGTTATTTGCCGAGGGTTCTTTTAATTCTGCTTTTGTCCCTCAATACTCAAAATTAGATATTCAAAATAAATCCTATGAATTTTCCAACTCAGTTTTTAATTTATTAATTTTAATTCTTTTGATTTTAATATGTGTCGCAGAAATTTTTATGGGTGGTGTTATTTATTTAGTTTCACCAGGCTTTGTTGACAATATGGAGAAATATGAACTTGCTATATCATTAAGCAGAATTGTTTTTCCATTTTTATTATTTGTATCTTTGTCTTCTTTTTATTCTGCTATTTTAAATACCAAAGGTAAATTTGGAGTAGCTGCAGCTGCTCCAATTATTTTAAATTTATTTTTAATTTTGTCTATTATTTTTGCAAGTAGCTACGATAAGAATTTGGTTTTTTTTATGGCTTGGGCTGTTAGTGTTGCCGGGTTGGTACAATTAATTTTACTTTTTTATTATTCCAAAAAATATTTTATACCAAAAATTAATTTAAGTTTTGAAATTAATGATGAAGTTCGTTCTTTTTTTAAAAAACTTCTTCCCAGCATTTTTTCGTCAGGTGTTATGCAAATTAATATTTTGGTAGGTACTATTATTGCATCTTTTCAAACAAGCGCTGTTTCTTATTTGTATTATGCTGACAGAATTTATCAATTACCATTAGCCATAACTGGCATTGCAATTGGTACAGTGATACTCCCGGCTCTTTCGAAAGAAATTTTTCAGCACAATGATGGTAGAAGTTTTTTTTTACAAAATAGATCAATAGAACTATCTTTGTTTTTATCCGTTCCGGCAACAGTAGGAATAATTATGTTAACGGAGCCGATTATTTCCACTCTTTTTGGATATGGAACTTTTGATCAAGAAAGTGTTACTCAAACTGCAAAAGCGTTGTATATTTTTGGATTTGGTCTTCCAGCTTTTTCTCTGTTAAAAATATATTCTAATTTTTATTTTGCTAGAGGAAATACGACATTTCCTTTTTATGTTTCGATCGGGGTTGTTGTTGCAAATATTTTGATAAGTTTAGTTTTTTTCTTTCAGATCGGATTTGTTTCGATTGCATTAGGAACTAGCGTTTCATCTTGGTTGGGAGTTTTGGTATATCAATTTTTTTTACTAAAAAATAAATTGCATACATTTGATATTACTTTTGTTACTAGAATGTTAAAAACTCTTTTAAATTCAATTATAATGGGTTTTGTTATCTTTTTTGCTTTGCCACTGTTTCAATTTGATATGGCAAATAGTTCTTGGCAAAGAGTAGGAAGTTTAACGATAATTGTTACCAGCGCTTCATTAATTTATTTTCTACTTTCAATATTGTTTAAATCTTTTAGTATCAAGGATTTCAAGGTGAATGCTTATGAATCAAAAAAATAAAAGAATATTATCAGGTATACAGCCAACAGGAAATTTGCATCTTGGAAATTATCTTGGAGCAATAAATAATTTTGTTAAATTGCAAAAAGATTTTGAATGTTATTTTATGTTAGCTGATATGCATGCGATTACAGTTAAGCATGAACCCAGCGTGTTAAAAGAAAATATATTAGATACAGCCGCAGCCTTTTTAGCTTCTGGTATAGACCCAGTTAAAAATACTATTTTTATTCAGTCCTCTGTTAGTGCGCATGCTGAACTTTCTTGGATTTTTAATTGTATTGCACGGATTGGTTGGTTAAATCGAATGACCCAGTTTAAAGAAAAAGCAGGAAATAATAAAGAAAAAGCAAGTGTAGGGCTTTATACATATCCAGTTTTAATGGCTGCAGACATACTTTTGTACAAAGCTACCCACGTTCCCGTTGGCGAGGATCAGAAACAACATTTAGAGCTTTGTAGAGACATTGCAATAAAGTTTAATAATGATTTCAATTATAAGGATTTTTTTATTACTCCAGAACCCATTATACCAGAGGACATATCCAGAGTGATGAGTCTTAGAAATGGAACTCAAAAAATGAGCAAATCCGAAGAGTCCGATTTATCAAGAATTAATTTGATCGATGATGCAGATTTAATTTCAAAAAAGATTCAAAAAGCTAAAACAGACAGTGAGCCAATAAATGATAATATTATTTTAGAAAAAAATAGACCAGAGGCAAGAAATTTAATTAATATTTTTGCTGCTTTCAAAAATGAAAAAGTAATAGATATTATCAATTTATGGAGTGGAAAAAATTTTTCAGAATTTAAAAAAGAATTATCACAATTATTAATTGAAAAAATTTGTCCAATTGGAGAGGAAATAAAAAAACTCAAATCTAATAAAGATTATTTACAAAAAATTTTAGAAGAAGGAAAAATGAAAGCAACCATTGTTGCCAATAAAAATTTAAAAGAAATAAAACAAATTATAGGATTAGCAAATTGAAAAAAAAGTTTTTAGTAGTTATTGATGAAAGCAAAGAATTAAAAAATGCTGTATACTTTGCTGCTAATCGTGCTATTCACACAGATGGAAAGCTTACTTTACTTTATATAGTAGACCCAGCAATAGATGCTCAGTGGGCGAGAATAGAAAATTTAATAGAGCAAGAAGCAACCAGTGAGGCAAAAAAAATCTGCAGATCGTGGGCACAAAAAATTAAGGATAGATTTAAGATTGAAAGTGAAATTATCATCAGAATTGGCGACAGAGCTGATGAATTATTAAAGCTTATTCAGGAAGATTCTGGTATTAGTTTTTTAGTATTAGCATCCACTCCAAATAGTGAAGATCCAGGACCTTTGATAAAAGCTTTAACAGGAAAGAGAATAAAAGATTTGGCTATACCTATTGTAATAGTTCCAGGGGCACTTTCCGAAAAAGATATTGATTTAATTGCTTAATTAGAAAGTTTAAATAAGTTTTTAATTAGGCTAAAGTAGTCGAATCTTATTAAATTAATTATATGATTAACATTGTTGATACACCCAATCCAGAGTCTAAAAAGTTTGTTTTTGATTTTGACATAGTTGATTTTGGATCAAAGGAAATTAAATCTTTAAACGAAGCTAAAGGAATCCAATTTGCTGAAAGAATTTGGAAAACAGGTTTTTCAGAATTAATTTATATAGATAAAAATTTTATTACTATTAAAAAATTACAAAACATCAATTGGGACAATATCAAACAGGATATTTTAAATATTTTATCTGAAGAAATTAATCTTAATTTTAAAAAACTGTCTTTTAAAAAAGAAAATAACTTTCAAGATGAAATATCCCAAAGAATAGAGGAAGTTTTAAAAGAAAAAATTAGACCAGCAGTGGCTATGGACGGAGGAGATATTCAATTAAAATCCTATAAAAATGGAATAGCCGAGGTAATGCTCAAAGGTAGTTGTGCAGGTTGTCCCAGTTCAGTAGTAACTTTAAAACAAGGAGTAGAGCGTATGATCAAGCACTATGTCCCAGAGGTTAATTCAGTAACGGCTGTTAATTTAGATTAATTATTATGATAATTAATTACTTAGAAGATCTAAGAAAAAAAATAGCATTAAAAATAAATCTTTTGCTTAAAATTTCTAAGATCCGATTTATTAAATTTTTAAGATACATTGATATTTTTCACAAGTTCAATACGCAGATTGTAGTTCGTTCATCTGATAAATTAGATTTACATTTACGCAAACATTACAGCCTGCCTTATGCAAAAGGAGGAGTAATAACAGTTTTTATTTTTTTCTTATTGTTCAGACCTGACTTTGAAAATACCATGATAGCAAAATTAAATGGAGATAAGGCTCTTATAGTAAATAAATATTTAAAAGATGATGTATTAGCAATTGATGAAAATTTATTTAAATCAAATCCAAGATCACAGAATACATCCCGGCCTATTGACAAACCCTCTGAATTTACAGATAGGCAAATACTTGGTTTTGGAAATAATATTGATGCAAGAACAGTTATTAGTTTGTTCGAAGAAGAAAATTATAATCTAAAAGATATTAGAAATGGAAAAGCTGTAGAACCTATATTTCTATCAAAGTTACCAAAAGGGATTGATCAAATTGATAATATTCAGGATAGAAAAAGACTTTTTATAAAAGTTATTCTTCCATTAATTATTTATGAAAATAACCAAATAGAAGAAGATAGAGACTATTTAAACCAAATTTCTAGAGAAAAAAGTTTAAGCAAAGAAGAGCTTGTTTGGTTGGACAAGAAATTCGAAGAGTATAAAGTTGCTGGAAGAAATCTAGAGGAGCTTAAAATTAAAATGGACATTATTCCTCCCTCTTTAGCTCTGGCACAAGCAGCTTATGAAAGTGGCTGGGGAACTTCGAGATTTGCAATGGAGGGAAATTCTATATATGGCCATAGAACCTGGAAAAAAGGTAAAGGAATAATTCCTAACCAGCGAGATGAAGAAGCTAATTTTGAGGTAAAAAGCTTTAAAATAGTGAGGGCTTCCATATCGGCATATAAAAAGAATTTAAATTCACATGAGTCTTATAAAGAATTCAGGGAAGCCCGTGCTAATCAAAGAAAAAAAAATAATAAGATTTCAGGATTAGAACTTGCAAAGTATTTAGATAAATATTCCGAGATTGGATATGAATATTCAGATCGATTAAAAAAAATTATTGAACAAAATTCATTAACTGATTTTGATGATTCTGTTTTATCTCGAAAGAAGAAACCAAATATAGTTTAGTCTTTAATAACAAATTGCTTACCAAGCCAACCCCAAGTGTTGTCTGGTAATTTAAGAGTACAATTAATTTTTCCTCTTCTAGGCTTGTATTCTTTTTTAAGTAAAATTCTTATCCAGTTATCATCTAAAAAATTAATTTCACTCTTGGTCCATTGACCACCTTCATTGGTAAAACAATTTATATTTTTAACATTATCTTCAAATTCAATTTCAATATTAGGAGGATTATTGTTGTTTAATAATTTATTTTCTGGTTTAAAAAATTTATACGGAAGTGGACTTGTATTAATTAAAAATTGAAAGCGGTCAATTTTTCCATAATCTTCATTGATAGGAAATCTAGGTAATTCATACAAATCTTCTTTTTTATGAACCACTCCTGAATGTTGGCCAAATGCAAGAAGATATTTAAAATTTTTTACAAGTTTTTTTATTTCTAAACTATATTCTCCGAAGGGATAAGAAAAAATTTCGGGAATAATTCCAAGTTCTCTTAAATAATCTGCATGAGATTGTTCTAAGTCTTTTTTTACGTCGTCAATTTGTAAATTAACTAAATAATCATGGCTAAAACTATGTGCGCCTATAGTTGCCAAGTTAGATTTTTGAATTTCTCTTATTTGTTCCCAAGTCATATAATTTGGATGTTTGCTATTTATCTCTCTAGTATTGATAAATAGTATAAAGGGAATTTTATTATCCTTTAAGATAGGCCAGGCATTTTTATAAAATGACTGAAAAGCATCGTCTATAGTAATAAGTATTTTCTTTTCAGTATAGTCGTTTTTGTCAATTAAAATTTTTTTTAATTCGGGATAGCCTATAAAGTTTAGATTAGCTGATTTAATAAGCTGTATCTGCTTTTTGAAATCATTTATTTTTATATTAGTCGTTGGATATTTGTTTTCGTCAAATCTGTGATACATTAATGCAATAATGCCTTTTTCTTTTACTTCTGCAGCAAAACTTTTTATAGGAAGTAAAAAAAATATTACACTTAATGTATAAATAATTATTTTTGTGACCATACCTAATTTTATTTCTGTAGATGCTTCGCTTAACTGTTTAGTGATTACTTCAAATATTATCAAGAATAAAACAATAAGAGTACAAAAGTATTTAAAAACCGATAATTTTTCTAAAGATTTTTATTTAATTCTTAAAAAAAATAAAATTAACTTAGATTTGGCGAATTTACTTTTAGTAAATTTAGGTCCAGGTAGTTATGCTGGTATTAGAAATATATTGTCTTGTTTGAAGGTTTTGTCGATTATTAAAAAAATTAAATTAGTGGGATTTACAAATAATATAATGTGGAAAATAGTGTGCAAAGATAAACATAAAGACTGTTTTATGATTATAAATGTAAATAAAAAATTTTTTAATCTTTCTACAAATAAAGAATTAAAAATCCAGCAATTAAACAAAATTTTATCTAAAAAAAAAGTTGTTTCCAATTATCAATACAGTGGTATTTTGAAGAAAAATTTAATTTCTTTTGCTTATGATATTAAAGATATGAAAATATTAGTGAATAAAAAATTATTTATAGAAAAAAATATTAATCCAAAATATTAAGTAATTTAATTATGATTAATAGAACTTCACCATTTGCAATTAACTTAGAAAAAAAATGTATCGATAAAGGTTTGCGTCTTACCGATCAACGAAAAGTAATTGTAAAATTATTAGAAGAAACAATTATGGATACTAAATTTCATCCTGATGTAGATGAGTTACATAAAAGAGCAGTTACTATCGATAAAAAAATAAGTATTGCGACTGTGTATAGAACTGTAAAGCTTTTGGAGGAGGCTAATATTATTGATAAGCATGAATTTAAAGAAGGCAAATCAAGATATGAGGCAGTAACTGAAACCCACCACGATCATTTGATAGACATAAACAGCGGTGAAATAATAGAGTTTGTGGATGAGGAAATTGAAACTTTAAAAAAAAAAATTGCTAACAAGCTTGGTTTTGATTTAGTGGATCATAGGTTAGAATTGTATTGTAAAAAGAAAAAAAATTAATTGTCTAAAAATTTCGTTATAAAAACTTTTGGTTGTCAAATGAATGAGTATGACTCTAATCGTATTTCAGATTTAATGTCTTCTATTAATTATAAAAAAGTTAGTGAAATAGAATCTGCTGATTGTTTTATATTTAACACTTGTCATATTAGAGAAAAAGCTACACAAAAAGTTTATTCAGATATTGGCAAAATAAAAAAAATTTTTAGAAATAAAAAAAATAAACCTATTTTTATTTTAGCTGGATGTGTAGCTCAGGCAGAATCCTCTATTGTTTTTGAAAAAAGTGATTTTGTAGATATTGTAGTGGGCCCGCAAGCGTATCATAAGCTACCCACATTAATTAAAAATTATGAGGCAAATGAAGAAAATATTTCTAATACTGATCTAGATGTTTCAGATAAGTTTAGTTCATTAGAAAATTATAAAAACTCTTGTTCGAAAATTTCGACTTTTATAACTATTCAAGAAGGATGTGACAAATTTTGTAAATTTTGTGTTGTGCCCTACACGAGAGGACCAGAATTTTCTCGAAATCCAGATCAGATTTTAAATGAAATTAAAAGTTTGGTGAAAAATGGAACTAAAGAAATTACTCTTTTAGGTCAGAATGTAAGTGGATATAAATATCATGATATCAATCTTTCTAAGCTAATTAATCTAATTGCTTCTATTCAAGAAATAAAACGTATTCGTTTTACCACTTCACACCCAAAAGATTTTGATGAAGATCTTATTAATATTTTTAAATATCAAGAAAAACTTATGCCACAGTTACATTTACCAGTTCAATCAGGATCTAATAAAATTTTAGAATTGATGAATAGAAAACATACTAGGGAATTTTATTTAGAGCTTATAGAAAAGTTTAAAAATGCCAGGAACAGTATTGAATTTTCCAGTGATTTTATTGTGGGCTATCCAGGAGAAACTGATAAAGACTTTGCGGATACTTTAGATCTTATAGATCAAGTGAAGTTTTCGAATTCTTATTCATTTATTTATAGTCAAAGACCAGGAACTCCAGCTGTTGATTATGAGCAAATACCAACAGAAATAGCTCAAAATAGACTTGAACTATTGCAAAAAAAATTGTTTGATTTGCAAATAAAATTTAATGAAAGTAAAATTAATACCAAATCAAAAGTGTTATTAGAAAATATCACTACAAAAGGAGATCAATTTTTTGGAAGAAACGAGCACATGCAGGCAGTTTTTGTAAATGGAAATAACTTTATTCCTGGCTCGATAGCAGATGTTAGAATACAATCTTGTAATAAAAACAATTTATTTGGAATTATTTCTAATAATTGATGAATAAATTGGCAATATCAAATGATCTTTTGCAAGTTCTGGACTCAAAAAAAGATTCTGTCAGCATTCACATTAAGAATAATTACTCTTTAGCAAAAATAAGTGGCAGTCATGATGAAAATTTTTCATTATTAGAAAAAATATCTAAGACAAAAATAAGCCTGAGAGGAAACCTGGTTACTATTAAAGGGGATAAAAAAGATTCCGAGGTTGTCATTAAAGTTATTTGCTCATTATTAAAAAAATCATTTGAAAAGAGTGATTTTGAAGAGGATGATATCATTTCAGCATATAATTTTGAGTCAAAAAATTTTTATATTGGAGAATTAGATGAGGAAGCTCAAAATATTAATAATGATTTTATAATTAAAACTCCAAAAAAGACAGTTTATGCAAGAACTGAAAAACAAAAAAAATATCTAGAAATACTTCTTAAGTACAATGTGATTTATGCTCTTGGCCCAGCTGGCACGGGAAAAACTTTTCTCCCTGTTGCGGTTGCTGTTAAAAAATTAATTGCGGGAGAGGTAAAAAAAATAATTTTATCTAGACCGGCAGTTGAAGCTGGTGAAAATCTTGGATTTCTTCCGGGAGACTTAAAAGATAAAATTGATCCTTATCTTATACCTCTCTATGATTCTTTAAGTGAATTAATAGGTCATGAAAAAATGAATAAAAA
>Ga0129336_10003159_pt1 | contig 10164 bp, 14 predicted proteins | sample CPB6_02_DNA_FD_96878 | JGI IMG/M metagenome (GOLD analysis project Ga0129336, IMG submission 96878) | Freshwater to marine salinity gradient microbial communities from Chesapeake Bay, USA - CPBay_Sum_0.6_0.2_DNA | ecosystem: Environmental > Aquatic > Marine > Coastal | place: USA: Chesapeake...
ACAGCATCGAGGACGCCAGTGCTGTGGTGGAGGCACTCTGCGTCGCCGACCGGCTGCAGGCCTGCTCCTTCTCCAATCCCACGTTCGATCCGTCGTCCCTCACGGCGTCTCTGGTCGCCGGACTGTCGACCCATCACGTCAACGTGAAAGGCCAGATTCGGACATTCGGGACCGTGTGGGCCCGTCAGAACCATCAGGTCGTCAAGCGACGTCAGCTCGCCAAATTGCGCGGGATGGACGTGGATACCGCGGCATATATCCGGTCGATGGTCACCTCGTCGCCGGAGCGTCTCCGGGAGACGGCCGACGACCTCGGCGGCGACGAGGTGTGGACCGTCCTCAAGTTGTGGCCGGCCACGAGCAAGTCCATCTCCAGGAAACGATTCAAGACCTTGCAACAGTCGGTCGATCAACAGAACAAAAAATCGAGCTAGACCCGACTCACGGAGCCCTGCACGATGACGATCTGCTCCAAGGGGGCATCCACGGGGGCCACAGGTGGCACGGGGCGCCCGCCGTTTCGGACCTTGGTCAGGAAATTGCGGAAGACGCACGGCTTCTTGATGAACTTGGTGAGGGTGATGAGCCACAGGGCGATGGAGACCACCCAGATCCACTGCCGGATGAGGCGGTCGTCCGTGGGCTGGTAGATGGGTTGGACCAAATTGTAGAAGAAGGAGGTCTGCTTCTCCTCCGTTCCGCGGAAGAACATCTCCATTCTGGTCAACGCGCACTCATCCGACCCGGCGATCCAATGAATGAACAACAGTGGGCCACACATCAGATGCAGGATATGCAGCTCGGGGTACTCCTCGATGTCCAGGAAGGGCGTGACGACGAAGAAGAGCACGAAACAGATGTGCAAGATCCAGATGAGATTGGCGAGGAACGTGTTCATTTAGAAGTAAACAACATAAAATGTGCGACCACGATTTCCTTCGCGCAAGCGACTGCTCCGGCGTGTGCACCTCGTGCGGCTTGGTGAGGCACGACCCCCCGTGCGAAGACTTTTCGGCAGGATGGCCGACCGTCGCCGTCCCGAAGAGCGTCACGGACGCCGTGCGACGCGCCGCGTCCGGTCTGGATGCGACGCCCGCCGTGGAACGGACCGCGGCAGAGTTGGTGGTACAGATGCGCGGCAGGCCGTGCAACGTCAACCTGGTGGCGGCCGCCCTCTACGCGGCCTTCCGCGCGCACAGACTGGACCGTCTGGAGAAGGAAGTCGTCGCGCGCGTCCCGGACGTGACACCGCGTCTGTTCGCAAAGTACGTGAACAAACTGCGACGCGTGTCGGCGCGTATGGACCGGGACATCGAGGCCGAGGTGGTCCTGCGGCGTCTGGTGAGCCGCCGGCTGGGACCGGTGGGTCGCCGCGAGTTGTGCAATCGCGTTCGGCACGCCGAAACGGTCTACACGCGCCTCACACACCTGTACGGCGACACCAAGACGATTCCAACCCTGCTACGGATGGCCGTCGACGAGATCATAATGTTGCCATAATGGAGACGACTTTCCAATGGGGAAGTCCGCGATGATCATGTCCATGTCGATGCTCTCCATCATGGGCTGTTTCTGCGTGGCCATCCTCGCCTTCATTCTCATCAAAAGTAAGGGGGGCGTTGTGGGCACCGGGGGACTCGGTCTCCCCGGGGTCGGGTCCTGCCTCGAGGCACAGAGCGGGGCCCAGGTCCCCGGATTCGAGTACACAACCCGCTCGCAAGATCCACAGGGGGTGTGGCGGTGCCCGGTGGGGTACAGTGACACCGGGTGCGACTGGGTCCCGCACGGCAACACGGTGGGCAAGATGCAGTGTCGCAAGGTCCAGGCACCAGCGCAGCCCGGACCGTGGGAGTCGCCGTGGTACGGCACGAAGAAGCACGAGGTGCGGAAATTCTCGTGCCCGACGGGCAAAAACATCACCGGCGCGGTGCTGTTCGGCGGGGAGGACAACAACGCCCAGACGAACGCCATCGCCGCGGTCTGCTCGTTGCCCGACTTCAGCGGGGGCTCCAATGCGCTGGACAACGGCAAACCGACGTGTGGAAAGCGTGATTTCCCCCACGCGGCCACCATCGTCCGAGATAGTATCAAGAGCGTCGGGCAACTGTTCGGACCAGTGGACCAGTTACTGAGCAGCGGCTTTGGTCGCAAGTTGTGGACGCAGTATACGCTCGCGACACCCTCCGGGATCACCGGATGGGAAGTCATTCCCGGCGAGGGGTCCGGGTGTCCCAAGTCCGGGCTGTGTGGCCTCAATCTCATCTCGGCCGAGGGACAACATTCCGGCTGGGCAGGCGGCCAAAGCGACAGGGTGAACAAGGGCAACAAGCAGGTGGGCACCTGTCCACCGGGCAAGATCGTCAAAGAGATCCGGACGACGTGTGGCGACCGCGTGGACGGTATCCAGTTCATGTGCGACGTCCCATAATTATGTTGCGGTATGGCAGATTCGTGTCGATGGCTCAAGCAGCGCTCTTTGGGGCCATGATGGCCGCGCCGGCGATTGGGGTCGCGGCCGACAAGGTCTTCGGGAGCCACAACGTCAACAACTGGGGCCTCTCGCAAGATGATTACATCGCCGGACAGGCCAACCTCGACAAGGCCCTCCAGCTCCAACAGGCGGCCTTGGCCGAGGACGGGTATACAGGGGGTGGCGGTCAGACCGGCGGGTTCCCCATCATCATATCGGCCGTCGTCGTCCTCGGCGGGTTCCTTTCCCTCTTTCTATTGGTGATGATGATGGTAGCAACATAATCTATGCACTGGGTATACGCGAATGGGTGCAGCCGGATCGAAAGCCGCGGCAAGTCGGACTGCCAGCATGTCCAGGTCCACGTCCGTAACCACCATCAAAACTGGCAACCAGCCACCGACGACGATCACGTCGGGTGGCACCGTCGTCGGCACGCCGGTCGGTGGGGCTGCTGCCGCAGGGTCGAGCAACAAGGGGCTCTTCTACAAGACGAATGCGCAGGGCGAACGGGTCATGCGCGACACCACCAAAGGGGGGTTGCTCGCCGCGGGCGGGCTCGCGCTCATGACGCCGATGGGAGGCGAGATCGCCTCGAACGTCGTGGGAACGGCGTCCGAGAACATCGGGAATATCGGCGGCGGGTTATTGAGCGGCCTCCAGCCGCTGTTCCTTCCGCTGTCGTCCAGCTGCGCGGCCGTCATGTGCCTGCTGATCATGTTCGTCGTCATGATGAATATGATGCAGTGAGAACCGGTCTACGAGCAAGCGGACCGTTTGGTCCATTTGACGTCATCGCCAGCGCATTTGCCGGTGCAGCTGCAGGCGATGTAATCGTCACCCTTGAGCCAAATGTTGCCGGTGATCTTGGACGGTCGCAAGTCGCCCACTTTCCTGAATTGACCCCGTAACAGCCCATCGTTCACGCCAATGTAGTCCTTTGCCGTGTTATGAATGTCCACCAAATACCCATACTTTGCCGTGTTCCTCTTGCACACGTCTTGGCCCGAGTTGCACACGTCGACGACGTGGACGTAGACCGTCTTGTTCTTGGGGAACTGGTCCGAACGCACTTCCAACACGCTCCACAGCATTCCGGCCGCGTCGCCTTGGAACACCGCGGCGGGGTACAGCGGCTGGCCGTTGAACTGCAGGCCGGCCGTCCCGTGCTTGAACAGGTCCACGCCCGCAAACCCGACGCCGTTATCGTCGGCCTGAGACTGACCGAAGAAGGTGATGCCCGTCGTGCGGAACCCGGCATCGTTCGAGACCGGTGCCACCACCTGGTCGCCCGAGCGGTGGGGCGGCACCTGGAGCCCAGAGCGTCCTCGAATGACGAGGAAACACACGCACATCACGGCAAGCATGACGCAGCAGAGCATCGGAAGAAGAAGAAGAATCATTTCAATTTCACTGTCATACGCAAACAAATTGAAATGATGCTGTGGGAGGTCGGGCCACCCGAGGAGCGCCCCACGAAAATCTTCGTCAGCGACGACTTCGCGCGCGATTGCGACACGTTCCAGATGTTCTTCGACGAGGAGGAGACGTTTTCCGTCCCGCTCGACATCGGGGAGGACATCCGGACCATCGAGGCGACGTGCTACGGGACCCCGAGCGCCGTGTCGCTCGACGACCTCCCCACGCCACGGCTCGTCGAGTTGCTTCGGGCAGTGGATTACCTGGCCAACGAGCGGGTGCTCCGTCGCGTGGCGGGCGTCGTCGCCCGACGACTCGCGGGCAAGTCGCCACGTGACATGGCCACCGAGCTCGGGCTGGAGCACCCCGACACGCCGAGGCGATGGAACCAGTGGGCCATCCCCAAATCGCGCGTCCGTCCGTGGCCAGCCGTCGGCGACAACTGGAAAGCTACATCATGAACATCATCATCATCATCCCCCCTCCCATCACCAGCAAGAGACACAGCACTGCCGCGATAAGAATCCAATTCTCCACGCCCGTGATGATGTCGTCGCGACGCCACCACTCGCGGGTATCCGGTGGCGGATAGTAGAAGACCGGGTTATTGTTCGTCGACGAACTCGACGAGTCGCCGGAACTCGAACTTCCGCTGCTGCCCTGGCTGGTGGCCGGGTTGCTCCGAGGGCCCGATGCCCACTTCTTCTGGTAGATCATGTCGCTTTTCTGTCCGACGTCGAACAGGTTACACGACCCGCTCTCCTCGCGCCACGACCATCCGCGACACGAGACGCCCTTGTCCCAGCACCGCTGGCGGCAACCGGACCAGTCCTTTTCGACGGTCGTGCTCGCCCCCTTGAGCTGGTTGGCGCTCTTGAATTTGTGGTTACAGAACACGTACCCCTTCATGTTGTTGGGACACGTGGCCTTGGGATCGGCTTTTTTGTCGTCGTCCTTTTTTGGAGGATCGTCCTTTTTGGGATCGTCCTTTTTTGGAGGGTCCTGCTTCGGGGGATCGGCCTTGGGCGGCGTGTTGTTCTGTGCATTCTGCTTGTTGAGATCGGCAATCAGTTCCGGCGTGAAGACGGACGTCGTGGGCTTGATCTCACCCGACGCCGTCTTGCACTTGCTGTTGTACTGAGCCGCATAGCGGTCCCTGTATCCACCGGCACCACTGAAGCCCTGGAACCAGGCGTTGGCGGCACTGGGCTCGACGCACCGGTCCAACAACGAGTTGAAGTTCGAGTCGAGCTGCGACATTGATGTACGCTACGAAAATAAATCATCCGGTGATCCGTTCGGGCGGTCCGAACACGCCCAGGTCGAGCAGCTGGTCCGGCCTCGTGCAGGACGCGCGCACGTTGGACCCGACGATACCGACGCGCTGCAAGATCTTCACGACCAACTCCGAACAGAAGACCGCGCCGGGGCGACGTTTCAGTGGCAAGCCGAGCGTGCACGCCCCCACGACCCAGGAGGCGTGCCGCGCGTCGTAGGGTGCGCGTTCGAATTCGGCAGCCACGCGCTCGATATCGCCCGGCGCGTTCGGTCTCGCCCGCAATCGCGCCAGGTAGACGGTCCCGTCGTACGTGCGGACGCGACGGGCGAGGTCGTAGGCGAACACGCCCGAATGCGGGTTGCCGAGGGCCGAACCGTCACCCGTGGCGTGCGCCTCCACGACACGAGGTCCGACGACGATGCCCGCATGGGTATAGTCCATCAACAGACGACGAACCCCGCGTCTCGCGCGGAACAGGAGGACATCGCCACTGCTTGCCGTGCGGACCACCTCGGCGAGGGGGACGCTCGCGTCAGACGAGGACGCGGGCATCGCTGACGCGGGTGGTCGTCTGGCCCTCGCGACAGACACAACGGACGCCGTGGCGAGAAGCAGCAAACAAATAAAAAGAAACTCCCCACGCATCTCTGCTATCAGACTCAAAATGTTTTCCCTTCTCCTGAAATCCATCACCGTGTTCGTCGTGGTCACCAGCCTCGTGGCGAAGGCTTCGGCCTTCAGCGTGCTCGCCACCATGTATTCGGACGGGGGCGAGTCCGCCGGGGGAGCCAAGCTCAACGCCTACCCCACGACCATCAAGCTCGGCTCCAGGTCCGTGCGCGTGTTCCCCATCGCCATGTACTCCGACCGCATCACTTCGTGGAAGTACAAGGTGATCAAGCTCCGCAACAAGAACAACGGGCGAATCGCCTACGGACACGTCGTGGACGAGTGCGCGTCCGGGAGCTGTCACGCAAACCGTTGGCTCGCCCGCAAGCGCGGCAGCGTGCTCGTCGACGTCCACAAGACCATGTGGAGATCGCTGGGTCTCTCGAAGTACGGCATCCACGCGCTCGAGGGACAACTCGCCGCGCACAAGCGCTTCACGCTGAAAAACAGTCCCGGGGTACGGGCCGTGATGAGCTCGGACGCCAAGCACAACTATCTCCCCAATAAATGGAAGGTGTGAACACACCTCCGGCATAAACGCGTCCATTGGACGGCAATTGTTTCATTCAAGTGTTGTAAGAGTACTCAAGGCATTCGTTACATGTTGGAAAGGATCTTGTCGACCGCATGCTCCAGGTTGACGTGCAGCGCACGTCGCTGGACGTCGAACGCGCCCCGGAAGCACGGCGTGCCCTTCCTTCCGCTGACAAACTTCCCGCCCATCGAACGCGCCGAGGCGTCCGAGACGGCCGCGTACTGGACGCCGCCGCACAAGTCCCTAAAGATGGGGTTGGCCACCACGTCCTCGAGCGTGTCGGCGTGCAGGGTCCCGATCAGCTGAATCCCACGCCTCGCGGCCGTCAGGGCACTCGACACGTCCGCACTCGTCATCATCTCGTCGACGACGATCGTCTGCGGGCTGTGGTTCCTCACCACGTCCATGACGGTCTCCGCATGGGTCGTGCCCTCGTACACGCAGGCTCGACGGGCATCGCCGAGGGCGGCTACGGACTGTATCGTCCCGAAGCCACCCAGCTCACCCACCTCGTCGACCACCAGCACGCGGCGGTACTGCGAGAGGTACTTGGCCATCGAGCGGAGCGTGGTGGTCTTGCCGCTGCCCGGGGGACCGAACAGGAGGAGACCGTAGCCCAGCGATAGGTACGACTCCACGTCGTCGGTGAGCGTCTCCTCCGGCTGCATGACGCGGCTCACGCGCATCGTGATCCCGCTGATCTTGCCGCGGAAGTCGCGGATGCAGCTGAATCGGTTGAGGGAGGCAGGGTGACCGCCCCGGTTGCCGCGGGTCTCGAGGGACGACCACATGGTCTCCAGATCGTCCGGACGAATCACCTTGGACGGCACCTCGACGTGGCTCCCGTCGCGCATATGGATGATGGCCTTCTTGCCCACGTCGAACGCCACGTCGATCACGTCCTCGCATTCGCTGAATGACAGAAATTGGGTAAACGACGCGGGGTCGCCGAACATGTGGCTCACCTGCAGGGGATTGGTGATCTTTCCGAACAACGCATCGAGCTTGGAATCACGCCGGAGATGGGAGGCCGCGGCGTTCGCGGAACTGGAAACGACGCGCGAGCGAGGCGTTCTGGAAAACCCCTTCGATTGCGCGATGATGCGCGAAGCGTTCGCGGTGCGCGATAGCAGGTTCATTTTTGTTTGGTTGTGTCGTATACGCGGGATGACCGAGCGTCCTTCGAGTCGAGACGCGGTGATCGCCTTCGATCCGGGCACCAAGCACCTCGGCGTCTGCACGATGGCCGGGGACGCGGAGGTGCTCTTGTGGGAGGTCATGGACGTCTCCGGTGGCGTGGCCGAGTTCACCGAGACGATGGGGGCACTGGACGACCTGATCCGACGCGCGCACACGGCCGTGATCGAACGACAGCCGCCGCTCAACCGGTCGGCGGTCCTGATCCAGCACTGGCTCGAGCTCTACGTGCACTCGGTCAATCAGAGATGCACCATCGTCCTCCTCAACGCCCAGTCGAGGGTGGCGTACCTCCGTCGACACCGTCCAGAACTGAACGTGTCCTCGTACGCCCAGCGGAAGAAGAGCAGCTGCGTGTTCGTCCACTCGCTCCTCCGGGCGGCAGACCTCGCGCGGTTCGAGTCCGCCCGGAAGAAGGACGATCTGGCGGAAGCGTACATTCTCGCCGTCATGTTCAACAACTAAAATGTACGCCATAGGCAGGAGTACAAAGGCATGAACACCACGAGACTCATCCTCTCGAACCGCTTCCTCGAGCGGCTCGTGCAGTACCACATGGTCCTCTTCCTCGTGTTCTGTGCATTGTACAAGTTTGCCATCGATTTCAAAAAGCATTTCACGGCCGTCGACAACTCCATCTCCACCGTGTCGTACTTCGCGCTGCTGACACAGACCTCGGTGATGGCCGGCGAGATCACCCCGCGCACCCAGCTCGGTCGCAGTCTCCTGGCCACGCACGTCTTCCTGTCGTGGATGATCATCGTCCTGTCCGTGACCCCCGTCGGCGATGCCATCCAGAACAACGTCCCCGACATCAACTACTGATCGCACGAAAATTCGCATTTCTAATTTGTCCGTTTCTTTCAAGGGACGCGACGAGACATGGACCTCACCATCCAGCGCGAGAAAGAGGAACGAAATGTCGATGTCTTCGCCAACAATCGGTCCGCACCGGCCATCGCCATCGAGCGACCGACAAGGCCGAAGGATTCGCCTCCCACTGCCCCGCTGTCCATTCCTTTGCGTCAGCCCCCTCCGCCCACGGCCGCGACGCCTGTGCCCCAGGCACCCCCACCCCCCATCTCCCGCCAACCGGAACCGTTCGACTTCGGCGACCTCGCCAACCCCGGCAGGGTGAACGCGTCGCCGACGGCCTCGGACGTCTCGGGCGATTCGGAGCCCGAGTATGAGGAAGATGGGGACGTGGATTTCCACCCGCAAGGCGACGAGTACCCGGACTCGACCGTCAGCGAGTACGTCGAGCGTCCCTCGCCGGGATTCAACAGCATCGAAGAGGAAAGAAACGCCCTCCTCTTTAAGATCCACCGGGCGATCCGAGGCGGTATGCCCGTGGACAAACCCGAGCGTGACACCGACATCAGGGACCTCCGCGCCATCGTCGGTCGCATCGAGAGCGAGATCGCCCTCGACCGGTCGATCAAATTCCAGAGGAAGATGGTCGTCATGCTCACCAGCTCGATCGAATGGCTCAACAACAAGTACAGCTGGGCCGAGCTCGACGGGTGGTCTGACCAAGTGGCCACGTCCGTCTCCGACTACGACGACATCTTTGAAGAGCTGCACGCCAAGTATTCGGGAAGCATGAAGATCGCACCGGAGCTGCGCCTCGTGTTCGCCTTGGCGGCCAGCGCCTTCTGGTTCAACCTGACCAAGAGCATGAGCAAGCAGCTCACCAACTCGTTGTCCGGCGGCGGAGGCGGAGGTGGCTTTGACATCTCGTCGCTCCTTGGATCGATGATGGGGGCCAAGCAGGCTGCCCCGACGGCAGCGAAACCCCAGGCCAAGCCACCCCAGGCAGCGGCACCGCCACCGTCGCCCTTCCCGACCCCCGCACCGGGAGCACCCACCGTCCTCCGCAAACCCATGCGCGGTCCGACGGAGGGTATCGGGGCCATGTTCGGCGGCATGCCACCGCCGGTCTTCGAGCCCAACGAGCTGCCGAAAATGACCGATTCGAGGAAGCGGGGCAGGGACGAGACTGTCGACGCGGGAGACGACAAGTCGGAGCGTCTCAGCGACGTCGTCTCCAGCGACGGGTCGTCCGATCTGAGCGACGACTCGTCGTCCATGGGGTCCAGCAGCGGAAGCGAGGACGACGACCGGAGCATCAAGATCTCCACGGTCCCCGTGGCAGGCGGCAGGGGACGCGGCAGGGGCGGCGGCCGCGGCGGAGGAGGACGAGGTCGCGGTGCTGGTCGGGGCACCAAGAATGTCGTGACGTTGTAAATTGGACCTGTAATTATTTTCGAACACATAATATGCTACCGTACGCGAGCTTTGACGATGCTTGGGGTGCACCGATCTCGCCAAAAATCCTCAACCCATACAAGGACACCGAGGCCATCGCCGAGGAGCAACGAGCCCAGCGATCAGACGTCGACGTGTGTCGCGAGGTTCTTTCCAGAACCATGGAGACGCAAGGCTGTATCGGCGTCCGTCGCCTCATGGGGCCCTCGATGTGTGCCCAGCTCGACATGCACGCCAAGCAGGCCGCCAAGCGCAGGCACCGCATGGCCATCTCCCAGGACGATCTGATGATGCTCCTCCTGCTCGGCATCCTGCTTCTCCTCTTCC
>Ga0129336_10003160_pt1 | contig 10162 bp, 18 predicted proteins | sample CPB6_02_DNA_FD_96878 | JGI IMG/M metagenome (GOLD analysis project Ga0129336, IMG submission 96878) | Freshwater to marine salinity gradient microbial communities from Chesapeake Bay, USA - CPBay_Sum_0.6_0.2_DNA | ecosystem: Environmental > Aquatic > Marine > Coastal | place: USA: Chesapeake...
TGCGACCTGAAGCCCAAGCCTGAGTTCGCCAAGGGCAAGGGCACGCTCATCGGTACGATCGTCACGGCGATCGGGACGGGCGTCAACATCGACCAGATCGGGACCGTCGTCTTCTACTAGGCTTCAGGGGGTCGGCCTTAGGGTCGGCCCCCTTTCGCCGCGTGACACAACCAACCGAGGAGGCTACAATGCCGATCTGCCCGATGTGCGACGAGTCGTACGAGCCCAGCGACCGTGATCTGCCCGAGGGCTTCTGCGAGCCCTGCGCCGAGATGGCGGACAACTCCGAGTTGTTCCACATCCTGCGCAAGCACTTCGACGCCACCGTCGTGGCCGTCATCTTCAAGTAGGTTATCGGGGGTCAGCCGTCAGGCTGGCCCCCTTTAGCCGCGTGTAACGGACAGCGGGTTGGGGTGTCCCCCACTCGTTCCACGAAGCGGGGGCCACCCCTTGACTAAGGAGAAGAGATGAACAACAAGCAGACCCAGATGATGCGATCCCTCGTCACGGAGTTCGTGCTGACCGCAGTGCGATCCGAGAACGAGAAGTCGGTCGGCCTCCTGCTGGAGTCGGCGGCCCTCTCCCTGCTCTGGCAGGTCGTGGACCCCACGCCGAACCTCAAGACCACGGACCTCGCCTTCAAGATTCTGGAACTCCTCATCGGCCCCACCTCGGCCAAGGCGGCGGTCCAGATGGCGGAGGGGCTGGAGTTCTACCAGACTCCGCAGGACAGCAACTTCTAGGCATCAGGGGGATCAGCCTTCGGGCTGGTCCCCCTTGGCCGCGTGTAACACTCAGCATTCGTCTATCTGGAGATCGCACTATGACCAGTGAAATCATCGACATCGACGCCCTGTCAGACCCGACGTTCAACAACCGCAAATGTCGCGGTTGCGACGACAGAATCCGCATCACCACAGCGCTCCCGTGGCACGCCATCGACCACTCAGCGTGGAAGTACGAGCAGCACTCGGGCAACAGCCTCACGCTCATCTCTCGTTCCACCTGCTTCGACGCTGCGGCAGCCGCCGCAGCGGTAGAGGCGCTCTGCGAGATCAACAAGATCCACTTCCATTGGGAAGATGTCTTCAACGCCCAGTCCATCGACTGAGACTATCGGGGGTCAGCCGTGAGGCTGGCCCCCTTTAGCCGCGTACCACACTTCCCCAGCGTTAGGAGAATGCTATGCGCTTGTTCTTCATCATCATCAAGGCCATCTTGGATGTGGCGTCTGGCAACGTCACCGAGTTCTAGGAGGATCGGTTACAATGGACAACCACGAGTACACCACCGAAGAAATGGACGAAATCTTCGGTTACACAATCCACACGGTGGACATCGCATTCATCAACGACTACAACAAAATGACCACTGATGAAGTGGCCAAACTCGTCGCCACCCAAATGGAAGGGGACCTCACAGACGACCCATTCCCCCTGCGCGTAATGGGCGTCCGAGCAACAAACACCGCATCACAGGAGGATCAGTGATGCGTAACTACCACATCACCAAGCCCATCCACTCACGCCTGCGCAAGCGCAGGCTCGCAATGAAGGAGACAGCAATGCGAGAATGGACGTACGCAGACATCCTCCAGCAGATGCTGGCGGACTCCTGCCCCAGCAACACCGAGAACGGTAACGGCAACCCCGACTACCGTGAGTTCGTCATCCGACTCCACTGCGGGACCGTGTTGGTCACTGCCGAGTTCATCGGGGTGGACCCCCACACCAACCGCATCAAGTACGACATCCTGTCCGTCACCTTCGGCTGCGAGTCGATGACCGACGGCTGTGACGAGTGCGAGTCCGTCACCATCACCAACATCAGGAAGGAGGGGTAATGAAGAAGCGCAAGGCAGACAAGATCATCGCTCGTCGTCAGGCCGACTACGAGGCGATGGCACGCAGCAAGGACGCTCGTGGACTCTTCCACATCATGGGCGGTCGCGGCTTCCACAAGCCGCACTCTCCCAAGAAGTAATACCCTGCGGGCAGCAAGCGCGCAGGCGCACTACGGCGGGCTGGTGTGGCCCCCGCTTCCTCTGCGAGGCGGGGGCCACCCCCTGTTGAGTTCTTTCCTGAAAGGAGGAAGAATGATCCAGAATATCCGCTATCTGATCCGATCAGAGCGGCTTCGCATCTTCAATCTCATCGAAGATTGCGATGATCGCTTTCGCCCAGATCCCTCCTCCTATGCCAAAGGCAGGCAGGGCTTCTGGATCGGCGGAGAGCCGCATCTCAGCACGACCCACCTGCGGTGGGTCGTGCGCCCTGAAGATGCGGAGCCTGCGCCTGCGCTGGAAGCAGCAATCAAGCAAGCAATGGGAGATTTCGATCTCTTCCTGATCTGCCGAGGCGATATCGGAATCAAGCCGCATCGGGATTCTTCCTATGCCGCTCCCATCGCTTCAGCAATGAATCTCGGGCGCTGCGATGCCTTCTTCTATGCGCCCGAGCGCCAGAGCAGAGAGATGCGAGAGTTCCATCCCAAAGATGGAGCGATCTGGGAGTTCGGATCAAAGCATCTCCATTCTTCTGCTCGCTCAGATCCAGATGCCTATGCCATCTTCGGCTGGCATCTTTCAGATCGCTTCCGAGCGATCTAAAGCGGCGGGGGCGCAAAGCGCCCCCGCCGCAGCAAGCCCCAACCCAACAACCGAAAGGAACCACCTTGAACACCAACGTGACCATCATCGGCAACATCGTTGCCGACCCCGTCGTTGAGCGGGCGAGCAACGGCAACGACTGGATGCGCTTCCCCGTCTACTCCACGCAGCCTGCGTCGGCAGACGGTCGCTACCCTGCCAAGACCAGCAAGTACCAAGTGCGGGCGTTCAACGGCATCGTGTCCAGCGCCGAGCGCATCCTCACCAAGGGTATGCCCGTCGTCATCTACGGCGAACTCTCCGTCGAAGAGTACGACCGTAAGGAGGGTGGTAAGGGTCAGTCCACTTCGATCCGAGCCCTCGCCATCGGCGTCAACACCATCGGACTCCAGTCCGTCACCCGCACGGCTCCGAAGCCCCGTCCTGCGGCAGAGATGCCCGAGGACACCTTTGCCGAGGAGTCCTTCTAGATCGGTTCCCCTGCCGAGCGAGCGGGCTGGCCCTTCGGGGCCAGCCCGCTCTTACCCTAGCCAGAGAAAGAGAATTTGTATGACCCAGCACTGTCCTTACTGTGATATGACTCGTGGCCAGCACTACCTCCGTACTCTGGTACGACTAGGCGTCACGATGTTCACGTTCACTTGGTTCATCATCTTTATGGTCCTCTGGATGACCATCGGATAAGGAGTAAACAATGCCCAGCAACGCACGCCACCGCGCACACGAAATCCGCAGGAATCTGTCTCGTGTAGACAACTACGAACACTACGAACCAATGTCAAAGGAGTTGGTAAAACTCAAAGTCTGGTACGACTACTTCTACATCAACTCTGTTGATGTAATCATCAACGATTCAGCAGGACACAAGGTCTTCGACTACCACTGGTTCCCAGACACCACTTGGCCAGATATGACAACCAGCCAGAAGATCGACTTCTCGTCCAATCTGGTGCTGGCTTGGTCACTGTGGATCTCAGACTTCCAGCGCAGCACCCGTGCCAGTTTCAGCGAATACCCGTTCACGGAATCAGTATGCCGTGATCTCATCAAGCAGATCAAAATGGAGGACATCTTCTAATGCTTCCCGCAGAAACCATCCGTTCAGGCGCACCAGCAACCTGCCCCGACTGTAACATCACGCCAGACTTTCAGGTCTACTCGTCCAATGCTGGCTACTACATCGGGACCTACTGTAACTGTGGCCCGTACACTCGTGAGTCCGAGTACTACGAATCGTTCGCAGAGGCTCAGAACGATCTGAACTACAACAACGTTCGTTGGCGTGGTGGCTATCAGCCCAGCACGTTTCGGCGGGTTGCGGTTCACGGTTACATCGAACTTCCGAACGACATCGAAGTAGACGAGTTGCTCGGACCGCACAAGATCAGTTGTGTTCTGAGTTACAACTGCGATGACTACGATCGATGCGTCCCAGCGTCGATCAACATCTACCACTCCCACGAAGCGCACTAGCCAGCGGCGGGCGGGCCTTGCGGCCCGCCCGCCTTCCCCAAACCCAGAGAAAGAGAATTTGTATGCCCAACCACGTTTACAACCAACTCACTATCGTCGGCCCCAAAGAGACAATCCTGACGCTACAGGACAGCCTGCGAGGCAAGGATGTGGACAAGCCCGAAGAGGAGTGGGAACTCTGTTTCAATAACATCATCCCGCAGCCTGAAGGACTGCTAGACCACACCACAGAAAAAGGCGAGATGCCAAACTGGTACTGGTGGCGTGTCAACAATTGGGGCACCAAGTGGGAACCTTGGGGCATCAGCACCAATGTCGAACACTACGACGACTACAGCAAGTTGTTCTACCACTTCAAGACTGCGTGGGCACCGCCCGAGGAAGTTTTCAACGCACTTGTCGAAAATAACGCCACTCTAACATTCCACCACTCCTACACGGAAGAGTTCGGACAAATGTCTGGCTTTTGGATTGGCTGGGACGGCGAAGTGGTACACGCAGAAAACTTCGACTTCGATGTCTTCACGGCTAGCGCAATGATGTTTGCCGAAGAAGCAATCGATCACTTCAAGGAAATGAGGAGAATCAACGATGAACACTGAACCGAATCTGGCAAACTTCTGGAACGTTGACCTCTCGGGTATGTTGCCCTACTTTAGATACATCTGGGTAAAGGCACTCCGTAGTGGCGACTACAAGCAGGGCAGAAGCCAACTGTTCATCAAGGACTGGATGGACGATAGTTACTGCTGCCTAGGAGTCCTCTGCGACATCACGGCGGTAGGAGAATGGCGCTCGTATGGCACCGAAGATGAAGAAGAGTACGGACGAACTTACTGCGTCCACGACTCACCGCTTCTGGCTGGCTACGACCTCAAAAACTCAAGCCCAATCCTGTATGAATCTGAAGAGAGGCTACCAGCACTGCTGCGAGCCTTCTTCGACATCCCAGAAGACACTGAAGAGCGATTGATGCAACTCAATGACGGAGATGAACACACAGAACGACTCAACTTCAACGACATTGCTGACATCATCGAAGACAGTCTAATCGCAGACGGATATTCAATCAAAGAACTGGAGGCAAAGTACGGTAATTAGACTCCATAACCAACATTCCTTTCCCGTATATACAGTAAATAAGGAGATAGTAAGCCAATGGCTAAGCGAGTTGACAACATTGAGTTCAAGAAGCACCCTCGTTCTAAGTACAACTGGGATGAGTGGACCGATGGCTCCACTTGGCTCATCGAACAGGGCGAGGACTTTGACGCCTCGGTCGTTTCGATGAAGGGCCACATCTACTCTCACGCCTTCAAGAACAACCGTAAGGTGCGTGTGCGTACCGTCAGCGAGACGGCTATCGCATTCCAGTTCTTCACCCCCGACGAGGCGTGATGTCAGGGCACGGTATTGTCAACCTTCTGTTGATTATATTCGTGCTTGCTATGGTCTTCATCTTGTTCAAGGAATCTTGATGAAGTCCCTAGGCGATGTGGTGCGGGAGCGGCTCTCAAATGGGCCGCTCCTGCCCACATTGAAATCAAGTAACGCAGCATACGCGAAGGTTAGGCAAGATATCGGCTTCAAGCCCGTCAAGGGCTCGTGGCTGACTGAGCCATCTGCTAGCATAAAATTTTCTAATACTCAGATCCCAACGTGGGGTTGGTCTGGGTTACCGAATACTGCGGCTTGGCAGTTGGTCAAAGAAATTGGCATCCAAAGCAAGTATAACCTTAGAGGTTGTAACACTTGCGGCAACAACTCACCTCAATGTACCACGCTTTGTCTAAACTGGTCTGGCAAAGGCAGACTCCCGTCTACCCAACTTGGCAGACTTGCTCGGACTCTGATGTGGACGCACCACACACTTGAGGCCGCAACACTCACAACGACAGCAATCAGCAACATCAGTAAGCGGTTCGATTATTTCGCCTTCCGCCCTAATGTTCTGACTGACGTACGTTGGGAGATCGCTTGGCCTCAACTGTTTGAGATGTTCCCAACTGTTCAGTTCTATGATTATACAAAGCACTGGGACAGGGCGCAAACGCCTTTTGCCAATTACCATCTGACGTTCTCTGCGGACGAACGTCGCTCCATTGAAGAAATTCGGCATAAAGTGTTGGCCGATGGGCATAATGTGGCTGTTGTTGTAGACAGCGCACCCAAAGCCCCTAAGCCAACCACTTGGGCGGGTATGCCTGTTGTCAATGGTGACGACCCTATTCAGGGCGACGCTAGGTATCTTGACCCAAAAGGTCACGTTGTATTGCTCAGCGCCAAGGGTCGTGCCCGTGAAACAAAGTACCGCAAGTCCAAGTTTGTTTGGCCGATTGATTTCTAGGAGGCGATTCCGATAGATAAGAACAGGTTCCACCATCACTTCACTGTCATTGGTGTCCGTACTGGCGACGGATCCCACGACTTCAGTTACTACCTTGACGATGGATATATGATCTTCGGCAAGGATAATGTATGGGATTCTAAGGTAGAGCCCAGACAGGATCCGTGTGGAAAGTTTATCTTGCCACGAGACATCCCTGAAGTCGATCAAGACGACAACGCAATGTATACACACATCAGCCACCTTCTTGGTGCTTACGAAAAGGAAGATAATCCCAATGAGTGACATCACTACCGAGATCACGATTGACGTTGATGACATCATCACCGCCGTTACGGAATCTAGCGATTTCGACACCGCCGTAAATGGCGTTATCGAAAACTACGATTTCTCGTACGATTTCGACAGGCAGATCGAAGACCACATCAACAATCTGGAGTACATCGAGCCCTATGACCTGCCCGAGCGCATGCTTGCGGCAATCAGGACCCACGACGACATCCAGCACGAGATTCGCCTGACGATCAGCGAGGCAGGCCCCACCCAGACCACGACCACCATTCAGGTGCCCGTGGAACTGCTTGAGGCCACAGCGATGCTCCACAAGGTCTGCGGGTTCCTCTCCCAGCAGTTGGCTACTGTCAACAATCTGATGGGGGTTTCTCCGTGGCCGACGCACACTGCGGAGGCTCTGTATAAGGTGGGCGCTCTGCTTGACCACCTTGGCTATTCGGTGTCTGACCACACCGTCTAATTTGTGCGGGGAGGGAGGGAGTTCCTTATCCCTTCGCCCTCTCTCCCCGTGCTATACTCTACACACCAACAACACAGGAGGCCCTAGTGGCACATCAAATTGAAAATGAGAACGGTCGGGATATGTTCATCGGCGCTCAGGATGCTTGGCATCGTTTGGGCGAGGTTGTCGGTGACGCTTTCGACTTCAATCACGTTCGTTCGACTCGTCCCGAGATCGCTTCTAACGTGAGCAAGAAGCCACTGTTCTACCAGTACCTCGGCAACTTTGCCGAGATCGACCAGCAGGTGGCTATCGTGCGTGAGTACGATGAGAAGGTACTTGGTATTGTCGGCCCCGAGTACGGCGTCGTCAATCCCGAGGAGGCTTACGAGTGGGCTTCTGCCATCTCTGAGTTCGGAGACATTCCGCTCGTTTCTGCGGGTAATCTTCGTGGCGGTTCGCAGTTCTTCTTCACCCTGCGTATGGGTACTGAGGCTCCTGCGGGCATTGAGTACACCCCGTACGTCTCGGTTGTGTCGTCCCACGACGGTTCCCAGCCGCTTCAGGCAATCTTCTCCCCGACCATCGTCGTGTGTGCTAACACGCTCGCTATGGCTCAGAGTAACGCTCGTTCCAAGGTGACTCTCCGTCACACGGCTCGTGTTCAGGACCGTATGGAGATTGCTCTTGACACGCTGCGTGTGTCTGCTGAGGCTGCCAAGGCTACCAACCAGTTGATTGCCGATCTGGCTGGTATCAAGGTTCCCAAGTTCAAGACTATCCTTGACCAGATTCTTCCTAAGTTGAGTGAGGAAGGACTCAAGGCTACTCGTCGGGCTAACTCCCGTGCGGATATTCTTGCGCTTGCCCGTTCGGAGATGTGCCCCGAGGATCTTTGGGACACTGGATGGGCTGTTGTTCAGGCTGTCAACACTTACGAGAACTGGGTCAAGCCGACTCGTAAGATCAAGAGTGGCGACAACTCTATTGCTGTTCGCCAGTTCGACGCTGCGCTTACTGGTAAGGGGCAGGACCTTACCCAGCAGGCTATCTCTGCTGTTCTGGCCAGCGTCTAGTTGAGTGGGGGGCGGGTTGTTGGTTCCTCCCCGCCCCCTGCTCCACTATCTTCATGGAGGTTGTAATGCCTAAGAAAGTCCAAATTCCATTCATTCATCACGATGGTGTTGAGTTGATGGACGGTTATGAAACTGCTTGCGAAGGTCTGGCGGTACTCAACGACAAGGAACTCAAAACTTGGCGTCTAATCCACGCTTCGTCTGGATTCCAGTTGGGCCGTTTTAGGACTAGAGCAATCGCTCTGCGTGCCGCTGAACTCCATAACGACATTGAGGTTGACTTCACTATGTCGGCTGACGAGTTCAGGAACCTGCCAGACGCAGAGAGTATCGCTTACTGTTCGGTGGCGGCGTGTGCTATTGCCATTGCCGAAGATGAGGTAAAGCAGGCGGAGAAGAAGAGTGAAAGCAACGACTAGGACACTCCAGTGTCCTAAGTGTGGTTTCAAATCTGAAGTATACCAACCTTCGGCTCGGATGTGGCACGGTGCTTGTCCCAATAAGGGAGTAGGCAAAACGCCGCCCGAAATGAAGGAGATCGGAGCCGCCACTGGCAAATAATGGCTCCATCGGTGTATCACTGTCTGATGAGAAACTAAAACCAATGCTTACTCTGATTCTATGTGTACTTTTCCTAACTGTTATTGCCCCAGTGATTCACTACTGTGTCGGTTGGCTTATGTGCCTCGGCATTGATAGCGAGAGATAGCGAACGGCCCTCCCCCCCCCTAAAGGGGGGGGGAGGGCCGTTCTCGCGTAGCCATCATCAGAATTTGGATGGGCCGCCGCAGAATTTGGACGCGACAATCCGCCCCCAGCCGACGTACCCTCCCCCAAGCCCTCCCCCGTCAATCGGGGGAGGGCTTTTTTTGTTTTGATAGTTGCTTTATGGCATTCAGCAGAGTAAAGTGCATCCTGCCCGTGCGGACCGAAGTTCGCTTCCCCCAATCGATGGAGTTCTCGTGGCAAAGTTTGAGCATTCGTTCCGACAGTCTTGGTTGAACACGGCGGCGACCTGCCCTGAGCGGGCACGCCGCGAACTGACAAAAACTATTCCAAACAGCGAAACGGATGCCGCCGCTGTTGGAACGGCAGTCCACGCAGGGATCGAAGAGTTTCTTCGTTCTGGTTGTTCTTACAGGGACGCTGTTGATATCGCTAGTGAGCGGTTTGCGGAGATCGAACAGCACCCAGACTTCGTCTGGACGAAGTATTCCCACCGTGTGGCGCATGGCTTGATTGAAACGTTTCTTGGGCACTGGTGGGGAATTCGTGAGCAGTTCCAGCCGTTGGAGATTGAACATCAGTTTGATGTGTTGCTCCACGAGGATGACGAGCGCATCATCCGTTTGACTGGGACAATCGACCTGATCGACAAGCGACTGGGATTGATCGATTGGAAGACGAGCGGGCGTGGGGCATACGATACTTGGGAATACGACCGTTGGGCCGTGCAGCCTACGGTATACTCTTGGGCGTTGTATGGCGGGTCGGATCAAAAACACCCGTTCACTTACTGCGTGATGCACAAGGAAGGTGTTCAGCAATTCACGGTGTGGCGTGATGCTTCAGACTGGAACTGGTTGCGTCAGCGGGCCATCGGGTATGCCCGTCTTATTGAGGCGGGCCTCCCCGAGTGGCCGCTGCACGACAACCATGCGTTGTGTAGCGCGAAGTGGTGCCCTGCATGGTTGTTGTGTAAGGGTGCGCACTTCCAGTAAAGTGGCTCGCACCAGCGGATGTGGCGGAATCGGCAGACGCGACGGACTCAAACTCCGTTGCCCGCAAGGGCTTGAGGGTTCGACCCCCTCCATCCGTACGCAATATACAAGAAGCGGCAAAGCCGCATAACCAAGGAAAAACACACATGAATAATGCACGCAAGGTTGCAGAGATCACCGACGGTGACGGCGAGGTCGTAA
>Ga0129336_10003162_pt1 | contig 10162 bp, 8 predicted proteins | sample CPB6_02_DNA_FD_96878 | JGI IMG/M metagenome (GOLD analysis project Ga0129336, IMG submission 96878) | Freshwater to marine salinity gradient microbial communities from Chesapeake Bay, USA - CPBay_Sum_0.6_0.2_DNA | ecosystem: Environmental > Aquatic > Marine > Coastal | place: USA: Chesapeake Bay...
AATTAACGACCGCAATGACGCCGGTCAGGGCTATAGGCCTCGTCAATGGTGGGAATTGAGCGTGCCAATTGGACGCGGGCCGCCCGCGCCGCTACCCTTCGCCGGTCTTCGGGATTGCGCCCGGGGATTTGTTTCCAATCCAGTTCCATCCCACTAGGAGAATTCCATGCCGACCCTCAAGGGCTCCAAGACGGAAGAGAACCTGAAGGCCGCCTTCGCAGGCGAGTCGCAGGCCAACCGCCGCTACCTGTACTTCGCAAACAAGGCTGACGTCGAGGGCCAGAACGATGTGGCAGCGCTGTTCCGTTCGACCGCCGAAGGCGAGACCGGCCATGCGCATGGTCACCTCGAGTGGCTCGAGCAGTGCGGCGACCCGGCCACCGGCCTGCCGATCGGCTCGACCCGTGACAACCTGAAGGCCGCTGTGGCTGGCGAGACGCACGAGTACACCGACATGTACCCGGGCATGGCCAAGACCGCACGCGACGAGGGCTTCGACGAAGTCGCCGACTGGTTCGAGACCCTGGCCAAGGCCGAGCGTTCGCACGCGAACCGCTACGCCAAGGCCCTGACCGAGCTGGTGGACTGATCGCCAGACCGCTCCTTGAGCGGTGAGTGTTGGGCAGCGGCGCAGGCTGCTGCCCAATGCTCAAGGCTCGTGGCACCGGCGTGCGGTCTGCGCTGCAGTTGCGCAACGCGCGCCGCCCTTGCGCCGCACCGGCGCACGCCGATGTCCTGTCTCACGCCGCAGCCCGCAGTCCCGGGGCGGCGGTCCCCCTGATCCGAACCGAACACACGAGAACGCACCATGGCACGCGAAGGCAGTCTGGAAGCCCCGACCCGGCATCCGCTGGACTGGAAGAACCCCGAGTTCTACAACGAAGAAGCCTGCTTCGACGAGATGGAGCGCATCTTCGACATCTGCCATGGCTGCCGCCGCTGCGTGAGCCTGTGCGGATCGTTCCCGGCGCTGTTTGACCTGGTCGACGAAGGCCCGACCGGCGAACTCGACGGCGTGGACAAGAAGGACTACTGGAAGGTGGTCGACCAGTGCTACCTGTGCGACCTGTGCTACCTGACCAAGTGCCCCTACGTGCCGCCGCACGAGTGGAACCTGGACTTCCCGCACACCATGCTGCGTGCCAAGGCGATCAAGTTCAAGAAGGGCGAAGTGGGCGCCGGCGAGAAGTTCCTCGCCTCCACCGACACCCACGGCTCGTTCGCCGGCATTCCGATCGTGGTGCAGGCGGTCAATGCGGTCAACAAGACGCAGGCCGCGCGCGGCCTGATGGAGAACATGCTGGGCGTCGACAAGAACGCCTGGCTGCCCGAGCTGGCCACCACCCGGTTCCGCTCGGGCGCGGCCAAGAGCCAGCCGCATGCGGTGAAGAACGGCGAGAAGACGCCGGGCAAGGTCGTCATCTACTCGACCTGCTACGTCAACTACAACGAGCCCGGCATCGGCCACGACCTGCTGAAGATCCTGGACCACAACCAGATTCCGTACGAACTCGTCAGCAAGGAAAAGTGCTGCGGCATGCCCAAGCTCGAGCTCGGCGACCTCGAGTCGGTCAACGAAAGCAAGGAAGCCAACATCCCGGTGCTCGCGAAGTACGCGCGCGAGGGCTACGCCATCCTGAGCGCGGTGCCGAGCTGCACCCTGATGTTCAAGCAGGAGATCCCGCTGATGTATCCGGGTGACGCCGAAGTGCAGGCGGTCAAGGAAGCGATGTGGGACCCGTTCGAGTACCTGATGGCGCGTCGTCGCGACGGGCTGCTCAAGACCGAATTCAGCCAGCCGCTGGGCAAGATCAGCTACCAGATCCCGTGCCACGGCCGGGTGCAGAACATCGGCAAGAAGACCGAAGAGATGTTCAAGCTGATCCCGGACACCTGGGTGCAGACCAACGAGCGCTGCTCGGGCCACGCCGGCACCTACGGCGTGAAGAAGGCCTACCACCAGATGGCAATGAAGATCGGCAAGCCGCTGTTCAAGAAGATGGCCGAGCACCCCGGCTCGGGCAAGGACGCCGAAGGCCAGGTCAAGGCCGCGGCCGGCCTGCCCGACTTCATCAGCTCGGACTGCCCGCTGGGCGGCCACCACATCGCGCAGGGCTTCGAGGTCAACAAGCTCGGCGCGCCCAAGCTCGAGCATCCGCTGACGCTGGTGCGCATGGCCTATGGCCTGAAGTGAACCCACCGACTGGAATCAAGGGACGATGAACATGATGCAACTGACTGGCAAGATCACCGCCGACAGCCTGATGACGCTGGAGGCTTACTCCAGGTTCCGCAAGAACCACAAGGCCGAGGTGATTGCGCACCGCAAGATGCGCAGCGTGGGCCTGGGCGACCACATCACCCTGCAGTTCGAGAGCGAGGCCACCATCCGCTACCAGATCCAGGAGATGCTGCGCATCGAGAAGATCTTCGAGGAAGAGGGTATCCAGTCGGAGATCGACGCCTACGCGCCGCTGGTGCCGGACGGCAGCAACTGGAAGGCCACGATGCTGATCGAGTACCCCGACATCAACGAGCGCAAGCGCGAACTCGCACGCCTGATCGGGGTGGAAGACCGCATGTTCGTCGAGGTCGAGGGCCACGAGCGCGTGTACGCGATCGCCGACGAGGACCTGGACCGCGAGAACGACGAGAAGACCTCGTCGGTGCACTTCGTGCGCTTCGAGTTCACCGCCGCCATGTGCCAGGCGATCAAGGCAGGCGCGAGCGTGAAGCTGGGCTGCGACCACACCCACTACCCGGCGCATGTGAACATCGCGCCCGAGACGCTGGCCTCGCTGGCCGGCGACCTCAAGTGACGGGGTACCGCGTGCCCTGACAAACAAGCCGCCCCCGGGCGGCTTTTGTTTGGGCGCGAGGCCCGCGATCAGGGCGCGAACTGGTCCACCGCGTCGGTGACGATGCCGTCGGTGCCCAGCGCGATCAGGTGCGCCGCTGCCGACTTGTCGTTGACGGTGTAGCTCAGGGCGCGCATGCCCGCGGCATGGACCTGCGCCACGTTGTCGCGAGTCCACAGCCGATGGTTGCACACCACCGCTGCGCACTGCAGCTGCTGCGCCATCGCCAGCCAGCCCTCGGGCAGGGTGTCGAGCAGCAGACCGCGCGGCAGTTCGGGCGCGGTGGCCTGTGCGGCGGCCAGCGCGTCGGGCTGGAACGAGGTGAGCAGCGGCGGCACTGCAGCGCCGTGCCAGTGGCGTTGCGCGGCGCGTGCCACCACCTCGCCTGTCAGGCGCTCGAGCCCCGGGGTGGGCTTGATCTCCACATCCATGAAGTGCCCCTCGGCCAGGCACCAGCGCGCCAGCGCGTCGAAGCCCAGCAGCGGCTCGCCGGCGTGGTTGGGCGAATGCCAGCCGCCGGCGTCGAGCTGCGACAGCACGCTCCAGGCGTGATCGCCCCCGATGGCGCTGGCCTCGGCGCCCAGCCGCTCGCCTGCGTTGGTGGTGCGGGTGAGCGTGGCGTCATGCATCAGGAAGGGCACGCCGTCTGCAGACAGCTTCACGTCGCACTCGAACATGCGGTAGCCGTGCTGCGCGCCGAGGCGAAAGGCCGCCATCGTGTTTTCGGGCGCCAGCTTGCCGGCGCCGCGGTGCGCGATCCAGAAGGGGTAGGTCCAGGCGTTCATGGGCGGGTCGGCTCAATCGATGCGCTTGCCGCTGGTCGCGTCGAACCAGTGCAGCCGGTCGGCGCGCGGCGTGACATGGATGCGCGCGCCCACGGCAGGTGCAGCCTGGCCTTCGTCGATGCGGACGATCAGCGGCTCGTCGCCCAGGCGGGCATAGACCAGGCGCTCGGCGCCGAGCAGCTCGACCGTGTCGACGTCGACCGCCCAGCCCGAGGATGACAGGTCAAGGTGTTCGGGGCGGATGCCCATCAGCTGCCCGGCACGCGTGCCCGGGGCCGACTTCAGCAGGTTCATCGGCGGCGAGCCGATGAAGCCCGCGACGAAGGTAGATGCGGGGCGGTGATAGACCTCTTCTGGCGTGCCGAACTGCTCCATCACGCCGGCGTTCATCACGATCATGCGCTGCGCCAGCGTCATCGCCTCCACCTGGTCGTGGGTGACGAACAGGCTGGTGATGCCGAGCTCGCGGTGCAGCTTCTGGATCTCGATGCGGGTCTGCGCGCGCAGCTTGGCGTCCAGGTTGGACAGCGGCTCGTCGAACAGGAAGACCTGCGGCTGGCGCACGATGGCGCGGCCCATGGCCACGCGTTGACGCTGGCCACCGGACAGCTGGCGCGGCTTGCGCTCGAGCAGGTGGCTCAGCTCCAGGATCTTGGCCGCCTTGTCCACCCGCGCTCGGATCTCGTCGGCAGGCACCTTCTTGATCTTCAGGCCGTAGGCCATGTTGTCGAACACGCTCATGTGCGGGTACAGCGCGTAGTTCTGGAACACCATCGCGATGTCGCGTTCGGCCGGCTCCAGCGCATTGACCACGCGGTTGCCGATGGCGATCTCGCCGCCGGTGATCTCTTCCAGGCCCGCCACCATGCGCAGCAGCGTGGACTTGCCGCAGCCCGAGGGGCCGACGATGACGACGAACTCGCCCTGGGCGATCTCGGCGTTGACGCCGTGGATCACCTGCAGCTGCTGCTTGCCGGTGCCGTAGCGCTTGACGACGTTGCGAAAGGACAGGGAGGACATTATTTTTCGGTGTCGACGAGGCCCTTGACGAACCACTTCTGCATCAGGATGACGACGATGGCCGGCGGCAGCAGGGCCAGGATGGCGGTGGCCATCACCACGTTCCATTCTGTGTAGGCCTCGCCCGCGATCAGCCGCTTGATGCCCAGCACGATCGGGTACATGTCTTCGTTGGTGGTCACCAGCAGCGGCCACAGGTACTGGTTCCAGCCGTAGATGAACTGGATGACGAACAGCGCGGCGATGCTGGTGCGCGACAAGGGCAGCAGCACGTCGAAGAAAAACCGCATCGGCCCCGCGCCGTCCACCCGCGCGGCCTCCACCAGTTCGTCGGGCACCGTCAGGAAGAACTGCCGGAACAGGAAGGTGGCGGTGGCCGACGCGATCAGCGGCACCGTCAGGCCGGCGTAGCTGTTGAGCATGCCCAGGTCGGACACCACCTCATAGGTCGGGCCGATGCGCACCTCCACCGGCAGCATCAGGGTGACGAAGATCATCCAGAACACCAGGGTGCGCAGCGGAAAGCGGAAGTAGACGATGGCAAACGCCGACAGCAGCGAGATGATGATCTTGCCAATCGCGATCACCAGCGCACTCACCAGGCTGATGCCCATCATCGGCAGCGCCGGCGGGTACTTGCTGCCCATGCTGCTTTCGCCGCCGAACAGCGCGATGCGGTAGGTCTCGAAGAAGTTCGAGCCCGGCACCAGCGACAGCGGGCGCGACTGCGCGATCTCCTGCGCCGACTGGGTGGACGCCACAAAGGCCAGCAGCAGCGGAAAGGCGACCACGGCCACGCCCAGGATCAGCACCAGGTGCGAAATGAAGGTGGCCACGGGGCGGCGTTCGATCATTGCGGCGCGTCCCTAGTACTGGACCTTCTTCTCGACGAAGCGGAACTGCACCACCGTCAGCGCGATCACGATGGTCATCAGCACCACCGACTGTGCGGCCGATGAGCCGAGGTCCAGCGCCTTGAAGCCGTCGTAGTACACCTTGTAGACCAGGATGGCCGTGTCCTTGCCCGGCCCGCCGTGCGTCGTGGCGTCGACGATGGCAAAGGTGTCAAAGAAGGCATAGACGATGTTGATCACCAGCAGGAAGAAGGTGGTGGGCGACAGCAGCGGAAAGACGATGGTCCAGAAGCGTCGTGCCGGGCCGGCGCCGTCAATCGCGGCGGCCTCGATCAGCGATCGCGGGATGGACTGCAGCCCGGCCAGGAAGAACAGGAAGTTGTAGGAGATCTGCTTCCACACCGCGGCAATCACGATCAGCGCCATCGCGTGGTTGGCATTGAGCAGGTGGTTCCACTGCATGCCGATTTCCTGCAGCGCCCAGGCGACGATGCCCATCGGCGAGGCGAACATGAAGATCCACAGCACGCCGGCCACCGCCGGCGCCACGGCGTAGGGCCAGATCAGGAGCGTCTTGTAGAAGCCCGCGCCGCGCAGCACGCGGTCGGCCATCACCGCCAGCAGCAGCGACACGCTCAGGCCGATGGTGGCCACCAGTACCGAGAACAGCGCGGTGGTCTTGAACGAGGCCAGGTACGACTCGTCGCCGAACAGGTCGGCGAAGTTTTCCAGGCCCACCCACTCGGTGCTGGAGCCAAAGGCGTCTTGCCGCTGCACCGACTGCAGCAGTGCCTGGCCGGCAGGCCAGAAGAAGAACACCAGCACGATCGCCATTTGCGGGGCGATCAGCAGCCAGGGCAGCCAGCGGGAGTGAAATCGGACGCGTTTTTCCATGCCTCAACAAATCGATACGGCCGTGCGCCCGAAATGGGCGCCGGCCGCATGCAGCATGGCCGCCAGTGCGACCATGCGGGCTGAGCCTGTCAGCCCTTGTTGGCTTTCTGGAAACGCTCGAGCTGCTCGTTGCCGCGCTTGACTGCGGCGTCCAGCGCTTCCTTGGCGCTCTTCTTGCCCGCCCACACCTGCTCGAGCTCTTCGTCGTTGATGGTGCGGATCTGCACGAAGTTGCCCAGGCGGATGCCGCGCGACTTGTCGGTGGTCTTGCGGATCATCTGCTCGACCGACACATCGGTGCCCGGGTTTTGCTTGTAGAAGCCGCTCTTCTCGGTCATCTGGTAGGAGGCCTTGGTCAGCGGCAGGTAGCCGGTGCGCTGGTGGCTCTTGGCCGCCTCTTCCGGCTTGGACAGGTGCGCGAAGAACTGCGCCACGCCCTTGTACTCGTTGTCCTTCTTGCCGGCCATCACCCACAGGCTGGCGCCGCCGATCACGGTGTTCTGCGGGGAGCCGGGCACGTCGGGGTAGTAGGGCAGGGTGGAGATGCCCGACTCGAACTTGGCGTTGCGCTTGATGTTGCCGTACAGGGCAGACGACCCGGTGGTCATGGCGCATTCGCCCGACACGAAGGTGGCGTCTGCCGCGTTGCCGCGGCCCTTGTAGACAAACAGGCCCGACTTGGCCATGTTGGCCAGGTTCTCGATGTGGCGCACATGCAGCGGGCTGTTGAAGGTCAGCCGCGCGTCAATGCCGCGCATGCCGTTGCCCTTGGTCGCGAATTCGGTGTTGTGCCAGGCCGAGAAGCTCTCGAGCTGCGTCCAGCTCACCCAGCTGGTGGTGAACGGGCACTTGTGGCCGCTGGCCTTGAGCTTGGCCGCTGCCAGGGCCACCTCGGGCCAGGTCTTGGGCGGCGTGTTGGGGTCGATGCCCGCGGCCTTGAAGGCGTCCTTGTTGTAGTGGAAGACGGTGGTCGAGCTGTTGAACGGGAAGCTCAGCATCTGGCCGTTGGGCGCGGTGTAGTAGCCCGCCACCGCCGGCACGTAGGCGCCGGGGTCGAAGGTCACGCCGGCCTTCTTCATCACCTCACCCACCGGCACGATCGCGTTCTTGGACGCCATCATGGTGGCGGTGCCCACTTCGAACACCTGCAGGATATGCGGCGCGTTGCCGGCGCGGAAGGCGGCGATCGCGGCGGTCATCGACTCGTCGTAGCTGCCCTTGAACACGGGCACCACCTTGTAGTCCTTCTGGCTGTTGTTGAAGTCCTTGGCCTGGTCGTTGACCCATTCGCCCAGGGCACCGCCCATGGAATGCCACCACTGGATCTCGGTTTGCGCCTGCACGGACACCGACAGCAGGGCGGTCAGCGCCACCACGGAAAGCTTGGTCTTCATGGGATCTCCTTGGATGAAAGTGCCGCAGTGTTGCGGCTTGTTATGACAACTTTGTGATGGCGAGGTTACAACGCGACAGAGCAGGCCTGCCACCGGGGTTTCCATGACAGCGGCGGGCCTGGCAGGGCGCCCGGGTGCGCCCCGGGGGCCATGCCCCCGCGGTGCGGGAGTGCTTTGGGGCCGGGCCGCGGGGCATTTTGCTGCGCTGCGGTACCATTTCTCCTCAGTCGCCGCCGTGGCTTCGGGCTTTCGTGGCGGGCCGCGGCTGTGTCTGCGCTGGCCCCATGAACGCACCGACCGCACTCACCCACCTGCTGGCTGCCGCCGAGGCCGCCCCGCGGCTGCGCGAGATCCCCTACAACTACACCTCGTTCTCCGACCGCGAGATCGTGATCCGCCTGCTCGGCCAGCGCGCCTGGCAGGTGCTCGACCAGCTGCGCGCGGAGCGCCACACCGGCCGCTCGGCGCGCATGCTCTACGAGGTGCTGGGCGACATCTGGGTGGTTCAGCGCAATCCCTACCTGCAGGACGACCTGCTGGACAACCCCAAGCGCCGCCGGTTGCTGGTGGAGGCCCTGCACCACCGGCTGGGCGAAATCCAGAAGCGCCGCACGCCGCAGGCCGATCCGCAGCGCGATGCGCTGGTGGCCGAGCTTCTGGCTGCCGCCGAGCGCGCGGTACAGGCCTTTGACGCGGCCTTCGACGAAACCCAGGCCCTGCGCCGGCGCACGCTGCGCCTGCTCAAGCGCCACACCGCCACCGACAACATCCGCTTCGATGGCCTGAGCCGCGTGAGCCATGTCACCGACGCCACCGACTGGCGGGTGGAGTACCCCTTTGTCGTGCTCACGCCCGACTCCGAGGCCGAGATGGCCGGCCTGGTCAAGGGCTGCATCGAGCTCGGCCTGACCATCATCCCGCGCGGAGGCGGCACCGGCTACACCGGCGGCGCGATCCCGCTGACCTGGAAGAGCGCGGTGATCAACACCGAAAAGCTCGAGGCGATGAGCGAGGTCGAGTTGGTTGCGCTGCCCGGGCTGGACCGCCCGGTGCCCACGGTGTGGAGCGAGGCCGGCGTGGTGACCCAGCGCGTGGCCGATGCGGCCGAGCGCGCGGGCCATGTGTTCGCGGTCGACCCGACCAGCGCCGAAGCCTCGTGCATCGGCGGCAACATCGCCATGAACGCCGGCGGCAAGAAGGCGGTGCTGTGGGGCACCGCGCTCGACAACCTGGCGTCGTGGCGCATGGTCACGCCGCAGGCCGAGTGGCTGGAGGTGGTGCGGCTGAACCACAACCTCGGCAAGATCCACGACGCCGAAGTGGCAAGCTTCGAGTTGCGCTACTTCGGCGCCGACCGCCCCAAGATCGACTGGAGCCAGCCGCAGCGCACCGAGCGGCTGGACATCCCCGGCCCGAGCTTTCGCAAGGAAGGCCTGGGCAAGGACGTCACCGACAAGTTCTTGAGCGGCCTGCCCGGCATCCAGAAGGAAGGCTGCGACGGCCTGATCACCAGCGCACGCTGGGTGGTGCATCGCATGCCGCAGCACACCCGCACCGTGTGCCTCGAGTTCTTCGGCCACGCGCGCGACGCGGTGCCAAGCATCGTCGAGATCAAGGACTTCATGTTCTCGCTGCAAAAGCGCTCCGGCGCCGGCGGAAATGAACAGGGCCCCTCCCCCGTTCTGCTCGCCGGCCTTGAGCACCTGGACGACCGCTACCTCAAGGCGGTGGGCTATGCCACCAAGAGCAAGCGCGGCGGCCTGCCCAAGATGGTGCTGATCGGCGACATCGCCGGCGACGACGCCGATGCGGTGGCGCGCGTGACCAGCGAGGTGGTGCGCATTGCCAATTCGCGCAGCGGCGAAGGCTTTGTGGCGGTCAGCGCCGAGGCGCGCAAGAAGTTCTGGCTGGACCGCAAGCGCACCGCGGCCATCAGCCGCCACACCAACGCCTTCAAGATCAACGAAGACGTGGTGATCCCGCTGCCGCGCATGGCCGAATACACCGACGGCATCGAGCGCATCAACATCGAGCTGAGCCTGCGCAACAAGATCCGCCTGGCCGACGAGCTCGAGGCCTTCTTCACCCGCGGCAACCTGCCGCTGGGCAAGCAGGACGACGCCGGCGAAATCGCCTCGGCCGAGCTGCTCGAAGACCGCGTGGGCCAGGCGCTGGTGCTGGTGCGTGAGGTGCGCGAGCTCTGGCGCGGCTGGCTCACCGGGGTGGACACGCTGTTTGCGCAGCTGCAGTCGCATGCCCTGCGCGCGAGCTGGAAGACGCAGCTGCGTGCACCGCTGCAAAACATCTTCTCCGGCGCGGCGTTCCAGCCGATCCTGGGCGAGTGCAACGCGATCCAC
>Ga0129336_10003164_pt1 | contig 10158 bp, 8 predicted proteins | sample CPB6_02_DNA_FD_96878 | JGI IMG/M metagenome (GOLD analysis project Ga0129336, IMG submission 96878) | Freshwater to marine salinity gradient microbial communities from Chesapeake Bay, USA - CPBay_Sum_0.6_0.2_DNA | ecosystem: Environmental > Aquatic > Marine > Coastal | place: USA: Chesapeake Bay...
GTTTATTCTGAGTGTGGGTATCTTTGAAGGAAAGGAGGGATCTGAGTATGTTCCACCTGCTGTTGAGGAAATTGCTGAAGTCGTTGTGGAAGAGAAGGGTCCTAGTGAAGCAGCAGGGGTCCGTTTGGGACGCTTTGAACGCGCAGAAACCGAGGAGGAACGACAGAAGCGCCTGGAGGCAGGAATTGTGTTGGATTCCAATCTGCCAGCACTTGGAGTTGTTGTAGAAGAAGGCCCAGGTGCAGGTGCCGCTGCGGCTTCGGGTGCTGTTCCACCGCTTGAAGTGGGCGAGCCTATTTACTTCAATGCTGCGAAAATGAAGCCTTATCGTGAATTTGACAATCGGTTTCCCTCTCTATTGACTCTGAATGGAAAGCAATGGCCTTCAGTGGAGCATTACTTCCAAGCTATGAAGTTCCCTACTCTGCCTGAGTATCAAGAACAGATTCGTGCGGCTGCGACTGCGAGCGCAGCGATCAAACTTGGCACAGCATCAGACAAGCCTGTTCGTGCGGATTGGAATCAGGTAAGAGAGGAAATAATGAGAGAGGCTGTCGATGCGAAGTTTGAACAAAATCCTCCTCTCAAGCAATTGCTCCTGGATACTCACCCCCGCCCTCTGATTTATGCGGATCCTAAGGATTCTTTCTGGGGCTTTGGGCAAACGCAAATGGGTCAGAACAAGCTTGGAACTATCCTAATGAAATACCGGTCAGCCTCTATTGGCAGAGCACAACTGGAGGCTCTGGATGGATAAGCCTGCGGAATTTCATTGGAAGAAACATTGAAAGGAGTAAAAAGAATCCATGAGCCATTCGGCCAATACACTTACAAATGAAGAATATGAAGATCGCAAACGATTTTTGGATGAATTAAAAAAACTTGTAAAATCTGAACAAGAACAAATTTTTTTGATTTTGAAGCGATACAAACTAGAATACAGTGAAAATAGCAATGGTATCTTTTTTGATTTAAGTCGTGTAACAAAGGACGCATTTGATGAAATGAAAACATTTTTAGTGTTTTGCCAACAAAATCGCTCTGAATTTGAAGCGCGCGATCGTGAAATGGAAAATTCACGGCTCAGCCTGGGTGAAAGCGCTTTTGAAAAATAAGGCTAAAGCATCCTTACTGTATTTATATAATGGCCAGCCTTTTTCCCACTATTTACGACGTAATTGACAAAAATCCGTCGAAACATACAACCCTCCGTTGTTCTGAACCCATTTCAACGGAAGGTTCTGCGCAGTGGGATCAGTTTTCAGTGAAACCACTGGATCCTCCCGGTGCTCTCTCAATCCTGTTGGTTCATTCTGATCCGATGTATGAACTTGGATCCACACCTCTTCGCAAACAGATTTTAGTGGAAAATCTACTGGTTCTTCACGAACGAGTAGACAAAGAACTTATTGGAAGACGGTATCCCCGAAAGAAGATTCAAGATCTACTTGCAACTGAAATATCAGCGCAGACACCCAAGTCTTCTGCTTTGCTGGAAGAAGTTCTCTGCGAACTGTTTCACGTCCAGAAAATTCTATTGAATCGCCGAGCAAAAACCATTCAGGTCTATCCACCGGATCTCCGAACGTGGTCATCTGAGAAGCCCATTGTTTTTGCTGAAGAGGACAATTGTTGGATTTTCAAGCCACTCCGCCAACAACTGTTGGTCAATTGGTTGATGGACAAGGAAACTGATGGATGGACAATTGCGTGGCCTACGGCGGATGCGAAGTTTGAAGATTTGAAGATGGAAATTTCTCAACGGAATCTCTGTGTAATTGGCGGTTTCAAAGGCAAGAAGGATGATGCGGCACGCATTGTAGGCAGGGCTCAGGCAATCGCAAATCTAGCCAATATAAAAACCTGCTAAGTAAAATTGGAACCGCCCTAAGGAGAAACTCAGGTTTCCAAATAGAACTGCGAAGATGGAAATACTCCCTTCTGATGCTGAAACTCTCCGTAAAATGGTTGCGGAGGAATGGTTTCCCCACGACGAACGTGAACTAGAAGCAACCTTTGGTGCTGATGGTGTTGTGGATTCCACCCGCTTCCTCGCAGTCGCTCAGCGACTCAAATCAAAAGGATATATGGAAGTTCGTCAACCAGATAGACTGACCATTTCCCTAGAAGACAATACCCGGTATACAATCCAAGGAGAGGGCACAATTGCTCAATATTGTGATGACAATACTCTTTCTGGAAAGGCTGCGGTTGCGATGATTAAGGATCGCGCGGGAAACCTTCACACGCTCGATCTCAAGGAATACGATACACGTGTGAAAATCCGTCGTGAAGTTCCTCTGGATATGAATGACCCTCGCGTAAAGTCTCATCTTGCGACCTGGAGCCAGCGTGTAAAGTTCTTTCGTTTAATTCAACGCTGGACCTTTACTGGCAATGGTGTTATCTTTGATCTCTCAATGGTCCGCAGCACCAAGAAGGATGATCGTGGTTTATGGAAACAAGTGACAAAGTTCTACGATGAGGACAAGCACCATAATATTTTGAAGGAAATGCCTTCTTACGAAATTGAGGTTGAGTTGGAGCACGGAACAGAATTCACCGATACTCCCGCAAAGGCACAGCAAGTGCTCATTCAGGGCTTGGGTGAGATTCTGCGTGGCATCCAGCGAAATCCTATTCTGATTCGCAACTCTGTAAAAGAAAAGGTACTTGAGGGATACAAGACTCTTGTAGGTGCGTCTGAAGAGCCTGGAAGACGAGGGTTTCGCGGTGTTCAACCTGTTACACTTGAGATGGTGAACTTCTCCTCTATGAACACAGCAAAACCCAATATCCGCAAGGGCTACAATGTGACAGACAAAGCCGATGGCCTGCGTGTAATGGGATATTGTAATGACAAGGGTGAGCTATTTATGTTGGATATGTCACTCAATGTCTATAGAACTGGTCTCAAGAAGCTGCGATGTGCGAATACTCTGGTGGATGGTGAGTGGATTACTCGCAACAAGGACAATGAAGGTATCCAAATGCTGATGCTCTTTGATATCTATTACGGTATCAATGGTGAAGAAGTCTCTCGGAGAGGATTTTACTCATCCTTCCCTCAAGTTGCGACTCGTCACGGTGCTTTGCTAGAATGGTGCGCAGCGTGGCGTGAGGAGGGTGGGCCCATTTCGTTGGTGAAGGGCTTGACTCCTCAGAACAGTTTGAAGGTGATGGATAAGAAATTCCTGTTTGCGGAAGGCAGCAATATCGCTCCAAGCACAGATATCTTTATCAAAGCCACACAAATACTGAATCGGGTGACAAATTACAATACAGATGGTCTTATCTTTACCGATAATGAGGCAGGCTTACCTGATCGTTTTGGAGTCCGATTCAACAATCAATTCAAATGGAAGCCTTCTGAAGACAACACCATTGACTTCCTGGTGAAACTTGTCAAGGATCCTGAAACCAATCAAGACAAACTTACAGACAGTATTCGTCCTGATTCACAGGACACTGTGAAATACAAAACTCTCCGCCTCTATATTGGTAGCAGTGCGGACCCCGCTTATGATGACCCTCGTCGCACCATTCTGATGATTAAGAAGCTTCCTTCAGGAAGACCAGGAGGTCGTGGAGCCAAGAAGCATAAGATGAGACCTGTTCTATTCAGTCCCAAAGAATACGAGGATTCAATGGCCAGTGTTTGCTACTTGGAAGCACAAGAGGAAATGGCTACAGGTGAATGGGTTGTCCGCTGTTCCACGCCTCAAGACGGACCTGGAGAAGCGACTGGCGACCCCATTACAAATAACAGTATTGTTGAGATGCGATATGATCCAAATCCTTCTCTGCCTTCTGGATGGAATTGGGTGCCTATTCGTGTGCGCTATGATAAGACTGAGCGTTTCCAAAGTGGAGCGATTGACAAGACTCTGAATAGTGTTGATACTGCGGACAGTGTTTGGAGAAGCATCCACAATCCTATTACAGTTTCAATGATTACTTCAGGCAATCTGGTGCCTTCCGAAGAAGAGAAGGCTGCGGTTCGTGTTCAACAAGAACGTGAGGCGTCAATGAGCCATCGCTATTACCAGAAGAAATCAAGTATCCAAAATGTCTCTCTTGTGAAGAATATGGCAAATTTCCACAATTTGACCATCAAGGGAGATATTCTTACAAGACCAATTCTTGCCAATCCATCTCTTGGACTGCCTTTGAAGAAGAAGGTCATAGATACTTCGGTAGGAAAGGGGGGTGATCTTGGACGCTATGCGGATTATGTGAGCTTCCTTCTTGGAATTGACTTGGATGCGGACGGTATTCGTGATCCGGATGAAGGTGCGTATCGTCGCTATCTGAATCGTCTCGTAGAAGCTGGACCCGCAGGTGTCGCCAACGTTCCTCCTATGCTATTCTTAATTGGTGATTCAACGAAATCCTATATGGATGGCAAATCAGGTATCAACGAGGAGGAAGCTGATATGATGAGAGCAACCTTTGGTAAAGTTCCTCCTGCGGCAAAAGTTCCTCCTTACATTGATTCTAAATGCAGAGGTCAATTGAAAGAGGGTGCGGATTTTGTGACCTCAATGTTTAGTATTCACTACTACTTTGAGAGCAAAGAGAGATGGGAGGGATTCCTGAACAACCTGCGTGACAATCTGAAGGTAGGTGGATTCTTTGTCTGCTGCTGCTTTGATGGTGATATTCTTGTAAACAAGTTAAGCAATCTTGAGAAGGGCCAGGCCTTGGAAGGAAAAGATGAAGTGAGCAAAGCTACGCTGTGGAAAATCACAAAACAAAATAATCTGGATGACCGACTCCCTGGAACAGATGAAGAAGGATTCGGTCACGCGATTGATGTTGAATTCTTAAGTATTGGTTCCGCACATCGTGAATATCTAGTCTCCAAGCAACTCCTGATTGATCAAATGAACACCATTGGTTGTGAGCTTGTCAATGCGAAAGACTGTGGTCAACTCGGAATTCCTGTCGCAACACAAACGTTTGAGAAAACCTATGAGAGCAATCCTGGATTGACATATGCTTACCCAATGCAACCCAGTGTTCAGCAATTCTCCTTCTTCAATCGCTGGTTTATCTTCCGTCGCTATGGCACAGCACCTGGTGCGGCTCCTCAAGAGGACTACAATGCGAGTGATGAAAACGAGTATGGAGCCTTGCCCCCTGGTTGGTTTAAATTAACTGACAAAGCTGACCCCACGCGTGTGTTCTATTTCAATCAAGAGTCAGGAGAGGTTTCGGATGTAAGACCTGGATTGTCTCCTGGTGCTGCTGCTGCTGGACCTTTCGTGCCGAGATCACCTGAAGAAGCGGTTGGTCCCTATGTGCCGAGATCACCAAATCTCGCTCCTGCTGGATTTGCGCCGAGAACTCCTAATTCCCTTCCAGCGTTGGGACCTGCGACTCCTCCCCTCTATGGCGTCTCTCCTACTTACAGACCAACCTCGCCTGCTGAATATGCGCCAGCCTCTCCTGTGTGGGAACCAGCCGCCGCTGCTCTCGCAGAGCGTCCCGCATCCGCTGCGTGGGCCTCTCTTCCTCTCTCAGGCAATGCGGCGGAAAATGATGCGCTTCGCGTTGTTGTTCCTGGAGCTGGTGCTGCTGCGGCTTCAGCAGCGGGTCCCTATTACGCTCCTACTTCTCCTCCCCTCTATGGTGTTCCTGGTTTCGTTCGTGACGCAGAGGCGGCCTCTCCCCCTTTTAGACCTAGTTCTCCTGAGCCAGGAACGTTGAGCTATGCTGCTCAAAATCCAGAAGCTGCGGGGTCTGGTCCAGCCTCAGGATTAGTAACCGCGGTTGTCCAAGGAGGTTCCCGCACAGTCGCAGTAGAAAGAGGGCCTGCTGCTGGACCTCAGAAGAAATACAAACCTGGTGAAATCTTCCGCTTCTTTGGACGGGCTGAACTCAAAGACAATCTGGGAATTAACGATGAAGGTGCTGCGAGATGGCTTGCTCTTTCAGCGCCATTCCCCATCAAGGACAAAGGAATTGAATATCCTTCCGTCAATCACTATCTAGCTGGTATGAAATACAAGTTAGCTACAGACAAGCCTGAACTGGCGGAAGACTTGTTTAGCTCAAAAGGCACGATTCACATCAAGTATCTCAGACTCCGCGAACAAATTGCGAACAAACACAAAGGAGAGAAGGAAGCCCGCCAAGTGAAAGAACACGAGGACCAAGAACTTCTCCGTGCGGAGTCTGCGGATGTTTCAGAAGCTGCTCTTCCGAAGACAATCAAGCGATACAAAGCCAGCTTTGATGAAGCCAGATGGCTGGCTGAAAAAGATGAGGTGCTGAAAGAGGCTCTGAAGCAACGCTGGATGCACGACGCGCGATTCCGCCGAATTGTAGAAGCTGCTCGCACCAAGGAGAAGTATCTCTTGTATTACACGGGCTCTTCCACTATAACCAGCTTCGGCGGTGTTCGTCGCGAAGATGGTCGCATTGAAGGTGAAAATCAGGTGGGCAAGATCATTATGGAGTTGGCTGGATATCCCCCAATGTAAAATTGATCAAGGATACCCCTCCTCCTAACGCACACCACAATGACACCTCTATGGGAAATGCAAACATCTTGGTTCGTTCGCAAAGAGACAGAATATATCAATAGCACATTTACATATTCTTCTTGGAAAGATTTTCAAGAATGTAAACCTTACAAACTTTGGAAGCCTTACATTCTTTCCTCGTGGAGTTGGAAGACGTTTCAAAAGGACGATGACAACTTGCGGCGCATTCTAAAGCGTCGTGATGGTAATGAAAGGTCCGTCTTTGAATGTTCAAAGATTCTGAGATCCGTTCCTTCTTCGTATGACAAGCCTATTCCACAAATTCCTGATGAGAAAAAAACAGTGGAAATGCTTCAAATTGTCTTTCTTTCGCCAGACCGATTCTCAGGAATGCATCGCGCTGAAATTATGGTGGATCGTCAAAATGAAGACGAAATTCGCGATTGGCTAAAACGCCACTTGCCAACGTTCTGGAAACTTTAGTATTTCTTGAAGAATAGATTCTGGTAAACAAATTCTCTTTTTAACTTTTTGGTAGGGGTCGAAAGGCTGGCTGCCATTTTTCCAAAGAACTTGCTGTCCAATACACGCGCTTCAACAAAGAATTCTTGGGAGGAGCAACCCATTTTCCTGTGGCTTTGTAATTTCCATAGACAAAGGTTTCCTGATAAAGAGAACGAATCCAAAGACAATACGTGGGTCTCGGTAAATCACGAAGGAATCCAACTGCGTCTTCATCGCATACCGATAGACGAAGATAGCGTGTTGTTTGAGTTTCAAAAGCATTCTTCTCATCTACATTGTAGTGTTTCTGGAGATGCCGAATGCGCTCATCAAAGGCTGTATTGGAAGCATTCCAAGAACTTAATGGATACGCTATAAATATATCAAAGCAAACCATCTCTTTTTCTATATTGCAATGGAAATTTAGGTAGTATAGGTAGATGATGGCAGAAATTATTCTTTCTGAGAGTTTAGATCTTAAAATACCTTGGAGACCTGAGCAATATGAAGAAGCAAGACACATCGTTCCTGTTGGTTGTTTTGGTGTCTTTGTGACTGCGCGACGAGCAAATCCTTTGCCCCGATGGCCAAACGATATTCACGGATGTATAGGATATTGGAATTCAGACTACAAAGAAGAATCTCGTGAATTTGTGTTAAAGAAAGCGTGTGAAGTTGGTTACCAAGCCTTTTGGGAGGATGAACGCGGATTGGAATTTCATCGTTCTATCCTTCAAGAACCTGATTCTCTTTGTGAGGTGGATTTTCTTATGTTGCCTGTTTACCAAGTGAATGCTGAAACAGGAACAATCGAAGAAAACAGAAAATCTTTTGACAATTCTGTCTATGGACTTCTTGTTGAATCTCCCAATGGACAAAAAGCAACCTATTTACCCAATGTGTTCCCTAGAATGTCTTGGCAAAAACTCAAAAATCATTTGTTAAAGAAAGCAGGAATATCTTCTGGAAAATTTTATGCGTATCGCATACGACAAATTCAAATGCCAATTGGATCTGTTTGTAATTCAAAAGCAATTTCTCTTTGCCTTCAAGATAATTTCAAACGAATGCTCTATCAGCATCATAGACCAAGCTATCCTTATTTTCCTCTTCATTATAGAAACAATTCCTTTGAATTTGACTCATCCGAAGAAGTTCGCAACACTGGTCTCTTACTGGATCTAGTGGAAGCCAATCAAAAGGGTGTATTTTTTACTAAAAAACAAAGCTCTTTTCTACACTCTAGCATTGAGAATACTGCGAGAAGACCATTGTCTGATCAGGCCAAAGCATTTTTACTGCCTTCTTTAAAATATCTTCAATATGATACCTTTGATCTATGCAGTGAACTTGGATCCAAACTTTTTTTAATGGAGCGTGCTTTTCAATTCGGCGAAACCATTGTGGGGATGAAAAAGTCAGGCTGTCAAGTTCAACCGAAATATATTCTTCCTTTTCTGTTGAAGTCCTACCCTTTAGAAAATCCAGACGACATATTTCAAATCAACTGGGATTGTCAAGCGTTGAGAGCACTGAATGTGAAGGAGGTTCCTAAAAAAGTGATGGATTCTCTTCTGAAAGTTCTACAGGCTATTTCAATCCAAGAAACAACCTTTACAAATGTTCTTGCGGTTTCCTGGGAATGTATTCAAACTATATATCCTCTCTGTAGTGTTTATTATAAGAAAAGGCTGGATGCGTATAGATTGTATTGTTGCTGGTTATTGCAACAAAGGGTGGATGAAACCTACCCCACCATTTATTTGATGCTTCAAGGAGACGCACGCCTAGATATTACCTCCCACGTATTGGGTGGATGGAAAATTGAGGATATTTAAAGTAAAAAGGAAAACAACGAAGTAGATGCCTGAGCCTTGGGAAACACTCTGTCATAAATACCATCATCCACGAGATGATCGCATTACATTCTATGAGCCTACGCACACGTATACGATTGATGGTTCCTCCAAGGGAATTATTTCCGGAACTGGATTTCTTCACCAGTTCTTTCCTCACGTCAATACGAAAGATATCATAAAGAAAATGATGAAGTCTCCGAAGTGGCCTGCGAGCCCTTATTTTGGAAAGACTTCTGAACAGATTGAGTCTGAATGGGACAAGTTGAAAACAGACGCATCCACTCAAGGAACAGCTATGCACTTAGGAATTGAGCAATTTATGAATGGAGCCCAGGATGTGATTCTTCCTGAAATCCAACAATCCAAGGAATTTCAGTATTTCCTGAATTTCTGGAACGATCACGGAGCTGACCTAGAACCGTATCGTGCGGAGTGGTCTGTGTTCTCAGAGGAGCATCGCTTGTGTGGTCAGATTGATATGTTGTTTCGCAGAAAATCCGATGGAAAATTTGTGATTTACGATTGGAAGAGATCCAAGGAAATCAAGACATCCAATAAATGGGCCAAAGGATATGCGCCTGTAGATCATTTGGACGATTGTAACTATTGGCATTATAGTCTTCAGCTCAATGTGTATCGCTGGATTCTTGAAAATCTCTATGATATGGAAATTGCGGATATGTTTCTGATCATCTGTCATCCGAACAACAACAACTATATTCGTATGCGCCTGAATCGCCTAGATTCAGAGGTAGAGGGGATGTTAGAATGTCGCAAGAGAGCGTTGGATGAAAAGTGGCACGAGCCTGTCAAGCTGCCTGTTCCTGAGATGAAACAAACCCAAGTGGATGATGATTATGCGTTCCTCAAAGATGACTAACCTTCATATTGAACTTCAAGATCTGTTTTGTAAAGCAATTGATGATAAATACAACATCCTAGAATAAATCGCGCAATATATTCTTCCGCCTGAATCTCATCATACAATTTGTATAAGTCTCTTGATAAATTGTATGTTCCATCCCTATTTTTTTCATAGGATTCAAAGTCTGGAAGTGTATCTGTAAGAAATCCAGAGAAACTTTGGAGTTCCTTCAAAATTCTGTATTTGTCTTGCTCTTCCCATTTATGATCCAAATATCCATTGTTCAACGATTCATACGTTTGCTCACCACCAAAGGACATGATATCTGAAGATTCTTGAACTCCAAACCGAAATTTATACTCAAAATTAGTATTGAAGAATGCGTAACGCCCCATTCTCCATCGCTATAGAAACTAATCTTTAGAATAGAATGGGAGCA
>Ga0129336_10003169_pt1 | contig 10154 bp, 5 predicted proteins | sample CPB6_02_DNA_FD_96878 | JGI IMG/M metagenome (GOLD analysis project Ga0129336, IMG submission 96878) | Freshwater to marine salinity gradient microbial communities from Chesapeake Bay, USA - CPBay_Sum_0.6_0.2_DNA | ecosystem: Environmental > Aquatic > Marine > Coastal | place: USA: Chesapeake Bay...
GATTTCTTAGTAGTTCTCTCAGGTTTATTTATGAATATAACGCGAGCCATAGAGATGTTCGCATCAGAGATTTTAGATTTAGCAGTGTATAACGCAAATAGAAAAACAAAAGTTTCCAAAGTATGGGAACAATTCACATCAGATTTAGAGAAGATGGAGGACAACAATGGCTAAGCAACCAATGAATCCTTTGGCTGGCGCAGCAGGTCCTGGTCCCTTCTCCACACGTACAGACAATTTAAGATTCCAGTCGCCAGAATATGGCGCAGGCGTAGAGAATGCTGCTATTAGAGCAGGTGCTCCGATGGCTAAGACAGCAGATGTACGCGGTGCTACTAATACTGAAGTCCGTCAAGCAGCAGAACAAGCACCACTTACTCGACTATTTGATCCATCTCAACGCCAAGATGAAGATGTTATGTCTGGTGCTCCAATAGGCCCTGGTCCTGGCCCAGAAGCATTGGGTATCAATCAAATCCGTCCAGCGCAAAAGCAATCAGCGTTACTAGAAAAGATGCTACCTTTTGATGATACTGGCGAAATAGCAATTCTATATCAGCAGGCTCTAGCGCAGGGGAACTAATGGAGAACCTCAAAGCGGCAGCCTTTGCAGCCAATTTGACTGAGGAAGAAAAAAGACAAGTTGCAGCGCTGAGTAAGGCACTTGATACTCACAAGACTTTATCCAATGTTCCACAAAATGTTGCCAATAAAGTTTATAGCAATTTGCCTGAGTCCCAACGTCAATCATTGGTAACTACTTTTGGTCAAGAAAATCCTATTGCTAAACCTAATCGTGGTTGGCTAGGAACTGCGTGGCACTACACAAGTGGTACTTTGGCAGATGCTGGCAGCAAGTTGATGGCTGGACTTCAGAATGTTTCTGATGTCACCACACGTCTTTACAGAACTGCTGCTATTGGCGCAACACAAGGTATGAATCTTGCCGATGCTTGGGAAGAAGCAAACGATAAGGGCGATAAAGTATTCAACCCTGGTCGCATTGAAGATGCTAAAACAAAGTTTGGCAATACCGCAGTCTCTGTTGCAATGCGTATTGCAGCAGGTGAAGACCCAGAAAAGATACTTGCATCTGCAAATCCAGATGAGCAGAAGTATGTTCGCCTTGCGTATAAGAAGGCTGGAACTCAAGCAGAGCAGGATTTGTTCCAAGATACCCTTGATGCGGTTCAAGCATCTAAGTATTCTCCAGGTCGCCAAGTAGCAAACTTAATCCTTCCTAAGTTTCTTGAGGGTTCAGGTCTAGCATATAAACTTGTCTCTGGTGCAGTAGATGCAGCCTATCGAGTATTTGCAGATCCACTGATTATTGGTGGAAAAGTATCTAATGCCTATAAGGTTTCTAAGTATTCAGTTGATGTTCTCTATGGCAACTTTGCCAAGGGTGGACAGAAACTACAGGATTACTTTGCCTCACCTGCAGGTAAGTCATTCTGGGATAATTACGGTGCTCAACTAGAGCGCTACAAAACTGCTCGCGTTAATAAAGATGCTGAAGAGATGCGTGTTGCTAATGCAGAACTACGCCGTCTAGCACCTGAGTTTGGTCCAGCAGTCGTTGAAGATTTCCTTAAGGCTGACCAACCAGTAACTAATGCACTTACCGCACAGGCTTACTTTGAGAATGCAGATAATGCTCTCAAGATGATTAAGGGTGGTATTGGACGCAAACGCGTCATTATGCCTAGACTTGCAGAAAATATTGGTGGGATAAATAGTAAATTTATTCCTGGAACTAGAGCGTTCAGGGTTGCCTTATACACTACAGCAAACAAAGTATTTGATATTGACAAAATGGGTCCTAAATACGTAGAGGCCACATTTTTTGGAGATGCCACTACTACTGACGGAATCAAGAATGCCATTATTGATGGCAAGAAGACAACCATTGGCAATGTAACTGCAACAGATAATCCCAAGCAAGTTGCGCGTCCTTCAATGGCAATGATTATGAAACGCATTGACAGAGCCAAGGCTAAGTTCGCTATCGCTCCTTTATTCAAAGACGATATGCTAGATGTCACAGCATCAGATGCCCCAGAGCAAATTTACCGCCTTGCTCGCATCGTAATGACTAAGCGTGACTCTCAACTAATCCAGCAGACATTTGCATCTGTTGATGATGTGGGCCAACGCAAAGAAATTTTCTATGGGCTATGGTCAACGATTGCAGATATTCGTGGTCTTAACGCTACACAGCCTGGTCAGTTAATTGTTCGTCGTTTGACTGGCAAAGGCAAGTCACAGTTTTCTGTATCTCGCTATGGCGATGAATACGCAGACATTGGTGTACTTCCATCTGACTACAATAATTTTGTATCTGCACCAAACCTTGTAGACCTAGATCGTGCCTCTACACGTAGTACATTGATTCAAAAGTTTGCTGGACAGGCTAATAAAGACTGGGTAGACAGGATGACTGGCTACTGGTCATTCTTGACCTTGGCTGGTCCTCGTTACGCTATCCGTAACGCCACAGAAGATTTGATGGTTAACCTTGCTATTGGTGGCTCAACACCTTGGGGTATTGCCAAAAACCGCTATCTGTCAACACGTGTCAATACAGCCCTACAAACCCGCAAAGGCTTAACAAAGACCGAGAAGTTTGTCGAAGATCCGCTTGGTCTTGTTATGCGTCTTGTCAACAAGAAAGAAGCAGACAAGTGGGGCGCTGAAATTGCTGGGCTTGATACCAAGATTGTCAAGATTCGTGAGGAGATTAAGAGCCTTGCAGATCAAATGGATACTCTTGATGATGCTGGCAAAGCATTAAATCGAGCCAAGATTGCTGACCTACGTCAACAGACTGAAGGCGGAGTCGTACAGCAGACTCGCGTTATCTTGGCTAAGGCTTTGACTTCTGGTCGTATCAATAAACTACGTGAACGACTTAACCTCAAGCCAATGTTCCAAGATGAGATTGATGAGTTAACTGAGCAGATTATCTTTGGCGATTTAGATAATACACTTTCTACCATTGCCGAAGGTGGATTTAACTTTGCCACTGGCGGAGATGTAGTTACACGTACTCTTAACTTTACCAAGGCAACTGGCGTTCGCAGCGCAGCCCTAGAGATAGATGCTCCTGCGTATGCACGCGCACAAGGCTCTATTGGGTTTAGTCCAAAAGCCATTGACCCAACCGATGAATCTTCTTTGGTAACCTACTTAATGCGTATTGGTTACTTTGCAAACGATGAACTCGGCGCTATTGCAGTTGCTAATCTAGACCAAGACAATGTAGTTCAAATGGTCTTTGAATGGATTAAGAAGAACCCAGATTTTGTATCTCTTTCACGCCTTGATGCTAAGGGTGTTGATATGCAACAACACGCTCAGTTGGTTGTCAATCGCGCACGTGAACTATTTGAAAAACGTCCAAAGGTTGAAGGCGGAAGTCGAGAGATAAACACAGACCTTCTTAACAAGATTCGTTCTAGGGACCCAGAAACTGGCAACTATGTCATCTCTGGCAAACTATCACTTGACGATCTACCTGATAATTCATTTGATTTTCCAGAGTCTGTCGTTGGTCCAGAACTTGTTCCGATTTCAGATACCAATAACTACGCAACATCTCTAGTTACTAATGGATGGACGTGGCTTGGTATGGCTAACGCACGCCTTAGCCGTCAACCAATCGTCTTTAACGAGATGGTTAAGATTCGTAAGCAGATGAAAAAGTCTGGTTTCTATGACGCATTTATTGAATCACGTGTCAAATATGTAGATCCAACTGATTCTGCCAAGGTTGCCGAGGCAACTCGTAACGCCAAACTTGATTTGGCTACAGCAGTTGAAGAAAGAGCAGTGGCTCAAGTCCTACAGTATGTAGATAACCCACTTATTCGTAGCCAGATTGCTTTCTCAGCACGTAACTTTGCACGTTTCTATCGTGCCACTGAAGACTTTTATCGCCGTTTATACCGCGCCGTACGTTACAACCCAGAGTCTATCGTCAAAGTAGGCCTAACTTACGAAGGCATTACTCACTCTGGATGGGTACAGAAGGACGATCAGGGCGAACCATACTTTGTTTACCCAGGAATCGAACCAGTATATCGCGCAGTTCAGGGTGCAATGCAGTTGCTTGGTGTAGATGCTGAGTTTAAGACACCACTACCGATTCAATTCGGCGCACAACTTAAGATGGTTACACCATCTGCTAACCCAGACTCGTTAATTCCTACATTCGCTGGTCCTTTGGCTGGTGTATCAGTCAAGACATTGACAAATATCGTAGATATCTGGAACCCAGGTGCTGCAGATACCATCACAAGATTTACTTTAGGTAAGTATGCGGTAGATCAACCTATGCTTTCTGCCTTTTTACCAGCGCATATCAACCGTTTGTACGGGGCAATGAGCAAAGATGAACGCGATGGTCAGTATGCCAGCGCTTGGCGTAAGGCTGTTACCTATCTTGAGGCTGGCGGTCACGGCATACCTAAGAGATACGATGAGAATAACAACCTAATTCCGCCATCAGCGCAGGAACTTGAAGATTATCGACTACGCGTCAAGAACACAACGCTATCTATCCTAGGCACACGCTTCGTATTCGGTTTCTTTGCTCCAGCATCACCACAGGTAGAACTCAAGAGCGATATGGCTGAGTGGGTTCGTGACAATGGACGTGCTAACTTCAAGCAAGTATGGAACAAATTACTAGATCAGTACCCTGGTGACTACAACGCTGCTATGGCAAAGTGGGTTGAGTTGTTCCCAGACCAGATTCCATTCACTATTCCAGAGTCTGAGCGTTCCACAGTTGCGTACTTCCGTTACGCTGAAGAATCAGGTGCATTCGTTGAGAGCAATGCAGACCTATTCAAGAAGTACCCACAGGGTGCAGCATTTTTGATTCCACATAAGGCTGGATTCTCGTGGGATGCGTACAAGACAATGACTGATATGGGTCTACGTCGCAATAAACGCGTAGCAGATTACCTCCGTGAGGTTCAGACTGCAGCAGATTTGCAGACTTACTACGCAAAACGCGCTGATTATGAAGACAAATTAACTACTGTTGGAACTGACTTTGAAAGAAGCCAACTTCGACAAGAGTTTACCGACTGGAAAACGCTTTTCTTTGCTGGTCGTCCATTGGTCCAAGAGGAACTATCTCAAGGTAGCCAGAAAGCCATTGAGCGTCTCAAGGCTATTGATGATTTACGAGCGATGCTCTATGACAAGAACGTAACCGCAGCGCCTAAAACTCGTAGTGCGCTTAAGGATATGCTGGATCTATACGACAAGTATAAGAACAACCGTAAGTCGCTAGATCAAGTAAGCGGTGCTGCAGAACTGGTTAAGATGATGAAGGATGATACTTTACGCAAGATGCGTGAACTATCAGAGGTAAACGAGAATACAAAGAGCGCTTACAACGTATTGTTTGGCTCGCTGTTAGGAGATTAAATTGGCAGAAATAGCAAAAAGCCCTGATGAGGCAAGAGCACGGGTCATTGCTACCCAACCTACGCCACAACAACAGCCTACTGAGGATGCCAACTTCCAATCTTTTGCAGCCGCTATCTCGAAGATAGACGAAAGCACGCGTCTAAAAATTGCACAGCAATTAAAGAAGGCTGGACTCTATCGTGGTAAGCCAAGTGCTAAGTTCAATAATGCTCTTTACGATGGACTCCTTGCAGCCGAAGAACGTAGAGCAAAACTAGCCACAGTCACAGAAGTCCCAGACAGATTAACGTTTATCCAGGGTCTTGCTGCCGAAGGCGAGGGTGGCGCTGGTGGTCCTACCACAAGTATCTCCACGCGTGTATCTGATGATACTGCCCTTAGAGCAATGGCTATTGAAGTGCTCAAGGCAAAAACTGGTGATGAGGGTACAGAGGCTGAGATTAAAAATCTAATCAAAGTTGCTAAGGCTGCTCAGAAAAAGAATCCAACAATAACCAAATCTACTACCTCTGGTGGAGTGACTCAAACAACTACTACAGGTGGAGTTGATGTCGGTCAACTAATGATTGACATTGTTTCTAAAACTGATGAGGCAAGGGCTAATAAAGTTCTTCAAGGATACAACATTGCTCTTAATATGTTTGGAGGTCTGCGCTAGTGGCTAGTGTGGCACAAATAGAGAAAAAGATTGCTGATGCTAGATTCAACATCAAGCAATATGACGACAGGTTAAAAAGACTTCGTGACCAGTTACGTGTATACAGCGGAGCAAGAAAACTCTCTGACTCACAGATTAAGGCTGCTCAATCACTTAACAAGCAAATTAAAGATTTAGAGACTTCAAAGAGCAAAACATCCCAAGAACTTGATAAGTACACCAAGAGTATTGGTGATCTTAAAAAACTTGAAGGTATTGATGCTAAACTCAGAACTGAAATCGATTCCTATAATAGATCATTAGCACTAGGCGGAAAACCGACTAAGAGTAAAATTAACGCCTTGCTTTCAGAGCGTAAAGTTTATGAAAGAACTCTTGGCACTCTGGCTCCAAAAGCACCGTTTATTCCAAGTGCAGTAGGAACTAGCAGTGCTAATGCTCCTACTGGAACCACAGCCTCAAAGCCATCTGTGGGAACAAAGACCTCTACTGGTGCAACTGGCACTGCAGCATCTACTGGAACAAAAGGCACTACTGCTGGCGCTGGCACTGCTGGTACCGCAAGCGCTGGTACCGCAGGTACTGGTGCTGCAGGCGCTGCTGGTGCTGCTGGTACGGATACTGCTGGCGCAAAAGACGAAAGAACGCCAGATCAAAAATATGCAGATGCTATTGCTGAGGCAGTACGTCTTTACAATATGCCAGATATTATCTTTAAGAATATCCCAAGTCTTGGTGCGTTACTGGAGAAATATGTTAATGGCAAACTAACTGACAAACAATTCCAGTTAGAACTACAGAATGACCCTTGGGTACGTCAAAATTCACAGGAAATTAAGGCTCGTTATGTCCAGTTGTTCAACTATCAGGACTTAGTTAAGTCTGGACGTGCTTTAGGTACAACAGATTACGAACAACAGATTGCTAAAATTGCTCGCAATCTTCAAGAAAGAGCACGTCAATTAACTGGTGCTGATATACCAGAGGCTGATGCTAAGTTGATGGCACAAGATCTGTATATCTTTAACCTTGATGGCGATGAGGCAGTTGTTACAGAACGCCTTGCCCGTTTCATTAAGCCTACTGCTGGAATGATTGCTGGACAACCAACCATAGGTTATGGCGGTCAAGCACTTCAGAACTACCAGGCTCTCCAGGCTATTGCCAAAGCCAATGGTTTTAAGATTGAAGATATTCTTCCACGTGGTGCTGATGGAAAGCCTATGACTGCTGAGTCAACACTACAGGCTATTGCAACAAATAAGATTGATACAAACCGCTTGGCTCAAGATGTACGCAAACTAGCAGCACAGGGACAACCTGAATATGTACGTCAACTACTAGGTCAGGGTTACGACTTAGAGCAAATTTACAGTCCATATAAGAACCGTATGGCTTCAATCCTTGAATTAAACCCAGATGTTATTGAACTCAACGATCCATCACTACGTATGGCTATTGGTAAGAACGGTGATATGAACCTATACGACTTTGAAAAGGCTTTACGTAAGGATAACCGCTGGCAATATACACAGAATGCTAGACAAGAAGTGGCAGGATCTGTAATGCAAGTACTACGTGACTTCGGATTTGCGGGGTAATAATGGCTAACTTATATGCTTATGACCCAACTCGTGGATACACAGTACCTATTGCAGAGGCAAGGGTAGTTGGTTACGTCATTGATAAAGATACAGGAAACCGTTATTCATCTGTAGCCCAAGCCGAAGCAGCAAATACTGTAACTACTGCTGTAGTTGATGAGGATGCTCGTAGAGCAAGTTTTGCTAGAGATCTGAATGATGCACTTACCACAACATCTGGTGTAACACCTTCATCAACAACTACTCAGGCAACTAGTCCATCATCTTTTCGTGCTGCAGATGAAGCGAGCACTACTCCAACTACAATAACTTCTGAAGCAGCCGAATCTCCTTCTCTAGAAAATCGTCCAGGAAGAGCGCTTACTGCCGAGGAGCGCAAGGCCCAGTTGAAGGTAGAACGCGAAGCAAAGATGGCAGCAGATGCGAAAGCACGTGCTGCATCAAACCCAATGTTTGACCCAACAAACCGTCCAGATGCCCCACCTGCTGATGATAAGTATGTTTATTATTACAGTTGGATTGGTGGAGTGGGAACTGGTCAATGGAAACTTTACAAAGAATCAGTAGATTCAGCAAAGGCTGCCTCCGCAGCAGATCGTTCTAAAGGTGGAGCAACTGCTGCAACTTTTAGCAGTTCAGTTGGCGCTAATACAGTAGTTGCAAATGCAGGAGGCGGTACAGGTGGTACCGCAGGCGCAGGTGGTACTGGTGGTGCAGGCGATGCAGGTGGTGCTGGCGGTGCCAGTGGTGCTGGTGCTGGTGCTGGTGCAGGTGCAGGTGCTGGCGAAGGTGAAGGTGAAGGTGAAGGTGATGGCGGTGCTGGTGGTGCAGATTCTGGTGCTACAGATAAAACTCAACAAGAATTAACATACTGGTTATCTCAAGGCTACACTGCTGGAAATTATCCAGCAGAATTTGAACAGTTTTTTGGAAAGCCAGAAGGAATCCTTGGATGGAAATTAGTTGCAGGTCCAAACGGAACTTACAACCTTAGTGTTCTAACAAAACAGACAGATTCTGACGGTGGAATATCAGTTCCTACCTATGGTGCAGTTTTGAAGAAAAATAACCAAGGAGTTTGGACTGTCAATACAGATAACCTAGGTGGTGGTGCAGGTGGTGCAGGTGGTGCAGGAGGTTCTGGTGGCGCTGGTGGCGCTGGTGGTGCAGGTGGCGCTGGTACAAAAACACTAGTTTCAACCTATACAGACCCCAATACTGGAGATGTTATTGCTGTCTACAGCGATAGATCAACGTCTGTTCTATCCAAAGGAACTATTCAGTCAGATGCTGCAAAAGCGGCTGCTGAAAAAGCAGCACAAGATTTAGCAGGACGCAAGTCTGCTTATGATTTGTTGTATAACGAATTTTCTCGTTATGGACTTGGCGCTCTTGTAGAACCACTTAAGGCTCTTATTCAAGATGCAGGCGTTCCAGCAGAAGAGTTTTCCATTCGTCTTCGTCAGACACCAGAATATGAAAACCGCTTTGCTGCCAATAAAGCACGTCTAGCCAAAGGGCTACGTGTCATAAGTCCAGCAGAATATATCAGTCTTGAAGACCAATATCAAGATGTTATGCGTAGATACGGTCTACCAGAGACATATTACAGTCGTGGATATCTAGGTCGTCAAGAAGGATTTGAAAAACTTATTGCTAATGATGTAAGCAATATCGAACTTGAAGACCGCATTCAAACTGCACAAAATAGAATCCTCTACGCAAACCCAGAGGTAGGAATTGCGCTCAAGACATTCTACCCAGATATCACCAATGGCGACCTACTTGCCTATGCTCTCGATCCAGAGAAGGGTCTATCACAAATCAAGCGTCGTATTACAGCCGCTGAGATTGGTGCATCTGCAGTTCAACTTGGTCTTGCTACTAACGTAACTGATGCTGAATACCTAGCACGCTATGGCGTAACAAAGGAACAAGCACAAGCAGGATTTAGAAATGTAGCAGAAGTATTGCCACGAGCATCACAACTTGGTGATATTTACGGCAAGCAAGGAATGGGTCCATACACCCAAGCAACTGCTACACAAGAATTCTTCAATGTACCTGGCGCTGCAGAAGCAGCAGCCAAACGGCGCAAGTTGGCTGAACTAGAGAGCGCACAGTTCTCTGGTCAGGCTGGCGTAGGCGCACTAGCCCGCGAACGCGCAGGGCAATTCTAGGCCTGCTAACGGGACGACTGGTCCGTTAGAGAGATATCAAAACCAGCAGTAGGAGCCATATAGAAAGCCCCCGATTCTATATGTGGCCTGCGAAACCAACTAACAAAGGGAGAAGGACCTATGTCCAACTACGACTACGAAGACGATGACTTTGACACCAATGGTGGTGGAGATCTCGTCAAACAGTTGCGTAAAGCAACAAAGGCAAAAGATAAAGAACTCGCTGAACTAAAGGCGCAGTACGAATCACTTGCTAAATCAAATAGA
>Ga0129336_10003170_pt1 | contig 10154 bp, 6 predicted proteins | sample CPB6_02_DNA_FD_96878 | JGI IMG/M metagenome (GOLD analysis project Ga0129336, IMG submission 96878) | Freshwater to marine salinity gradient microbial communities from Chesapeake Bay, USA - CPBay_Sum_0.6_0.2_DNA | ecosystem: Environmental > Aquatic > Marine > Coastal | place: USA: Chesapeake Bay...
ACTAGTCCCTATGCCTACGAGCCCTCCCGAAGTAATGTAAACTCTTGCAGAACCATCTGCTAGCAACTGCATACTGTTGTCGATATGGCTGTAATACAAGCCGCCACGGGAAGCATCGCTCCCGCTTGTTCCATCAGCGAAATAGAGAGCACCAACTCCATTAGTTGCTGATGCAACGGTGATGCCGCAGTTCCCCGCCTTGGATACTACAAGTTGCTCAGCCTCGTCTTTATAGCTCTCCGGCGTAGAAGTCCCCACGCCCACGAGCCCTGCCGAGGTGATGCGCAGGCGTTCGCCTCCACCTGTTCTGAATACAATGGGAGGAACACTGCTTCCATCAGCATTAAAGTAAACGATTCCAGCTTCGGCGCCAGTCTGCAGATAAGGATTTGTACCGCCGTCTAGAAGCCTGGAAGTATTAAATACGCCCGCAGTAGTTCTTGTTGTTTCAGAAAGCCCTCCTACGTTATTAGCCGTGCCAATAATAAAACGAGTAGGTACGGTTACGGCACCACTCGCATCCACAAACAGCCGTCCAGAACCACCAGTGCTGATGGCTACGTTGTTTGCCGATGGCAGATAAAGGCCGTTGGTAGGAACACCAGAACTAGTTGGTATGAATGATGCAGCAGTGGCCGTGCCAGTAGTAACAACATTCTGACTGCCAAAATCAGGACTAATCTTGGTGCCAGCAATTGCAGCGCTATTATTAATATCGCCGTTTACAATGGTGCCATCAGTGATCATCGCACTGGTAACAAGGCTCCATGCAGTGTCGTAATCAGTGGAGCTTTGCTTGTAAAGCACTTGATTGGTGGTCCCACTAGGAGGAAGATTGCTTCCAGCAGGGCCCTGCACTCCAGGCACCGACAAGATTACTTGCGTGGTTTCATCGCCCGCTACGGCAAGCTGAACATTAGCCATGTGCCCTATTATCAAAGACTATTGTCCTATTTTAATCCTGTTCAGCTCTTTGCCACGCTAATTAAATTATCGTTGCCATCATAAGAAAGCACAAGGGAAGCCACTGTTTCACCACTTGCTCCACCACTCTTGTAGCTAATGCCAGTCAATGTGGATCCACTATAAACAAAGCCAACATAATCATGTTCTGGAATACGCAATGCTCCAGTGATCGGCAGAGCGCTACCCTCAGCATTGCCGCGAATAAGTACTTCTTCGTACTGTTCGCCGCTAACTACACGCTGTGCCATTGTTAATCAGCTTTTTCTTTTATTGTAGAAACAAGCGAATTAATTCCGGGAGTACGTGCGCTGAACTGTGGCCGTACCAGTCACCCAATAATAACGATCACCACCAGACGTAGTTAAGCTCACGTCGTAGCCATAACGTCCTGCAGCAATGCCAGAAGAAACACTGGGAGCCATTTCCACTTTAAATGCACCATTCGCAGCGTCAGTTACTGAACAAACAAACGTGGCCACTTGTGTATCATTTGTTAAATTTTTAACATCAGCATCAATGCCATAACCAGCAAGATTCAATGGAGAAGCAAAATAAAAAGTGCCGCTTGCTGCGCCAGTAACGGGCACTTCTGTGCCACCACTTGTCGCCGACACTTTAAAAGTGCTAGTGGCCAAGCCTGAAGCAATGACAAAATAAACAGTGTTAACGGACATGCCGCATGGCAAAGTGCCGCTACCAGTGAGCACTACTTTTGTGCCTGCTGTAAGACCATGGCAATCAGCCGTAAATGTGACGCCGCTAGCGGCTACGGCGATACTGTCAATTTGCTGTCTTTCTCCAGTGGCGCGAAATTCTCCCCGCCAAGTAGAATTTTGGAGAATTGTAATGTCGTAAGTGGCGGGATAGATCATAAGCTATGCGTTTCCCATTGATAGCCAGCTTTTAGTATTCTAATCATATCAAGTGAAGGCATTCCAGGCTCCTCTATTAAGAGTGGCACCTTGAGCCACAGGAGTGAATTTGAAATAACTGCCGGCTGTAATTAGATGATTTGATACATTGCCAGGAACAGCACTGCAAAAATAGCTTGGAATAATGGTTCCACCAGACACCGCATAAATCAATCCCTTGATGGAATAGTGCGTAGAATGATTCGAGAGGCCACTTGCTACCGCCACAACATTGTTAGCAGTCGAACTAATGACATCAAAAACATTATAGTATTCAGTTGTAGTTGTACCACTCTCTGAATTGGCTATTGCTTGCACTTTAGCCTGTAGTCGCACATTAGCAAAAGTTGCAGTGGCGGATGGATGGTAAATTTGGATCGTTAAATTATGCTGATAAATATCAAAAACTCCTCCAACAAGTGCTAATGAGACGGTTCCTTCCACTTCATACCAAGTGGATCCAGAGAGAGTGAAGCTTTGCCCTAAAAGCGAATACCGATTGGTATTGTTTGGATTTGAAATTTGCGAAGGTACGACGTAGTAGCTACTGTCAAGTTTTGCCGATGCAATTCCACTAGCTACCATTGCATTGCTAACAATTGCAGAAGCTCCAGTTGTAACAATAGTGCCGCTTGCATTGGGCACGCTAATAGCACGATTGGCAGTAAGCGCTGCAGCAGAAATGGTTGCCGTATAGCCTTGGCCTTGATAAGCGATTGACTGCCCGCTGGCCATTGTGATGGCGCCAGTCATTGTGCCACCAGCTTTAGGAAGCGCTGCGTCAGCTAAGTCATAAGCGCTTTTGACTGCCGTGGCAGTAGCAGCAAGTCCACTGCTAGTCGTATTAGTGCTATTAGTTAATTGAACAACACCCGCTGTGCTTGTCGATGCGTTTGCGATGGAAATGATTGGCGTGGTAGTTGGATTGCTCACGCTCAATGGCGCAGTGCCACTAACAGTGGTAACAGTACCAGCACTTACTGCTGCCCACTTAACGCCTAAATCCGTAGCGCTATCTGCAGTGAGCACATGGCCATTAGTGCCCACGCCAAGCTTGGAAAGTACAGTGGCTCCACTGGCAACAAGAATGTCGCCTTTTGCATAAGAGCCTACATTTGTGCCTCCCCTCGCAACTGCCAATAAACCACTGGTAATATTTCCTGCATCTTTTGCCTCATTGTTAACTTCTTCAATGGCAGTTTGCACATTTGTTGCGGCAATGGTTCCACCAGCAGCAAATGTAATAGCATTTGCTGATTGACTCACATAAGAGCTGCTGACATCGACCTCGTACCACGCCGAGCCGTCTGAAACAATTAGATCGGGCGGGATTAATGTGACATTGGGTGCATTTCCACTGCCAACTCCGCTTGCTGTAACAAGAAAATAATATCCAGAGTTGCCGCTACTTGCTGCGGGAATAACGCCAGAAACTGTCAGTCCAGAAACTGCGGCACCAGCACCAGTAAGGCTGACAATTTTATTTGTACTCGCGTTATAAAGGCCGGCAAGAACAATGGCACCAGCCGTAACCGTCACCTCTTGCCATACGTTCGAGTCCCAAAGATAAGTATCTTTGTTAATGGGATCATAGAAAAACTGGCCAACAAAATCTCCTTGAGCGGGACGGCTTTCTCCAAATTGGCAAACCACGCGGTCCGCAATTTTTGCGCCATTGATAGCGTCATCGGCAATAAAATTCGCGCCAAATGTGCCAGTGGTAATTTTGCCTGCATCAAGAACAGGAATATCCGCTGCCTCAAGGAAATTGCTGCCAGTTGTAACGTGACCATGGTCATCAATCGTTACTTTGTAATACGTGCCAGATGCAGCAGTGTTGCTATGGCGAACCTCTCCATTTGAAAGAATAGTTAATCCACCATCGGAAGCAGGAATAATGGCGCCAAAAGTACTGTTTGAGGCTTTAGGAAGGTCAGCGGGATTAATTGAACGGAAAGTTGGCTTAGCGTTATCACCAGAAATCGGACCAGCAAAAAACTTACCAAAACCTTGTGGGTCCAAATCTTGACCAACAAGACAGCTATTTCCAACTAATACGGTCGAAAATGTAAAAGGCGAAGAAACACCTGAAACTGTGCCAAAAGAAATATCAGTAACGCCACCAATTTGGGCCCAATTGCTTCCATTCCACACTGAAAAATAAGTGTCGCTACTGTTGTAAAAGCCTTGCCCTTCAAATTCACCAGCAGCAGGAGTAGTGGTTGCAACAATAATAGAGCTATCTCCGGCTAGCTTTGCGCCAGTTACTGCATCATCAACAATCTTTGCAGTGGTCACGCCACCATCGGCAAGGGCAGCGGTGGAAACGCTCCCTGCAACAAAGCTAGTACTAATGCCACCAGTGCCAGTACCATTGATAACACCACTAAGCGTAATGGTTTGGTCGCCAGTATTAGTGCCGCTTACAGACGAACCATTTGTCCAAGATCCAGAAGCCAAAGCAATATTGCCAAGGCCAAGCGTAGCTCTTTGTGCGGCAGCATTAGCATCGTCCAGTAATGCACGGCCGGCAACAGTGCAACTAATCTCCTCTACGCTTCCACTCGTCCCAGTGCGTCCCAGTAATACATTGGCATTGGCGCTTTGTAGCTTTGCATACGTGACTGCTCCATTAGCAATCTTTACTCCCGTGACGCCAGAAGAAGCAAGCTGTGTTGTGCCAACTGCGCCATCGGCAATTTTGGCTGCCGTCACACCAGTGGCAGCAAGCTGAATAGTACCAACTGCTCCAGCAGCAATCTTTGCGCCAGTAACGCCAGAAGCTTCTAGCTTGCTTCCTGGCAAGCTACCATCAGCAGCAGCGCGAAATCCTGCTTCCGCAAGACTACTGACAGTAATTTTTTTAGTCTGACTTACGCTTGTATCAACAATAGGCAGTTCATCACCAGAAGCAGCACCACTGCTAGTGAGTTCAAAAAGCTCAGAAATCCTCTGGTCGGCCATGCCTATCGCCTAATGATATAGTTTCATCTTAGCCATTTTAGGACTTTTGAGCTATTTAGTCTGTCACTTCTTGCAGCAAGAAGCCAAGACCTGTCTCTTGATTCTCTTCAAGTTCGATAAGATCTGCATCCTCCTTGAGGATGTATTCACTAGGCACTCCTACTTTCACTCTAAATTCACCAGTTGTTAGAAAATCAATGGAACAAGAAATAAGACGATCAGCAGCTACCGTAACGCCGGCTCTGGTAATAACTGCCTGAAGTTCGTAAAACACTTCATTGCTTGATGCGGCAAATAAAGCGCTACGACTTTCGTCCGTGGGCGACAACGAAAGTAGCATATTCAATTCACTTCCCACCTCTAGGCGTTGAATTGTTTGCAAAAGAAATAAAGGAGCCTCTTCGTCTAGTACTGTTTCATAGCTAAACAAGCATTCAATGCTTCCATTGCCACTAATTAAGCCGGCTGAATATTGCTGCCTAAATTTATCAGACAGGCTAGTTGTTTCAATTGCAGCTCTGTCAGTGTTGATTTCGTACGACACCACTGACCCGAGAGAATTATACCTAGAGTCTCTGACGACAATAGTTGTTTCAATGGGAGCGCCAAAATCAGCAGCAAGACTGAGTTCGCCTTCTCTATTGTTGTTTACGGCATCGGCGAAAGTATTAAAAAAGCGCAATCCTCCCACTGCATTCACATTGACATAGGCGCGAATAATTTTTTGCACTTGCAAAGAAGTGGGCCATGCCGATGGCGAAAAGAAAGCAAGTCCTCGCGCATCGTCAGTGGAAATAAACAGTTGATCTCCAGTGAGAAGATTCTCTTCGCTTCCATCAAAATACAATCGGTTAAGAAGAGTATTTACTTCGCCTGCATTGGCTGACAATTTCAACTCAGCTTCTTCAGTGCTTTTGCGACGTAAGCGGACAAAGCCAGTATGACCAACAAAAAATGTCATAGCTTACACCGTCCCAGAAAGATCAATGGATGAAAGAGGTCCATTGATTGTAAATTGAAACGCCACGCTTGTCAGTTCATTTGTGGATGATGAAATGCCAGCGCTATTAATAAAACCACTGCCAGTAAAAGCTTGGTTTTGTCCCACTTCAAAAGTTAGCTCCACTTCCTCCGCATCCGTCACGCCACCAGTGGTAACAATCTTTTCAAGAAGCTGCACCACTCCATTCGAGCTGCCCGTGTAGTAAGAGACAGTGGCACTGCCAGTAGTGGAAGCAATGCCAGGAGTGAAAGTCTTATTGGTATCACCAAGCGTAGTGGTTTCAAGCATGTCTACGCTCACGTCAAGAGACCAATCCCTTACCTTGGCTACTTCATTGCCACCAAGCCTTAATTTACCAGTGCGTCCTGTATAAAATGGCATGACTACTATCCTCTTTGTTTCATCGTAGCATTATTGAATGACAAATAAATCGGGATTGAATTGAACGATTTTAGAGCGTGTCACGCCACCTTCTTCTTCGCATGGATGCTCAGCAGCTTTAATCGTCACTTCTCCCTCTTCTTCCATTGTCACTTCTGTCACGCGGAATACACGTTTACTAGTGAGTTGATTGCCAAGCACGATTAACCATCCTTCGTAGGCAAGCAATGCCTGAGAAGCATTATTTGTAATAGAAATCGTCCCAAGATTTTTCACGCCCTGGCCACCTTTATAAATCAAAGCCTGACGAGAAGCGCTTTCAATGCCTTCAGACAATGGAAGATTAAGCTGACCATTGGCTTCTATCACGCCTGAAGTCAGACTATCCCACTGGTTTTGATCTGTTTGCACGTAAATGTAGGAGCCAGGAGCAACAGGACTTTCCGTAGGGAATGTCTTGAACTCTACAGCCCGACGAGCATAACGACGCTGCTGACAAAGCAGCATTCCATAATGAATGGCTTGCACACGCCTCGACACAAAGTTAGACAAATCAAATGTTTGCCTAATGCAAGACGCTTCATTGGCATCCCTTAATCGAAGCTCAACGCTTGTATTGCTGGCAAAAGAATCGTCGTCCTCAGTGCCCCTATAGACAATGGTTGCGATTAGATCTTCCGTGTTGTCACCATAGTCAATAAACTCTTCCTTGTAACTATCTTCAAGAATGTTGCCTTGATTGAATAAAGCAGAAATCGTAATAATTCTGCTTACCTTGCCATATGTGTCGTAAGGCACGGCGGGAAGCAGGGCTTCTCGCCCACCAATTTTGGCGAATTCAAGCAAGGAAAACGGTGCCACTGTCGCCCAGAACTCTCGCCATGATTGAGGCTCAGCAATCACGCAATCCATGTGGTAGTTATTGGCCTTGCAAAACTTCATGGCCAAGCCAAGGGAAGGCAAGTCAATGCCATTAATGTTGGCATAAGCGCCAATACCATTCTCTTCATCGAGAACAGTATCTAAAAAGATTTCAGGAGCATAACTTGTAGAAGTGGCAATAGCTCCATAATTTCCATTGTCATCAATTTTCCTTACTTTCTTCCCCTTAAGAACATAGGCGCTAAGTGAACGCAAGTCTTGAATGCCTTTTCCGCTATAAGCATTAAAGCCAAGCATGGAAAGACCTTGGTAGAGCAATGGAGAAAAAGCTTCTGTTTGCTGTTCTGTTACTGCTGCTAAAGCAATCTCCGGGCCATTGTCAAAAGAGAAAGCAATTTGCGTGTCAGAACGCATTGAAAATACGCCCCATTCATCAACAAATCCTGGATTGTTATTAATAGGCGGAAGTCTTTTTTTTGTTTCAAGAAGGCGCCCCCTGAAAAAGACAAAACCATCTCCACCTAAGTCAATAGTTTTACCTCCTCCAGCATTTTTGTAAATCCTAGTTTCAAGATAGGCAATAGGAATGTCTTGTCCTCCAGTGTGAGTGCGCAATTCTGCTGCCAAGTCAATAATTGGCTCCATTTTGAAGGCCCATTTATCTTTGGTATTAAAAACAAAACGAAGCCCTGTGTAGTTCTCTGTTTCCACTCCTTTACGGATGGCAAATACTGTTTTTATGCGCTTATAGGCATCGGCAGATCCAGCTTTTTTGTACAGCACCCAGAACATTGCTGTTCGTACACGCAAGCCATTATCGGCATCTTTGTGCTTTGGCTCCTTTGTCTCTCCATAAATGCTTTGCCTGCCAGAAATGCGCTTGAAAATTTTGCTCTTAAAGGCGAAATCAATGATGTCGCAATTAGTGATAGTGCTATAGGAAATCTCGTCAACTTTCGCTAAACATTTTACGTTGAAATGGTCATTAAAGCTTTCAGGATCGCGCAGTTGTTTCTCGATTGAATCTATTTCTTTCTGAATTGCCTGATAGCGGCTTTGCCAGTCATTATCCCTGGCTTGTTCCGCATTTGTATCTCTATCGAGAGTGGCAGCTAGCTTGCCTAGTCGTTCTTTAATTCTGTTTTTTTGGCGCTTAAGCCTGCGACGTTCTTCGCGTAAGCCAGTTCCAGGTTTTTCGTCAAAAAGACCTTCTTCAATTGCCTTTGTTGTAAGCCTTTCAAATAATTTGTCAATTTCCCCTTTGGCTCCTCTTTTGTCTTGCTGACGATCTTTTTTCCTTTGCTTGAGATCGGCTATCCTGCCTCTATCTCTTTCATCTCTTGGCCTGTCAAGTTCATCCGCTATACCATCATTTAGGTCGTCAATCCTGTCGTTCCATATTTTAATTTGCTCTTGCAGCGCTTCAATTTGCCTTGTTATTCCCTTGAATTCTCCTTGGTCTTTAACAATGTCATAAAGCTGCTGATTGGCAAGCTCGCCCCTCAAGATTAAAGTGGCAGCTTCAATCTTATCTTCAATATCATCAAATTCAAGAGTTAACTCTTCAAATTTAGACAGCGCAGCGCCTGTATAAATTGGACCGTAAGTTGTGCGTTCCGCCTCGAGGGTGGCCAGTTGTTCTTTATATAAAGCAAGGTCTTCTTCTAAATCAAGTTCTTTCTGCAAGTAGCTCTTTATGTCATAATCTTCCTCGCACAACACTCCGGGCTCTACGCATAAAAATCTGAACACCGATTCAGCCTTTCTGTCGGATCCCTTGTCAGCATTTACAAGTTGAAATTTGGCGGCGCCTAGTTTATACAAACTAGAAGCATCAATAGTAGAAAGCAATGCAGAGCGATAATTTAATGCGGCTTCTTCGGTGTCTTCTTTTATCTCAGCATCATCTTCTTCAAATACCAGCTCAATAGAGCCATTTTCTGGAAAAGCCGGTCGAGGCCCTGTGCCATAGACTTCCGCCCAATCTGCAGGCCAATAATTTACGCCACGCAATCCTCTGTCTGGAATATAAATGCCAAGCTCATCTTTAGCCTGCGCTTTAACGACTTGCTGTTGCTCTCCTTCTACAGTTACTTCCCTTAACAGCGTACCATCTTCTTTTCGCTCTAGCACCCACACATTAATTGGAATAACGCTATATAGGCCAAGCGTATTATTGGACGATGGAGAAAAGGCTTGACTAAAGCCATCAACTGAATTTCTTTCCCCTTGAGACGCCCTATAGACAAGTCCTCCTTCCCCAACGCCATCACCGGCGGGGTCCCATTGAGAACTGCCGCCTTGTACGCTTTTAAAATCACTAAAAACTAATGGTCCTCCATTGCCATTGCTATAAAGCCAAAAGCGTTGAGCCGCAAAATCGCGAAGCGTAGCCTGGCCGAAGGCAGTGCGTCCATAGGCAAATTCCTCAATATCACCAGCACCAACAACTGCCTGCATTTGAATATATTGGCTCGTGCCAAAACTTTGCACTGCAGACCAAACCAAGGAGGTGTTAACTCTTATACCACCACCAGAAGTATTTTCATCATCGTTTGTATAGATTAAATTAACTGGCTCTCCATAACGAGCCACTTCTTGGAATGAATTAAAGCCGTAACGAGGAGCAAAAATTGCATTGCGGGTGCGTTTTGCTACAGCAGCATCTGGCACCTGAGGCTTTGGCGCAAGCAGCGCAGCTCCCACTTGCGCCAAAATTCCAACAATTGACAAGACAATTGCCACTTCCGCGCCGGTATTTCTAATATCAAAAACGCTGCCAACTTTTACGTCTGCATATTTCTGCTGTGCTAAATAAAACTGCCAATATTCCTCTTCAGCAATGCCAAGCGTTTCAATGAGCTGATGCTCGTAGGGGAGAAGCTTACGCATCGCTATTTGGTAAAAACCATTGCAAATTATTGATTGCCTTTAATGATAACGGCAAGCTAACGCTTCGTCCTCTTGGGGCAATGCAAATAATAGCATTATTAGTCATTGTAGCCAGTGCTGCTTGTTTGCTATTGCTCATCGCTAAACAGCCGGCT
>Ga0129336_10003171_pt1 | contig 10152 bp, 15 predicted proteins | sample CPB6_02_DNA_FD_96878 | JGI IMG/M metagenome (GOLD analysis project Ga0129336, IMG submission 96878) | Freshwater to marine salinity gradient microbial communities from Chesapeake Bay, USA - CPBay_Sum_0.6_0.2_DNA | ecosystem: Environmental > Aquatic > Marine > Coastal | place: USA: Chesapeake...
CAACATGGAAACCACTATCAACCGGAGCATGTAAATGGCTGTCGTAGTTCCCATCGTTGCCGACTTCGACCCGGCCGGTATCAAATCGGCCGACGCAGCTTTCAAGTCGTTCGGCCAGAACCTAGCCCGTACCCTCAACCAAGCATCACGGGATGCTGCTGCCAGCCTCAACAACGTAGAAGATGCAGCAACCGATACCCGTACCGCTGCCCAACGCTTGGCTGCAGCCATCGACAAAACCAGTGCATCATTGCAGGCAGATATTGAGAAATCCGCTGTAGCTGCCCGTGCATTGGGTGACGCACTAGGCCCAGAACTGTCAGCCAAGTTGGGCCGTAACGGCATCCAATCTTTGATCAGGGATTTCACCCGTATGGGCCTGACCCTGCAGGACGTTACCGATGAGGCAGAACTACTGGCTAAATCTGTCCGGCAGGTATCCGACCTAAACGTAGACCCCGTCAACAACCAATTTGGCAAGGTCAACACCACACTGGACCACACCGCTGCCGGTGTAGAACGCGCAAACGGCGTATTCGGCGGTTTCGTCGGCGGCGCAGTCGCCGAACTCCCCGGCCTAGCGTCAGCCTTTGGACCCCTAAACCAAGCAATCGACCAAACCGTTTCCGGTCTGATCGAAGGAAATTTCAACTTTGCCCAACTGGCAAAATTTGCCGGTCCCGTGGCTGCAATAGCTGGCGGCGTGTTCCTCATTTCGGAAGGCTTCGCAGCTGGCGCAAAGGCAGCGAAACTGCTAAAGGAAAACACTGAGATAGCAGTGGACGCACTGTTTGAAGGCAAGGATGCTGTCGATGTCCTGTACGACAAACTGCGCGAGGCACGGGAAATAGAATCATTCGACCCGGGCAAAGGTCCGTTCGGTGATGTCACAGACATCACAGCCGACCTATACAAACTGGGTATCCCGTTGGCCAACCTTGAAGCGATTTCCAAGCGTGGCGAACCTGCCCTACGCCAGTACGTCAAGGGGCTAGAAGCAGCCTACGAGAACCTACGCACCATCGAAGTGACGACTGGTAAGGCACAAGACAAAACCCGTTCCTATGAGAAGGTCATCAGGTTCCTGAACGACCAGCTGAAGGTGCAGGCCGATGCTGCCAAACAGAACGCCATCGAATTCTTCGTGTTCGGTCGCAACCTGTCTGAGACTGAGAAGGCGACAATTGCTGCTGCTGATGCTGTCGCTTACAGCCGTGTTGAACTGTCCGGCCTAGGTTCGGCTACCGATAGTGCAGCGTTTGCACAGGCCCAGCTTGAACGTCAGATGGCTGCCGTCCGTAAAGAGTCGGAAGAAACAGCAGCTGCTATTGCTACGGCACGTGGCGAATTCTTCGCGTTCTTGGACATTGAACGCACAGAAAAAGAGAACGCTGACGCGACGACGCGGGCACGTAACGAACTGACCAAAGCCCGTAAGCGTGGCACAGCACGTGACATCGTTGACGCGGAACAACGCTATTTGCAGGCCATACAGGACGAGGCTGAATACACGGGCGAAGCGTTCCTGCAGACATCCAAAGTACGTGACGAGAAAATCAAACAGGCCTTAGCGACTCAGGCTGTGATACGCCAGCTGCAGGACGAGGCAGACGCGTTGGCACCTGGTAGCCCGTTGCAAAGAAACCTGCAGTCATGGATTAGGGCACTAAAAGAAGATTTGCCAAAAGAACTGACCACAAACATTCTGGCCCGGTACTCCGGCGTGGTATCGACCACCGGCAACATGGGGCTAGGCCCAGCCGTGCCACCACCCAACCCGTTCGGGGCCGGTGGCATCAACATCACGGTAAACACCTTGAACGCTGACGAGGCTGCAGCAAAGGCCGTAGCCCGTGGCTTGAACAATTTGGCCGACCAGAACGGCCAACCCAGACCGTTTGCCAACGTAGGGATTTGATGTGGGGTTCTCATTCGCTGTAGACCATAACGGCACGAACATCAGTGCCCGTGTCGAATGGAGAATGTCAGCCACCTACGGCCGTTCCGACCCGACCCAGCAACCCGGGCCAGCAACCCTGACACTGTCTGTGGTCTACCCGGGTTCTGTTTACAGCCCGGCCACATTCCAGTTGGGTGATGTCATCAAAGTGACAGTGTCCAACACCGGCCAAACAGACACTATCTATTTTCGTGGGTTCATCACTGGGGCACGGGCCGACCACGAAACCATCAGGATTACTTGTGTATCGGATGTGTTGGGTTCACTTGCCAGAACTTTGATAGACGCCGCCGCGTACACAGCCACCAATCTGCAAACCGTGCTGACAGATGTCACCACAGCAGCCGTCACAGCTGGTGCCATGCCTGGCGTATTGAATGCCCCGACGATCAACGCCATGCAGTACGAAGTGACCACCAGCGCACAAACACAGGTTTCTGCATTGTCGTACCTGCAGCAGTTGATAGCCAGCGAACCCGAAGGGATAGTTCTTGAGCAACCCGGCTACGGCCTGATCATCAACGGCTACGACAATAGGCGTATTTCAACCCTGCCAGCGACCCAACAATTTGCGTACGGAAGTGTTACCGGGTTCGGTTGGGACTGGACCGTAGAAAAACTATCGGCTGATTTCCGAAACAAAACCAGTGTCACCTATGCGACGGGCACAGCGACCTACGCGGACACGGCAAGTGTGACAGCAAACGGGCCTGTGGGCACCACCATCAGCACAGCACTCACCAACAGCACAGATGCCAATTACATGGCGTTACGTACCGTCCAACACGGGCTGGAACCCGGGTGGCGTACCAGTGGCCTGCAACTGAACTGCGCAACTCTTACAGACCTGCAACGCAAAAACCTTGCAGCGAACATGAGAACCGGGTCTTACCTGACAACGCCCACAGTGTCATCATCTGTGACCACCCTTTATTTTGTCGAAGGCTGGACGGATGACATCGGCTGGAACGCTGCCACGGGCGCAACCCGTTGGATACGCACACTGAACATCAGTGACATTAGAAACAGTCAGGCAGCCCAACGCTACCTAGACGTAGTTTCCGGTGTCACCTGGGCAACAGTGAACGGCACCTATCGTTGGGTAGACCTAGAACAAAACACCATCTAGCGAGGAACCGATGCCTGCAACCACCATCTACAACCTTGATTACCCGGCATCCAGTGCGCTGGTAACCAACGGGTACGCACAAATGCAACTGTTGGCTGACGATGTCGAAACAGCGTTGCAAGGCCAAACATCTTCCCTATCTACCGGATACCGAAACGTCGTGCAAAATCCGACGTTCTCCCAGAACCAACGTCCAGCCGTCACAACATCGGTAGCCGATTTCTGGACATACCACGTCGACAACATCGTCGGCGTGACCAATACCCGTAGCACGTTGGCACCTGTTGCCGGTGTACCGGAATGGGTTTCGTACCAGCTGACGAACGTGGTTTCTAGCAACGGGGCAGGCATCAACCGATACGTAGCCAACCAGCAAAAAATCGCTGATGTGCGCTCACTAGCGAATACCACAGTGCTGGTGTCGTTCTACGCGAAAGCATCTGCTGGGACCCCTCAACTGGGTGTCAACCTAACACAAACTTTTGGTGCAGGTGGTTCGGCTGACGTTGTGCTGGACGGGCAGGCCGTAACTCTCACCACAAGTTGGGCACGGTATTCGCTGACGTTCACGTTGGCTAGCGTCATCGGCAAAACCATTGGAACTGGTGGCGATGACGGAACCATTCTCAGGTTGTGGTATTCGGCCGGAACAAACTTTGATACACCATCTGGCAGCATCGGCCTACAAACATCAACCATTGACGTAACAGGTGTGCAGGTAGAACGCAACTATTTGACACCCTTGGAGATCAGGCCAACAGAACGTGACTGGCAATTTTCTTCGACCTTTGGCACGTTTGAGACGTGGACTCCACAGTTCCGGCAGGGTGCCGCTGGCCTTACCACAACTGTGAACTATGCCGGGTACACCATTGTTGGCCGTTGGTGTTACGCCATGTGCCAGATCACCGCAGCTGCCAACGGAACGGCCGGTCAAACTCTCCGCATCCTGTCGAACGGCACTTTGCCGTTACCGAAGAACATGACCACCCTTCACGGCCATCTGCTCTACGACGACGTAGGGACCGGCTTGAACTGGTACGCAGCGCGCGCCGTAACAGGGGTTGGAACTGACCCATCGTTTCAGTTCTACCTAAACGGCTCAACTGGCGCGCTCGCCACGCCCACAATCAGTAGCGCAGGACCCGATAAGGCGTACCTGCAAGTTTGGTACGAGATCGCATGAGACAGTTACTGTTTCGTCTTGCTGCCCGTTTCGTTGCACAAACCTTGGCTGGTGTAGGCACTGGTGCTGTTCTGCAGATGGCTACATGGAAGGCTGCACTAATGGGTTTGGCTGCAAACGTCATCCCAGCCGTGGTGTACGTGTTGGAGCAGTACGCGAACGGCCGCACAATCAGCGACGTTGCCAACGATTTGGGCCAACCGTGACAGCCCTAATCACTGCTGTGGCTGTCGCTGTCATAGGTGGCCCAGTGATGTGGCTATTGCATCGGCTGGACCGTCGCAACAGCCAACAACACGGCCAGAATCAACAGACGTTAGACCGTATCGAAACCAAACTAGACCGTCACGACGGCAAACTAGACCGTCTGGACAGCCGACTATCCACCCACATTGACGACAAACGAGGGCACAAATGACTGCCACCCGACGCCCCTACACCGGATTTGACGGCATCGGTGCACGCCGACCAGGCGTCCAAGAATTTGTCACCGCTCTACAACGACACACCGACGGCGCCCTCTGGAACCTCGGCACGTTCGTTGTCCGCCCTATGCGAGGCAAAAAGGCGATGTCCGTCCATGCCACCGGCCGGGCGATGGATGTCAGCCGCCGCAAAACATCAACCCGGCGCGGTTCATCGAGGGACTACCTCCTCCGTGTCTGTGATTGGTTGGTAGACAACGCCGACGAAATCGGCTTGGAACTCCTCGCCGACTACCAATGGACGGGGACGCTGCCGAACGGCAAACCGGCCGCCGCACGAGTCTGGAAGTGTGATCGGATCGCTTGGAAGGCTCAGGTGCCTGGCTCGATCATGTACGGCGGCTCGGGCGACTGGTTGCACCTCGAGCTCGACGAGCACCACGCCGACACCACCGATTGGGTGGCCATCGTGGCAACCATGCCACTCCCGCAATCGGTGAACCCGAACCCGCCCAAACCCGACGAGCCGCCCGCCTACTCTGGCCGGCCGTCCAAGCAGGGTTCGACTGGTAAGCAGGTCGAAGCAATCCAACGGCAACTCCGGATCCGTGGGTATGACCCCGGCAACCCGGACGGCAAGTTCGGCCCGAGGACCGACGCCGAGGTCCGCCAGTACCAGATGGACCACGGCCTCACGGTGGACGGGATCGTCGGCCCGAAAACGTGGGCCTCACTTTTTGCACCACCCCAAGCGTAAATGTGGTAAAGTCGGTGCCGTCCCTACCACCCCGGTAGGGCACTCCGACCACATAAGGGGAATGTCATGGCCCGTCAATGGGTACGCGTCGACGACGACCGGCTCTCACGTGTTGTAGCCACCTACTACCGCGTAGGCCGCAACGCCAAACGCACCGCCGAAGAGCTCGACTGCTCCACCGCCAACGTCTACTATCTGCTCCGCCGAGCCGCAGAAGCAGGCCTCATGCGCCCGCTCCGTGCCCCCGGCAACAACGTCCCTACCGAGCCGAACGGGAAGCCGGCCGACGGTGGGGACGTTGCGCGTCAGGAGGACACCAATGAGTGACACCACCCTCCTCGACCTCATCGAAACCGACCAGATGGACTCGATCCAATCCCGGTTTGAAGCGTTCCACGCAATCAACCCGTGGGTATACCGCCGCCTCGTTGAGATGACCTACGACCTGGTGAACCGCGGCCACCACCGCATCGGGATCGCCATGTTGTTCGAGGTGCTCCGGTGGCAAACCATGATGACCACCACCGACCCATCCCACTCCGGTTTCAAACTCAACAACGACTACCGGTCCCGGTACGCCCGCAAGATCATGGCCGACCACCCGGCCCTCGCCGGCGTGTTCGAAACCCGAGGTTTGACGGCATGAGCAACCCCAACGAATTGACCAACCTTTCCTTCAACATTCGCGTAGCCATAGAACACGGGTTTGCCAAGGAACACATCGAGGCCCAAGCCCTTGCGGCCGCCGAGATGCTCGAACTTCTCGCACCATTGTGGGACGTCATCGCACCGATGACCGGTGCGCTGGTACGCCGCCGTGTCGAGGAACGCCGCATAGCGAACGAACGCCGGATGACCGACGAGCTCGCCAAGGTGGTGGAGAAACTCATCAACCCGTCCGGGCCTCGGATGGGCGACCAAATCGAGGCCGCCCGCATCCTCGACTGCTACCGGGACTACCGCCATGTGTGACACGCAAAACGACGAAATCAACGACCTCAACACCTCAATGGTCGAAGCATTGAACGAAATCAGACGGCTACGCGCCCTAGTCGAACGGCTACAAGCCGATATTCGAATTTTGGAGCACGAGATAGCCGTGGTTGTTCCGTGCCATCACAAGGACGGCGGTCATGCCTGACGTCGCCCGTTTCGATCAGGTCGAAGCCCTCCTCAACGATGCGCTACGCCTGCTCCGCTACTACCGGACACGGCCGCATTACTCGCACGAAACACCCGACGGTGGAATCGGTCCGACCATGTACGTGACCGGCGTCCACCGTGTAGCCGCCGCCGAAACCACCGCCCTACTCGCCGCCGCCCGGTTCGCCGGCTACGACCCCAACTCAAAGGAGTACTCCGACCGTGCCCTATGAACTCAACGGCTACATGGACGTAGCCACACGCCTCGACCTCGCCTTCCAGAAATACCCAGACCTCCGGATTCAAGAAACCCGGCGCGAGGTCATCACCGTCCACGACACCACCTACGTCGCCGTACAAGTGACCGTCTGGCGGACACCAGACGACCCGTTGCCGGCCATCGCCGAATCGTGGGAAGTGACGCCAGGCCGGAGCTCGTTCACCCGCAACTCCGAATACGAAAACGCATCCACCTCTGCGGTCGGTCGTGCCCTCCGCCTTGCCGGCATCGGCACCGGAGGTCCTATTGCCTCGGCCGACGAGGTCCGAGTACGCCAATCCGAAAGCCCGGTCATACAACCCGCACCCCTCGAGGAACGCCAAGCGGTCGACCCGGCAGGACCAATCCCACGCCCATTCCCGGCCCGCAAAGACAACCCGTCGGCAGAAGCAACACCGGCTCAAATCAACAAACTCAAAGCCATGATGCGCTCCAAAGGGATCAACGATTGGACAGCGCCGGCCGGGCTAACCAAAGCGGCCGCCTCCGACCTCATCGACGAAATCATGACAGAGGTGGCAGATGCGTGAATCGGACGACCTCTTCAACCTCAAAATGCTTGCGCATCCGTTCATCGGAATACCAAACATCACCGAACCCGAACGCGCCGGCCTCAAACGAGCTGCGGCCCGCATGGCGAAACTTGAAGAACTCGCCGGCCTGATCCGTACCAGGCAACTCACCACCGCCGAGCCGATGCAAAACATTGACTACGCCATTTCCATCCTTCTCGCAGACTTGAACATCACATGATCGTCCGCTCACCTCGACCTGTCACCCAGTACACCGTCCTCGCTAACGCCGTCATCCGAGACCACCGCCTGTCATGGAAAGCCCGAGGCATCCTCTGCTACCTCCTGTCCCTACCGGACAATTGGCAAACCTCCGCCGAGCAACTCGTCCGAGCCGGCGTTGACGGAAGGCACTCGGTACTCGCCGGCCTGACCGAGCTTGAGGACAACGGCTACCTGGTACGCATCCGAAAGCAGAAACCGAACGGCCAATGGAACACCACCACCGTCGTCTTCGACAATCCACAGAATGTGGATAACTCCGAGCAACCGAAGTCAGGAAACCCGAAGTCGGTAAACCCGACCCCTAAAGAAGTAACTACTAAGAAGGACGTAGTGGAAAAGACTTCGGATGAAACTCTCATAGAGTCTCCACAAGTCTGTGGACAATGCCTCGGCTACGGCACCAAGATCACGGAAACCGGCGACCTAGCCGTCTGTACCTGCGGGTAAACCAATGCCGGCCAACAACCCATACGACCACCCGACCTACAAACGCAACCGCAAGCGACTACTAGCCGACCAACCCATGTGCGTTGCTCGAGGGTGCGGTAAGCCGGCCGACACGGCAGACCACATCATCGGTCTGGATCAGGGCGGAACGCACGACCTTGAGAACCTCCAACCGCTATGCCGTTCCTGTAACTCACGCCGAGGCGCCCAATATGTGAACGCCAAGGCAGGCAAGACGACGCGTCAGAAGGCCGTACAGACACCCGGCACGGCCACCAAGCGGCCCTCAAAGCCGAAGGCGCCGGCCAAGCCGAAGACCACCGTTTTTGGGGCGACCGACGTCGACCCCGACCACCCACGTGGTACGTATCTCTCCCAAAGTGGTGAAACGGTCGTGACCGGTGAAAATTCGTCACGATTGGTAGCGGTTCGAACCGACCGACCGCGATTGGAGACGATCCGCTCGGGTACCTATGGACTCGGCCCTCAGGTTGCCGAATGGTCGAAGGTTCATCTCGGTATCGAGCTCATGCCGTGGCAGACGTACATCTTGGACGGGATGTTGTCTACCGACGAGGCCGGCAAGTTGAAGCATCGTCAGAGTCTGGTGTCGGTCGCTCGGCAGAATGGCAAGACGACCATGCTTCGAGCGTTGACGGGGTGGGCTTTGACCAGGTGCGCCGCCGAACGTGGCGAACCCCAAACCGTCATCACGATGGCTCACGCCCTAGACCTTGGTGTGCAGCTCTTCTACGACCTCGCACCGATCCTCGAGGAACGCTTCGGCGGCGAGGCGAAATGGTCCTACGGCCGAAACCAAATCACGATGCCCGACGGGAGCCTCTGGCTAGTCCGAGCCGCTACCGGCGGAGCCGGCCACGGCCGAGGTGCCCAATGGATCATCGTGGACGAGGTTTGGGACGTCTCGCCCGAGGTCATTGACCAAGGTTTGTTGCCGGCGCAGATCGCTCAGAAGTCTCCGCTACTGGCGATGTTCTCCACGGCCGGCACCGAGGCGTCCAAAGCGATGATCCGGTGGCGGGAGCAGGGCTTGCGGCTCATTGACAATCAGACGCCCGGCCCGCTCTATTTCGCCGAGTACTCGCCACCGTCCGACGTTGACGTTGTCAACCGACCCGACCTCTGGCACCTGGCGAACCCGGCGCTCGGTCACACCATCACGATGGACGCCTTAGAGGCCCAAGCCCTAAGCCCCGACCGGGCGGCATTCCTACGCGGTCATTTGAATATGTGGGTATCTACGAATGAGGGATGGCTACCGCCGGGAACGTGGGAACCGGCATTGGCCGCAGATCGTCCAACCGGCCCGCCCACGGTCCTGGCTACCGACACCTCGCACGACGGAGACCGCCATGTCGGTATCGCCGCCCACGCGCAACCGGACGGCACCGTCATCGTGACCACGGCTTTCGTGGTTGGTTCTGAGGCCGAGAAGTGGGCCGAGCTCGAACGGCTAGCCGGGCCTCGCACCATCGTGGCGATCACCCCAAATATTGACATTCATTGTCCGGCTCCGCTCCGCAGTAGAAAAACCATTGTCGGCCAGAACGAGATCACGAAATGGACCGGCCTTGTCCGATCCATGATCCTCGATGGCCGGCTAAAGCATTGCGGCGAGGTGATGTTGTCCGAGCACGTGAACCGGGCGGTAGGTGCGCAGACCGCTACCGGTCTAGTCCTGTCCTCGATGCGGTCGCCTGGTCCGATTGAGATGGCCCGGTGCATGGTCTGGGCCGCGGCCTTGGCGTCGAAGCCGGTGTCCCGGTCCAAGCCCACCGTGGTAGCCGCCCGCCGTCCCTAGCGGCCGGTTTCTATCTCTTCATACAGACCACCCCGGCGGGGTGACGGTGGTGCATACTGCCCGTAATGGGTCTCTTCAATCGAAAGGCTCCCGAGGTCGCGGCCTCGGTCGGATGCACGGCCACCGCCGCCGCGGTGGGGTCCGTCGCTTGGTTTGCGCAAAATTCCGTCGTCGGAGTCGGACGCGCTCGAGCGATGGCCCTACCG
>Ga0129336_10003173_pt1 | contig 10150 bp, 8 predicted proteins | sample CPB6_02_DNA_FD_96878 | JGI IMG/M metagenome (GOLD analysis project Ga0129336, IMG submission 96878) | Freshwater to marine salinity gradient microbial communities from Chesapeake Bay, USA - CPBay_Sum_0.6_0.2_DNA | ecosystem: Environmental > Aquatic > Marine > Coastal | place: USA: Chesapeake Bay...
GCTCAAAGAAACCAGGTTCAATCACACCGCCGCTGCTGCACGGCCGGGCCTGAGTCTGCGACCAATCCGCTACCGGATCGACCGCCTCAAAACAGATGTGCCGCTGCATGAAAGCCCGCGCCTTGCAGACCACTGAGCCGGCAATCAATTTGTGGGGAGATGGCTGGTATCGTTTTGCCCGCCGCCTTGAATCACCCAACCGGGGACCCAGACCTGCAGCAGCCCACGTGGACCTGATCGTGGTGCATTCGATCAGTCTGCCGCCTGCCGTTTTTGGCGGCCAATATGTGCAGCAGCTTTTCACCAATACACTGGACTGGGATGCCCACCCCTACTTCAAGCAGATTGAAGGTCTGCAGGTGTCCTCACATTTCCTCATCAGCCGCCTCGGCGAGCTTTGGCAGTTTGTCAGTTGTGATGAACGCGCCTGGCACGCCGGTGCCTCGCGTTACCGTGGACGTGACAACTGCAATGACGATTCGATCGGCATCGAGCTGGAGGGTATCGAGGGCGGCGCTTTTGAGAGAGAGCAGTACGAAACCTTGACAGGCCTGTGCGCGGCGCTGGCGTTGCGCTACCCGATCCAACACATTGCCGGCCATGAACATGTGGCCCCAGGTCGCAAAACCGATCCTGGCAGCGGGTTTTCATGGGCCAATTTACAACACGGGTTGGGATGGCCCTCTAATCGTTTTCCCGAAGTTACCGATCTGCCCAAACGGTCCTGACCAAGGCCCAACGCTTCATTCTTGAACCAGCTTTTATTTAACGCTGATGGGATTGCCAGTATTCATGCGCCCCGCCAAGCGAAATTCGCTGGCAGCGCCCATAAAAACAGTCCCCACAGTGCAAAAGGCGCATGCCACAAGACTTTGCGCAAGATGTGCAGCAGCTGAGAAAAATGGGGTGAGCCAGGCCTCCTTTTCATGATGTGACAGGAGGGCCGAGAACGGGTTCGGTACACTACAGGTAGTGGCTTGCAATCCATGCAGGCACCATATATAGTGTTCACATCTAATCGTGACGCAGAAGAAACAGTTGCGGTTGGATTCATGAATTTGCAAAGGAAGAGGAAACAATGCAGACAGTCACTGGCACGCCAACAACAATCAATCCAGCCCCAACCCAGTTCGCACCCACCCCGACATCGACCGATTCAACCCTGAGTCAGTACCAGATCATTCGCCGCAATGGCGCTGTGGTGCCATTTGCCCCCAACAAGATCGCGGTGGCCCTGATGAAAGCCTTTCTAGCGGTGCACGGCACCCAGGGGGCTGCCTCGGCCAGCGTGCGCGAGGACGTGGAGAGCCTGACCCATGCGGTGGTCAGAGCCCTGATGCGCTCGCGCCCGGGCGGCGGCACCTTCCACATCGAGGATGTACAGGACCAGGTCGAACTTGGCCTGATGCGTGGCGGTCATCACGAGGTCGCCCGCGCCTATGTGCTGTACCGCGAGCGCCGCGCTCTGGAGCGGGCCAAGGAGAAACAAGCCCCGGCGCAGCAGGCCCCTGCACTGCATGTCACCGATGGTGGTCAGCGCATGCCCCTGGACATGGCGCGCCTGCAAGGCATGATCGAGGCCGCCTGTGACAACCTGGGCGCTGATGTCAAGCCCGAGCCCGTAATGGCTGAAACCCTGCGCAACCTGTATGACGGCGTTCCCCTGGACGAGGTCTACAAGGCCGCCATTCTGGCCGCGCGAACCCTGATTGAAAAAGAGCCGGATTACACCTACGCCACGGCTCGGCTGCTGTTTCACACCATCGCCAAGGAAGTGCTGGGCCAGGATGTCCAACAATCTGAAATGGCCGCCGCCTACCCAGACTATTTTCCCGGCTTCATCAAGAAAGGTGTGGAAAACGGCCTGCTCGACGAGAAGCTGCTGCAGTTTGACCTCAAGCGCCTGGGCGCCGCACTCAAGCCGCAGCGCGACCTGCAGTTTGACTACCTGGGACTGCAAACCCTCTACGACCGCTATTTCCTGCATGTGCGCAAGACCCGTATTGAGTTGCCGCAGGCATTTTTCATGCGAGTGGCGATGGGCCTGGCGCTGGGCGAGATCGACCGCGAAGCGCGTGCCATCGAGTTCTATGAGGTGCTGTCTTCATTTGACTTCATGTCCTCCACGCCCACCCTGTTCAACAGCGGAACCTTGCGCTCCCAGCTTTCAAGTTGCTATCTGACCACGGTCCCCGATGACCTGGATGGCATCTACGAGTCGATCAAGGAAAACGCCTTGCTCTCCAAGTTTGCCGGCGGATTGGGCAACGACTGGACGCGGGTGCGCGCCCTGGGCTCACACATCAAGGGCACCAATGGCGAATCGCAGGGCGTGGTGCCCTTCCTCAAGGTGGTTAACGACACCGCCGTTGCCGTCAACCAAGGCGGCAAACGCAAGGGCGCGGTCTGCGCCTATCTGGAGACCTGGCATCTGGATATCGAGGAATTTCTCGAACTGCGCAAGAACACCGGCGACGATCGCCGCCGCACCCATGACATGAACACCGCCAACTGGATTCCCGATCTGTTCATGCGGCGGGTGATGGAAAAAGGCGAGTGGACCCTGTTCTCACCCTCGGACGCTCCAGACCTGCATGACAAGTTTGGTACCGAATTTGAAAAAGCCTATGTCGCCTACGAGGCCAAGGCCCGCAGCGGCGAGATCAAGCCCAGCAAGACCGTCCAGGCCGTTGACCTGTGGCGCAAGATGCTCTCCATGCTGTTTGAGACCGGCCATCCCTGGATCACCTACAAGGATGCCTGCAATGTGCGCTCACCCCAGCAACATGCCGGCGTGGTTCACTCGTCCAACCTGTGTACCGAGATCACCCTCAATACCAGCGACAGCGAAACCGCGGTATGCAATCTTGGCTCGATCAACCTGCGCCAGCATCTCAAGGACGGTGGCATCGATCACGACAAGCTCAAGAAGACCGTTGCCACGGCCATGCGCATGCTGGACAACGTCATTGACATCAACTACTACGCGGTGAAAAAGGCGCGTGACTCCAATCTGCGTCACCGCCCGGTGGGCCTGGGTCTGATGGCTTTTCAGGATGCTCTCTATGAACTGCGCCTGCCCTACGCCAGCCAGGAGGCTATCGAGTTTGCCGACAAATCCACCGAGGCGATCTGTTATTACGCCTACTGGGCCTCAACCGAACTGGCCGCCGAGCGCGGACGCTATTCCAGCTACAAGGGCTCCTTGTGGGACCAGGGCGTGCTGCCCCTGGATACGCTAAACCTGCTCAGTCAGGCGCGCGGCGGTTATGTCGAGGTTGACCGTTCCTCCACCTTGGACTGGGATGCGCTGCGTAAGAAAATTGCGGCTGATGGCATGCGCAATTCAAACTGCGTGGCCATCGCGCCCACCGCCACCATTTCCAACATCATCGGCGTGGATGCCTCGATCGAACCCTGCTTTGGCAACCTGTCGGTGAAATCCAATTTGTCGGGCGAGTTCACTGTGATCAACAGCTACCTGGTGCGCGACCTCAAACGCCTCGGGCTGTGGGACGATGTCATGGTGATGGACCTCAAACACTTTGACGGCTCACTGCGACCAATTGACCGTGTGCCACAGGACATTAAGTCGCTCTATGCCACGGCCTTCGAAGTTGAAACCCAATGGCTGGTTGAAGCTGCGGCACGCCGCCAGAAGTGGATTGACCAGGCGCAGTCGCTCAACATTTACATGGCCGGCGCTTCCGGCAAGAAGCTTGATGAAACCTACAAGCTGGCCTGGCTGCGTGGCCTCAAGACTACTTATTACCTGCGTACCACATCGGCCACGCAGGCGGAAAAGTCAACTGTCGCCAGCGGACGTCTCAACGCAGTTTCTTCAGGCGCTGCCGCTTCGGGTGGCATGAGTGCACTGGACGCTGCTGCTGCGGCAGCACAAGCGCAGATGAACACGGCCGCAACCGACATCAAGTTCTGTGCGATTGATGATCCGGGTTGCGAAGCCTGTCAGTAAAACATGCGCATGAACTCGCACATGACATTCAAACGTTGAAGTTGAAACGATGCAATTGCACAACACTCGACGCTGCGAAGTGAATGAATACTTTGCATTTCACGATGTCGCTTACATAATTCGCTAATTGGAAATTCTTATGTTGAACTGGGAAGACCAAGTCACACCCTCATTGTCAGTTGCTCCAGCTTACGGCTCAACCAACAGCCGAGTGCCTGAACCACCCCTTCAATCTCTCACCGTCGCTCACGCACCGGCGAGCACCCCGTCGGCATCCTCATCCGTGCCTGCGTCTTCGAGTCATCGCATCAAGGCGGCCGACAAGCGCATCATCAACGGACAGACCGACGTCAACCAGTTGGTTCCATTCAAATACAAATGGGCCTGGGAAAAGTATCTGGCCACTTGCGCCAACCACTGGATGCCGCAAGAAGTCAACATGAACCGTGACATCGCCCTGTGGAAGGACCCCAATGGTCTTTCTGAGGACGAGCGACGCGTCATCAAACGCAATCTTGGCTTTTTCGTGACTGCCGACTCACTCGCTGCCAACAATATTGTGCTGGGCACCTACCGTCACATCACAGCCCCCGAGTGTCGCCAGTTCCTGCTGCGTCAGGCTTTCGAAGAAGCCATTCACACCCACGCCTACCAGTACATTGTTGAATCGCTTGGGCTTGATGAGTCCGAGATATTCAATGCCTACCACGAGGTCTCATCGATACGGGACAAGGATGAATTCCTGATCCCGTTCATTGAGGCGATCATGGATCCCAACTTCCATACGGGCACTCCCGAGGCTGATCAGACATTGCTCAAATCTCTGATTGTGTTTGCCTGCCTGATGGAAGGTCTGTTCTTCTATGTTGGTTTTACCCAGATCCTGGCCCTGGGCCGACAAAACAAGATGACTGGTGCGGCCGAGCAGTACCAGTACATCCTGCGTGATGAGTCGATGCACTGCAATTTTGGTATTGACCTGATCAACCAGATCAAACTGGAAAACCCGCATTTGTGGACTGCGGAATTCAAGGCTGAAATTCGTGCCCTGTTCGACAAGGCTGTTGAGCTTGAATACCGCTACGCCGAGGACACCATGCCGCGCGGCATCCTTGGGCTGAATGCCTCGATGTTCAAGGGCTACCTGCGCTATATCGCCAACCGTCGCGCTACCCAGATTGGACTTGATCCCTTGTTCCCCAACGAGGAAAACCCATTCCCCTGGATGAGCGAAATGATTGACCTGAAAAAAGAGCGCAACTTCTTCGAGACCCGCGTGATTGAGTACCAATCAGGTGGTGCGCTCTCTTGGGATTGAGCAATATCGACATGTCCTACCGTATTTCACGCAAACCCACCACAAGCACGAGTGCATCGTGCCGGGAGCGTGTTCCCGTGTTCATGGCGCTGGGTTCCTGCCCAACGCCATGGATCGCTTCTTGCCCTCCAACTGGCAGGAAGTGCTCTTTGTAAATTGATCAAGGAGTAAATAATGGCAACTGCAAAGAAACCGGCCGCTAAGAAGGCCGCAGCAAAGAAAGCTCCGGCTAAGAAGGCCGCAGCAAAGAAACCGGCCGCCAAGAAGGCCGCGGCTAAGAAGCCAGCAGCGAAGAAAGCTCCGGCTAAGAAGCCAGCAGCGAAGAAAGCTGCTGCGAAAAAGCCGGCAGCGAAGAAAGCTGCTGCGAAAAAGCCGGCAGCGAAGAAAGCTGCTGCGAAAAAGCCGGCAGCGAAGAAAAAGCCGGCAGCGAAGAAAGCTGCTGCGAAAAAGCCTGCGAAAAAGGCCGCAAAGAAAGCTGCGAAAAAGCCTGCGAAAAAGGCCGCAAAGAAAGCTGCGAAAAAGCCTGCGAAAAAAGCTGTAGCAAAACCTGCCGCAGCACCGGCACCTGCCGCTCAGACTACGCTGAGCCCGCAGGCAGCATGGCCGTTTCCAACAGCCAGCCGGCCCTAAGCCTTAACAAGGCTCTCTCAAGCCCGGTGTCCGAAAGGCTCCGGGCTTTTTCAATTTTGAGATCCCTTTTTGGGTCTGTGACCGGTTTGAAATCGGACTGGGATCTATCAGCCATTACCGTAAGATCCAGGCACCAGTTCTGCCAGCATCAACAGCGCTGAACAAACCCCGGACATCCCATTTCAATCACAGACTCTCGGTGATTGACGGCCCCAGCTCATAGGTTTGCGCACCCCGATGCGCAATTTTGTGTGAGCCCATTCGGTTACCCAACTGGGCACAACGCCCAAGGGACCAGCCACGCTCCAGGCCATACAGCAGGCCACCTCGGTAGGCATCACCACACCCTGTAGGGTCAACCACAGCGCTAGCAGGAACCGGAGGGATCAGGGACCTCTCACCGTTGACCCAGACCTCACTGCCCTCATGGCCAAGCGTGACCACCAGCCCCTCCACCCGTCGTGAAATCTCAGCCAAACCCCATCCGGTACGCTCACACAGCATCTTGCCTTCATAGTCATTGACCGTGACCCAACTGGATTGCTCTATGAAACGCGCCAACTCTTCACCGCCGAACATCGGAAGTCCCTGGCCTGGGTCGAACACAAAGGGGATGCCGGCAGCATGAAACTGTTCGGCGTGCAACAGCATGGCATCGCGGCCATCGGGCGAGATGATGCCCAGTTTGATATCAGGACGAGCGCTGATCTGACTTGAATGCGCCTGCATCATGGCACCAGGATGAAAAGCGGTGATCTGGTTATTGTCCAGATCGGTCATGATCATGGCCTGGGCCGTGTAGGTATCAGCGATTTCCCTGACATATTCGGTCGCGATGCCAAGCTCACGCATGCGCAACAGGTAAGCAGCGCCATCGTTGCCCAAGGTTGCCATCGGCAGCGGTTTGCCCCCCAAGGCCTTGAGCGCATAGGCAATATTGCCGGCACAGCCCCCGAAATTTCGCCGCAAGGTTGGCACCAGGAAAGACACATTCAGGATATGCAACTGCTCGGGAAGAATCTGCTCGGCAAATCTTCCTTCAAAATTCATGATGGTGTCAAAGGCCAGGGAGCCACAAATCAGGGTTGCCATATCAAATTGCTGTGTCAGAAAAATTAAGGGTAAAAAGCAAGCAGCCGATAGCCGGCAACCCGCTCTGGACTATTGGGTAACTCGAGGCTCAGCAGCCGGGTTGCGCTTATTTCCCCCCGCGCAGGAACTTCAGGCTTTGCAGGCGATGAATTCTGCCATTCATCGGCAAGCAAGACCCGTCGAACAATGACCTGATCCAGCCCATCGGTCAGGCTCAACTCGATCGCCGGGGCGGCCAGCTCAAATGCTGAGGAGTTTCTGAGGGTCAGGCTGAGCCGATAGATATTGGGCAAAACCTGATTGAAGCTGGAGCTTTCAATTCTGATCGACTCAATCTCGCGCAAGGGCAATAGGTCGCACCCCAGGAAGGTACAGGTAGCCTGCAGAAGCGGTGTCATATCGGGAAACTGAGCCGAGAGTCTTTCCCGTTGATGAAAAGCGATCTGCAACAGCAAGCCGATTGTCAACAGAAGAATCAGCACCACCAGGACGCTTCTCACCCAGGTCCTGCGCCAGAATGAGGCAGCGACAGAAGCAGCCGGCTGTAAAAAACTTGGCGCTTCTGTATCGGACATTAACGTGATCGACTCTGACCCCGGGGGCGATTGGCTCATGTGTTGGATTGTAGAGAGCGGGGCCCGTTGCTTTAAGGGTGGCGACGGCTCAAGGCGTGCGGCCTGTCATCAGGATCCAGCCCTCTTCCTGATCGGCCACTTCAAGCGATACATAAGGTGCGTAGGCTTGCTTCAATTCCTCTGCCTGACGATCCAGAATTCCGGCTAGCACCAAGTGCCCCCCCGAGATCAGACGGGCGCTCAAAAGCGGCGCCAGCACCTTCAGCGGAGTGGCCAGGATGTTGGCTAGAACCGTGTTGTAGCGTTCGCTGGCAAGTTCGGGCATTCCAACCTTCAGGCTGACATCATTCGCTTGGGCATTGAGCTGGGTTGACACAACGGCCGCCGGGTCGATATCCACCGCATCAATATCTTTGGCACCGTATTTGGCAGCTCCAATGGCAAGGATGCCTGAGCCGCAGCCGTAATCCAGTACCCGCCCCAGAGCATCCGCATGGCTGGCAATCCAGCGCAGGCACATTCGGGTGGTGGGGTGGGTACCGGTGCCAAACGCCAAGCCCGGGTCAAGTCGGATGACCTTGCGGGCCTGGACCGGGGGCTCATGCCAGGTTGGAACAATCCAGAAATCTTCGGTGATGCTGACCGGCGCAAATTGGGATTGGGTCAAGCGCACCCAGTCCTGCTCAGGGACTGACTCGATCCCCTGCACCTGACAGCCTTCAAAAAAATCCTGGGCCTTCAACAGGCGCAGCGCCTCCTCGGCCTGTGCACGTTGGTCAAACAAAGCAAGCAGTCGAGACCTCTGCCAGCCCTCGGCCGGCGGCGGCATGCCAGGTTCGCCAAACAGCGCCTGTTCAGCCACGGTATGGGCGTCGGCATCTTCCACACTGAGACTCAGGGCGTCGAGGGCGTCCAACGCATCGCTGACCAGCTCGACCTGATCCTGCGGGCACAACAAGCTAAGTTCGAACATGCACGTTCAAGCCAAGGGCGAAAGATAGACCCAAGCAGTCAACGGGAGTGCATTCCCATCCACTCTTCGAGATAGTGGATGTTGGTGCCCCCAGCCATGAAGCTGGCATCCACCATCAATTCACGGTGCAGCGGAATGTTGGTGCTGATGCCTTCGACCAAGGTTTCACCCAGCGCCGAACGCATACGTGCCAGCGCTTGTTCACGGTTGTCGGCATGAACGATCACCTTGCCCACCATGGAGTCATAGTTGGGCGGCACAAAGTAGTTGGTGTAGACATGCGAGTCCACACGCACACCCGGGCCGCCGGGAGGATGCCACATGGTGACCCGACCTGGCGAGGGGGTAAATTTGTAAGGGTCCTCGGCGTTGACCCGACACTCGATCGCATGCCCCTTGATATGTATATCGCGCTGTGAAAAAGGTAACTTTTCACCGGCTGCCACCAGGATCTGGGTTTTGACGATGTCAACCCCAGTGATCATTTCGGTCACCGGATGCTCAACCTGGACCCGGGTGTTCATCTCGATGAAATAGAACTCACCGTTTTCATAGAGAAACTCAAAGGTGCCAGCGCCCCGGTAGCCAATCTTCTTGCAAGCCGTCACACAGCGGTCACCAATTTTGTCAATCAGCTTGCGCGCAATGCCAGGCGCCGGTGCCTCTTCAATGATTTTCTGGTGACGACGTTGCATGGAGCAATCTCGCTCGCCCAGATAAACCGCGTTCTTATGCTTGTCGGCCAGTACCTGAATCTCGATATGACGCGGATTCTGCAAAAATTTTTCCATGTAGACCGCAGGATTGCCAAACGCCGCCCCCGCCTCAGCCCGGGTCATTTGCACCGCGTTGATCAAGGCTGCCTCGGTGTGCACCACCCGCATGCCACGGCCGCCGCCACCACCAGCGGCCTTGATGATCACCGGGTAGCCAATGGTTTTGGCGATTTTTCTGATTTGAGCCGGGTCATCAGGTAATGCCCCTTCAGAGCCGGGAACGCACGGGACTCCAGCCTTGATCATGGCCTGTTTGGCTGAAACCTTGTCGCCCATGATGCGAATCGACTCAGGGCTTGGCCCGATGAACTGAAAACCGCTTTGTTCAACCCGCTCGGCAAAATCGGCGTTTTCGCTCAGGAAACCATAACCGGGGTGAATGGCCTCGGCATCGGTCACTTCCGCGGCGGAAATAATTGCCGGCATATTCAGGTAACTCTGCGCGGAGGGGGCTGGCCCGATGCAGACCGCCTCTTCGGCCAGTTTGATGTATTTAGCGTCGCGGTCTGCCTCTGAATAGACCATCACCGCCTTGATGCCCAGCTCTCGGCAGGCGCGCTGTATGCGCAGGGCAATCTCCCCACGGTTGGCCACCAGAATTTTCTTGAACATGAACGTTATCCCTTATTCAATTGTGAACAAGGGCTGGCCATACTCGACTGCCTGACCGTTTTCACACAGCACCTGGGTGATGGTTCCGGCCTTGTCGGCTTCAATTTCATTCAGAATCTTCATCGCTTCGATGATGCACAAGGTATCGCCCGCCTTGACGGCCTGGCCCACCTCAGCCAGCGGTTTGGATCCTGGCGA
>Ga0129336_10003174_pt1 | contig 10150 bp, 15 predicted proteins | sample CPB6_02_DNA_FD_96878 | JGI IMG/M metagenome (GOLD analysis project Ga0129336, IMG submission 96878) | Freshwater to marine salinity gradient microbial communities from Chesapeake Bay, USA - CPBay_Sum_0.6_0.2_DNA | ecosystem: Environmental > Aquatic > Marine > Coastal | place: USA: Chesapeake...
AAAACTAAACCGATCACTATTGACATCATTGGGATTGTATTGCGCATTACGTCGAATATTATCGGTTACAAGTTGCGTTACTAGATTGGGATCATAGTTGCCGACTTGTGTGGGTTGGTTACGGTCCCCGCTAATAGATTTAGCGCCAGTCCAAGGCATCCCATATCCCATCATTTGCAGCCGTTCAGCTGATACCCGTAGCCTCTCATTTTCTTTTTCTAAACGTTTAAGAAAGATTTCAATGGACTCACCAGCTGGCGGATCATTGGGTTCAAGTAACCAAGTATTAATGTACTCATGGGGCTTTAGGTTAGTAACAAGACAGTAACCATCTGTTGTTTGACTAAACGGATAGATAATAACAAAGTTGTTAGCATCAATAATCTGACTAACAATGTACTCGCCAGCAAGGGCATTTCCGCTTGTAAACTCAAGATTAACGCGGGTATTTAAGCCTAAACCATGCGGTTTATCAGTTGTAATTGTAATATTAGGACCAGATTGCGTGTAACGTCCGCTTAAGTTCAATGGGTCATTGCCTTCGTCATGAACAATGGACCACATGGCTGCATAAATATGTTTACACCATCGCAGCTGGTAGTACGCTAACAAAGGCCTGGAATAATCAGAACTATCTTCATAGGTGGGAAGCTGATAGAAATTATTGACAACCAAATAACCAAAGTCGGAATACACGCCAACTTCATCTCGGGTTTCAATCAAGTTTCCATCACGATCTAACCGATAACCAGGTCGAACTGAAGTTGAGATAGTATTTGGAAACTTGCGACGTTGTTGTTCTTTGTAAAAATCAAATGTTTCTCGTTTTAAATAATCTTGGCAGGTGCATTGATAGCGTATTTCTGTTGTTAAATAACGACCTACATTAAAACCACGGTGTGCAGGAACAATAGTTTTTGGAATACCTTGATTAGTGCTAGATGGAAGATTGGTGACTGGATCAAACAAGCGTGTGGCATAGCTATCATCTCGCTGAAATAAAACTTCATTGGTAGATAGATCTACTCCAGTAACGGTATAGCCGACGTAATCATCGTAATCATATCCACGAATCCTGCGATTAACGATTAAGCCACCAGCTGTAACACCGCTGCTTAATGTTGTGATTGTGAACTGCGTGCTATTTAAAACCGTAACGGTGTACAAACCAGAAACTACAGTACCGCTTGTAACAGCAACAAATATTTCATTGCCACTGGACAAACCATGGGCAGCTGTGCAGGTCACAGTAACCGTAGATCCTGCTCGTGAATAGGTAGAGAAGATCCCAGGATCCCGCTCAATCACACGGTCTACCAGGCGCTCTCCAGCAAAGAAGGTCACTGGCGTTGGAATAGAACGCAAACGAACTCGCTGCTGTACCCACTGTGGATCAGTAAATGTTGTTACTTTGAAAAGCGTGACATTGCCGCTGGTGCTGATTGAGCTGGAGGCAGTACAGGTAAAGGTATTGGTTGTTGTTCCAATAACCGTTAGTGTCTCATCTAATGCAGCACCACTGGTTGCATTAAGATAAACGAAATCACCAACTTTATAACCATGCTCAACACAGGTTACTGTAATGGTTGTTCCACTTTGTAAATACGTTCCATTCTTAGATGCCTGCATGTAGCGCACACTAAGAATAGGTAAACCAAAGTTATAAAAATTAAACGAGTTGGCATCACGTACACCAACCATTTGTTCTCCGATCTCGCTATGGGTACTTGGAAAAGTAAACATACGAGCAGGAATAAAGACTCCAGGAAACTGCTGGAAAGCGCAGTACATCCTGAAATCACCACGAGTATTGCGTCCTGTTGCGCCGCTTCCTAAATATGTTTGGGTTAGCGTGTAAAGTTCATAACCACGTCGCCAACGGTTCCACATAGAGTCGTGATTGTAAAACCGAATTCGGCTAATCTGGTTGCGATCAGCCGGTTCAAAATCATAAGGATTAGTATCAATTCCTAACTGATATTTAGTTGGCTTCTTGTTGATTTTATCGGAAAAGTTTTTAAAACTGCTATCGAATCTTCCACCAAAACTATCTTTACGCCTAGCCATTTAAAGATAACCCTTCTCGTGGGTCTCCTGGATACGGATAATCTACTTCTTTTATACCCATCATGCGCCGCCAGTGATTAGCCATTTCTACAGCAAGTGACCAATTTAAACGGTTTTGTTCTTTTGACCAGGACTTAATGTCCTTCATGATCAATAGAATCCGCCTTGAGCACAAACGTAAAAACCGCTAGTCAGTGAAGTGGTGCCACTTACTGCTGCATATAATGCTTGCCCACGCTCCATAACAAGGCCGCGTGTTTTAGGCGATACTTCATTATTTGCAGAGCCAAAATTATCACCAGCATGGGGTACTGGATGATTAATTAATGGAAGAATCTCGTTAAGGGTCAAACTATAAGTTTGATTAGCAGCAATAGTTGGGATGCTAACAGTAAATAAAGGAAAGAATTGATTGACGTTAGTAATAGAAGAAGCGCTAACTACGTAAAAACAAATATCAATAGGCTGATAAACATTAACATTGCCAGTTGTCGTTAACGATGCTGCACTGGTAACGGTAAAAGTTGTAGAGGTAATAGCAGTAACAGTAGCTGTTTCATCAACAGCAGTACCACTGGTGTAATCCAGATAAACAGACTGGCCAACTTTTAAGTTGTGGTTAGCAAGGGTAACAACAACAGAAGTGGTACCAGTTTGCGAATAAGTACCAGAACCTGGAGTTGCAGCATCTAAAAAGATATTACGTTCTTTGCTATAGCGTAACCAAATCTCATCAACATACGCTCCACTAATAGATGTATCTGTTAATGAGCTATCAATATCTAAAACATTAGTTGCATTACCTACAGCTGTTGGAATCAAGCTTGTAGAAAACAACTGGCCAGAAGCAACAGTTAAAAGAGTACTGTTGAGAAATGGCCGGTCAATCATTGCCGGTTGCTTGTTGGTAGAAGAACTAGCCATTCCTTCTGGTTAACGTTACTTGCTAAAGCTATTGTAGCGCAGGTTTAAGCAAACAGCTTCTTAAAGATCAAGGGATCAAGTTGTTGTATTCCTTTAATCCTGCTGCCTGCCATACGGTAGTCACCAGGGAGAGGTCGTGTCCCTGGAGCAGAATCACCAGGAAGAGGGCGCAGTCCTGGTTCATAATCGCCTGGCCGTGCACGCAATCCACGTCCTTGTGTGGTTACTTCACGCCCTTGGAGTAGATCAATCATTGTCCTTTGTGTTTAGTAGCAAGTTCAACAGCACGGCGTGCTTTCTTAGCAGCTGGAGTGTTCTCTACAAACTGCTTACCACCACGAGATTCACGTTGTTTCTTTTGATCAGTCTGTCTACGTTCTTCTGGAGAAAGCTTTGCCCACGCTGCTTTAGGTAAGTAACGCTCTGTACTTTTCTTACCGGGTTCAATTGCTTTATCAGCCATCGTTATTTGTTCTTTTCATATTCAGATTTGGTCATCCATTTTTGCTCGCCCCAACGCTTTAAGGATTTTTGCCCTTCTGTTTTTTCTCCTTTGTAGCCGCCACCTTTCTTCTTGTATTCTTGCGCCAGGAGCTGAGCTTTACGTGCACTCCACTGACCTGGCTTTCCACCTTTGGAGCCAGACATGATGCGATCTTTAATGCGCTCACGCATTTCTGGTTTGGTGTATGCCATCAGAACTGATTTTGAATTGGCCTTTTATTAAGAATAACAGGAGGCACTGTATCACTTGCAGAACGATCTACCTCTCGCATGTAAGCAGGATTGTTCAGCTGATAGCGTGGATCATTACTGCCGGTGTAACCTACAACATAAGAACAAGGACTGTGTTGTTCTTTCATCTGGGGTTGAAACGGATCAGCAAAACCAGCTGTGGTCATGCTGTAGTCCTGATACATATTGCTGTAATTAACAGGATAAGCAGCGCTGTAACCAGGAACGTTTGCGAATCTCATGCAAAGTAATTGGTAACAGGTTGGCTCTGCATCATCTTAACCAAGCTGTTAACAGGTAGAGCAGCACCCGATGGCTGAGTCATCTTTGCAATGTAGTTCTTTAGATATTGTTCTGGTGTTTGCTCTTCTTCTTTTTTGCCAGTTTGAATAACAATGTTAATGGATTGCGGAAGATCTACTCCAGCAGGTTGTTGAGTTGGTTGTATTTGCGGAGATTGTTGATTTCCCAAAGAAGCTTCTTGACCGCCTTTGGTATGGAGTAGCTCAATTTCAAATCCTTCTGGTGTTTGGATTGTGCCTAAACCTTTGCCGGGTTTAAAAGCACCTGCACCTTTCCAATACAAAGGAGTGCCGCCAGGTACACCAAAATCAATTCCCTTGTGATATGTAGACGCACCTGCGGTAGGTGCAGAACGCGGACCAAAACCTGAAGTAATTGGGAAAGAAGGTTTAAACCCATCTTTTGTTTGCTGATAAAGGGGAGTTTTTGCTTCCCCAATTACCAAGTTTTGCAGGCCGCTACGCCAAGTACTGGGGTCAATGTATTGACCGCCTTTTTTAACACGGACATCAAGATGTGGTCCGGTTGTTGGAAAGATATCTTCCCCAGGTTTTGCAACGTAGCCGGTATGAATAATGCCTGCCATAATTATCCGAAGTAATTAACAGGCTCCGTTGTTGTCATTGCTTTGGCCAGCTCCATTGGAGAAGGCAATGCTGCGCGCCTATTCTTTTGATATTCTAATAGAAAACTTAGAGGATCACTACTTGCAGAAGTTGAGGTCTTAGCTCCATCGGCAATAATGATGTTAATGTTTGGCATACCTGCCTGTTGCAACTGCTGTTGCTGTTGTTGAGGCTGTTGGCTAGCAACACTTCCTGTCCCAACTTTTTGTTTTTGTTGCTCATAGTATTGATACAAGTCACCGAGTTTTTTAGAAGGTTGCCCGTAGTAACTTCCTCCACTAGATGTTGGCAATGCAGCCCACTCTGGAGCAAGCTTGTTAAGAACAGTTCCAAATTTTTCTCCTTTTAAGAAGGGGTCTAATGCAGCTCGCTTTTTATCAATCAAATAAAGAGCAGCGAGATCTTGCGATTTGGGACTAAAGTCAGGTAAGCCTAAAGCTTTTGCTGTACCTTGCCATGTCCCTGGCATAAACTGATAAGCACCAGCAGCAGCACTGTTATACCCACCGCTGCTAATGACTTTATCAGGATGACGCCAGCCTTTTGATGTGTCAAATTTGCCACCACCAAACATGGTTTGATAGCCAGCTTCTCCTGGAGTACCCTCTGCATAGCGAATGGTATTGAGCAGAGCGCGTACCTGAGGACGTTGAAGCAGTTCTTCGTAGCGTTGGCGCAGATCCGACATAACTTTACCGGAGGTTGTACTCGTAGTAGAAGCGGGTACCGATTGCTGTATCGGCAGGTCCGGGTAAAGCCTGGATAAATTCTGCGCCTTCACGCTCGAAACGATAACGGGCTTGCATAGGATTCCTATAGTTAGCCACGTATAAATGCAGAGCTAATCGGTCAGTTTCATAAAGATAAATCTCTGTCCAGGTTTTAAGTGTTTCTTTGAAATCAGTCGTTGTGATAGTACGGTCAACATCACCAGCGATGTTTTCTAACCGGTTACGAGGAACTGAATTATTATTCACACTACCTGTCATGTCGGTGCGCTTCTCCGCCTCATCGCACCGACTGACTTGTTCGACCAATTTCGAGTACCAGAAAGAATCTGGCACGTTGTTCAACGCTTCCTCAAGCCTAGCAAGATCACCAGCAGGAATAGATGTGGTGTTGTATCCTAAGTGCCAACGGATCTTTGACTTGAGGAAGCTATCAAGTTGCATTATTCAACTCGAATAAGATTTTCTTTAATAATTTCATCCCAATCAACACGCTTAATAGCTTTAAGTTGATCTAAACGGACGAACTTTTCGCCGGGCATTGAGGTTTGTAAATCCTTAATATCCCGTGCTGTTTTCAATCCTACTCCAGGTAAATGGTCTGCAATCTGCCTGGCGCTCGCAGTATTAAGGTTAATGCGAACATCCAGTGGGAAAGTTTCCTTCTTGGTAGGAATGGGAGGGTTGACGCCTTCTTCTTTTAGCTGCTCAGTGAGGCGTTCTTCCGTCCGATCCTTCTCATTGGTAGCACCAATGTGGGGAACCAGATCATCGCGTTCGATGTACAAGACTTCATCCTGCGCATCAATACACATCATGATCCCATCGCCGTGGTGAGAAATCATTTCAACGAGTTGACCAGTTGGTTTGTATTGGTAGAGCATTCAAAAAGAACGATAACTACCAATACAATACCAACCTCAACTCAGCTAATCAATACAGATCAGCTATCAGTGCCACCCACCTGAGAAGCAAAATCAATGTACTCATTGATATCTTCCCAAGCCACAGCAACAGCAGGACGCAGGTAGTTCACGCGGCAGATGATGTAGCCAGCTTTGCCAGCATCCTTATCGGTCGAGCTGATGAACACACCGTCGCCATCCACGGTAGTGGAGGTCACGCCATTCACGTTGAACACCTTGAAGGTGGTGTCCGCAGTGACCTTGTAGAACATCGAGTTGGCAAAGTCAGCCGCCACGATGCCTGCAGTAGTCACGCCAGTGGTGAAGGGCAGATCAGCAATGGTGGTGTCGCTCAGGCCCTGAGCAAACAGGGAGCTGGTTGCAGACACAATCGAGCTGGCAGCAGCCAGACCGTTGGCCTGGGACGAAGGCACACCAAACGGAGAGCCACCGTTGTTAGGACCAAGCAGCAGACCCTCAGTGCTGGTACCGCCGATGTCGGCAGTCACAGGAGCAGCAGGGAAACCAGCCAGGCCACCAGCCGGGATGTCCTGAGCAATAGCAATAGAAGCACCATACACATAAGCAGGACGTGCTGCAGAAGCAGACACAACCAGAGAGGTACGGTTATCGCGGACCCGATCATCAGGACGACGATCAGGAGAAGGAACAACAATATCGAAGCTCTTGTAGCTAGCTTTGTCAGCGGCAAGGTTATCAATCTTGACGTAGCCAATCAGCTCAAAAGCTTCAACACCAGGCCAGCCATACACACCTTCGGTGTTGTAGGAGGAGAGGCGATTGATTTGATTACCAGGCTGGAGAATAGCGCCAGCGTTGGACTTGTAAGTAGCCATTGTTAATTACCTCCTTCCTCAAACGATGGTGAAAGCAGTGGTAACAAAGTCCTTGTTCAGGTTAGCAAAACCGGCGTACAGCTGCCAAATCAGAATGATAAAACGGCTGAAATCGTCGTTATTGTTGATAAGAACCTGAGCATTTGGACCGCCAATGCCTACACCCACGGCCTGAGGACCGAAGAACAGTGCAGGAGGAGTGTCGTGAGAAACAGCACCAGCGCCGTCACCGATGTCAACGGTGATGGTCTTGGAAGGGAAGTTGGTGGACTCGAAGAAACGCACACCTTCAAACACAAAGCCGGAAGGCATGGTGGGCTCGCCACCAACAAATTGAGCTTGGCCGTATTGACCGCCGCCATAAATGGCAGCGTTGGGGTTCATGCCGCTCATCAGTGGGTTACCAGCAGCAAAGCCAGGGTAACGAGCCACTTCACGGAAGCCCTGATCAGCACGCAGATCCTTCATGAAGGAGGGATCAGCAATACAACGGTAGTAACCGTCAGCAAAGACAGGAACGTTACGCTTACGGAGGCTCTTCACCACCTCAAGCAGGTCGGTCTTCACGTTGAACTTATAGCGCTCAGAGGCGTACTCAGTAGCGGTGTAAGCGGTCAGCGTGGTTGCGCCGGTCTTGGCCTTGTTGTTAGGATAGTAGTAACCACCCTGGGTGTCGGACGATTGACCACGTGACTCGGACTTGAACAGTTCGTCCAGGAACACACGGTCGCGCCATCGGCGGTAGTCATCCAGCAGGGTCAGCGAACCGATGGACTGGTGGAACATGTTGAGGTTCCCCGTGTCCAGTAGCAGACGCTGAGCGGTCATCAGAGTCTCACGAGCAATTTTGAAGGTGCTCGGGAGGTTGGCGTTGTTTGGATCTGCAGGACCGGTGTACTCACGCAGAGACACCAGCACTTTGTCCTTAACGATGGACCGGCTGTTAGCAGTACCGATGGTTTGATCTTGGGTACGCTCACGATTAGTTTTCGTACCAGGATTGCCCCAGAAACGATAGCGGTCTAACTGGACAGTTTGGCCAGGCTGTTTAGTAAAATCGTGGACAACCACAGGCTCGCAAGCCATTTCCACGATATAAGCTGGGTGGGGACGGTACAGCTCCGCGCCCAACAGCTTGGGAAAGTCGTTCTCCTGATCTCCAATTTCTTGAAGGGGTGGACTATCTCTTCACCCTGTTAAGGGTGCTGGGCGCTAATGGCGTATTACAGATGAAGCGTCATCTACCGCCTAGTCTCTGCACCTTCCAACTACGAACTTAGTTGGCTTGGCTCAGGATTACCCTCGGCTTTACGTTAGGGCTTCCCTGAATTCACCCAGTGTTCACTGACTGGTTGCCCAGCCAGGCGACAACGTTGAGTACTCAGGTAAGGTGCTATACTCGGGAATCACGTTGTTAATAGACAACATGGAACCTAAGCAAGTCCCTGGATTTGAAAACCTCTACTTAGATGAAGCTGGACAGCCTTATCAAAAAATTGAAGAAAATTTTGAAAAACTAGTCGTTAGCTCTACAAGTATGTATGATCGTGTTTCCGTTTCAGTAGATGGAAAAAAGAAACGCTATCACATACATGTATTGATGGCGGTAACTTTTTTGGATCTTGATTTATCCTTGCATGGGATAAAATCAAACTCTTTACAGGTAGACCACAAAGACGGAAACAAAAGAAATAACTCTCTTGAAAATCTTGAGGTTGTAACTAAAAGAGAGAATTACAACAGAGCTTTAAAAGCAGGTTGTTATTCCAAAAATGGTTACGCCAGCAAAGGTAAAGCCAGAAAATCCTTGAGAAGATTTTTGGAAGAAGACATTGCAGAAATTAGAAAATTAAAGTCTGAAGGCCTGTCTTACCGGAAAATTGCAGAACAATTTGCTTGCAATCACCTGGCTATTTATCAAATCATAAAAGGGAATACCTATCAGGATCTGAGTTAGCTATCGATAAACATGTTAGGAATTCAGCGTAGTATTTGGCTGAAACCAGGATCCAGAAGATCCATGGAGCATTGGCCAACGGTTTCCCGGTGCCTCTGCAAACCTGGAACTTCCGCCCCATTGATAAAATTATAGCAACACTTACTTACAGCGGTTATTAATTTTGCCCCATTTGCTGGACAAAAGACCGTAAAAACCTACCTACACCGACACCTCCAAGGGCCGCAGCTGCTGGAGCCATTACATAACCTGCAGCTTGGAATGCCCCAGGAGCAGAAGAAACAGGGTAGCCCGCTTCATTAACAAGCTTTGTTCCCCGTCGACTTGCTTCAATTTCAGAAATAATTCGCCCACTGTTATTAAGGTAGTTCATCCCCAATGCAAGAGATGTAGCGCGACGGGCAGAGGGAACAACTGCACTAACTCCAGCAGTAGCTAGCCCCATTACATTAGGATTGATCCCACCATAAGTGTGGCGTTGAATCCATTGAAGAGGTCCACCACCAGCTTCAATAGCTTGGTGGCCTAACTCGTGACCAAGCGTAAACTTACTTGCTTTATCTACGTTTAATGAGATTGAATTTTGACCAATCCTGGAATAGCTAACACCAGATGGTTGAAAGTTGGCTGTTACTTCAGGATCTAATCCTGTTTGTTTTGTGTATTGTCCAACAATTTGATTTAAAGCTGGTTGCTCAAATGCAGTTCCAGTTTCTTGCATCCCGCGTTGCTGATATTGTTTAACAGCTCCACGTTGCAAAGCACGTGCGCCTGCCATACCAGCTAAAGCAAGCCCGCCTTGTAATGCTGTTTTCTCAGCTTGGTTCACTCGGGATCAAAGTAGGGTTCAACATCCTGATAACCAGCAGAGCGGTTCCAGTAGTTGTAGTTGTTAGGAGGTAATGGACCAAGCCGTTCATACGGATTGTAATCCATGGGTTGCAACGTTGCCATCTCAGAGCGAATCTCAGGAATCAATTGCTCTGTATAAGCTTTTAATTGTTTTTTTGCTTTATCAGTTTTAGACATTAGGATTCAGCTTCAGGGC
>Ga0129336_10003175_pt1 | contig 10148 bp, 8 predicted proteins | sample CPB6_02_DNA_FD_96878 | JGI IMG/M metagenome (GOLD analysis project Ga0129336, IMG submission 96878) | Freshwater to marine salinity gradient microbial communities from Chesapeake Bay, USA - CPBay_Sum_0.6_0.2_DNA | ecosystem: Environmental > Aquatic > Marine > Coastal | place: USA: Chesapeake Bay...
TTAATAACAAGAAAAAAAATTCTGGTATGCCTTGTGGTAAAAAGAGGAAGCGTCATAAAATTGCGACGCACAAGCGTAAAAAAAGACTGAGAAAGAACCGTCATAAGAAGAGAAATAAATAATCAGACGGACCGGTTAAACCGGTCCTCCTTTATTATTTTCAGTCTCCGGTTGTTCAAGTTATCTCATTCGAATATTTCTCGAATTCTGCACCTGTCAAAGATTGTTGCACCCTAGCGTGGTTCAACCGGTATTTACAGCCCCCGTGCTTACGATAAAGTGAGTCGGGTTCCATAGGTTATACAGTACACACGCTGTAATGAACAAAGAACTAATTATTAATGTCCATCCGCAAGGGGTAGATATTGCGTTATTGGAGGACAAAAAGCTAGTGGAGCTGCACACGGAAAAAACGGATGCTCGCTTTGCTGTTGGAGATCTTTATCTGGGAAAAGTAAAAAAACTGATCCCTGGAATGAATGCGGCCTTTGTAGATGTTGGCTTTGATAAAGATGGTTTTCTACATTATACCGATTTAAGCCCTTACATCCGCTCTCTTATTAAATTCACACATCACTCCATAAACGACAAAACAGAAAAGGGTCTTGACTTCGGCAAATTCACTGTTGAACCCGAAATTCTAAAAACAGGAAAAGTGACAGAAGTACTCAGCGGGAAACCCTCTGTGCTTGTCCAGATCTTAAAAGAACCTATCGCTAACAAAGGGCCACGACTAAGTTGTGAGATTTCCCTTCCCGGGCGATTTGTAGTGCTTACTCCTTTCAATGATATAGTTGCTGTCTCCCGAAAAATTCACTCCGGAGAGGAACGCAAGCGACTACAAAAATTGATTGAAGCAATCAAACCTAAAAATTTTGGAGTTATCGTTCGTACAGCTGCAGAGGGAAAAAAGACAGCAGAGTTACACGAAGATCTTAACACGCTTACCGCACTTTGGAAAACCATTCAGGAGAATCTAAAAGAGGCCGTGCCGCCTGCCAAAATTTTGAGTGAGCAGACAAAAACGACCAGTATCCTACGTGATCTACTAAGTGCTGATTTTAATAAAATAGTAGTTAACGACAAAACACTTTATAGCGACACTAAAAGTTATATTCAACGAATAGCCCCCGAAAAAGAAGAGATCGTTTCTCTTTATCACAATGGCTCGTCTCTATTTGATACACATGGTATCACTAAACAAGTCAAATCCTCATTTGGCAAAACAGTCAATTTGGAAAGTGGCGCTTATATCATCATTGAGCACACTGAAGCATTGCATGTAATTGATGTGAACAGTGGGTATAAAAGTGTGGGAAGTAATCAGGAACAAAATGCGCTTGAAACAAATTTAGAAGCCGCAGATGAAATCGCAAGACAACTTAGACTTCGTGACCTAGGTGGTATTATTGTGGTTGACTTTATTGACATGAAGCTTCCTGAAAACAAAAAGAAATTACTCGAAAAAATGGAGGCCTGTCTTGCTAACGACAGAGCGAAACACACCATACTTCCTATCTCGAAGTTTGGAATCATGCAGATCACCAGACAGCGGATGAAGCCCGAGGTAAATATCAATACGCTGGAGGCATGCCCCACCTGTAATGGAACAGGTAAAATCACCTCTACATTATTATTGGAAGATGAGATTGAAAAAAATCTCAGCTACTTGATTAAACACAAACACGAGCACCTCAAATTAGTTGTGCATCCTTTTGTGTATGCATACCTTACCAAAGGTTGGTTTTGGAGAACAAAAATGGCCGTTTGGAATAAAAAATTCGGCCAGAAGACAGCTATCACATCAGATAGCTCCTATCATCTGACCGAATATCATTTCTTCGATAAAAACGAAGAAGAAATCAAGTTGTGAGTAGGTAGCGAATTAACGCTCGCGATTATTCAAAAAGATCATGATGTACTGGATGAGTGTCACTACAGCTGCCAGTGCGGCCACAACATAGGTAGTAGCTGCCCACTTTAATGCGTCTTTTGCAAGCGGATACTCTTCTGAGTTGGTCACATTTGTATGATCTAACCAGGCTAATGCGCGCTTGCTGGCATCAAACTCAACTGGTAATGTGATCAAACTAAATAGTACGGTTACCGACATCAAGATGATTCCAATTAATAGCACTGTTCCATTATTACTAGCTGCAAGCATGATTACACCCGCCATTAGGATCCAGTTAACAATAGTGGAACTGAATTGAACCAGTGGGACCATGCGGCTTCTGAAAACCAGAGGACCGTAGGCATTTGCATGTTGCACAGCATGCCCGCATTCGTGCGCAGCCACTGCAGCAGCCGAAACAGAAGTACCATGGTAAACATCCGGGCTCAGATTCACCGTCTTGTTCATTGGATTATAGTGGTCAGACAAAAAGCCGTCTACAGAAGTAACTGTAACGTCATAAATACCGTTTTCGCGGAGCATTTTTTCTGCTATCTCCTTGCCAGACAATCCATTAGAAAGCTGGAGCTTGCTGTATCGGTTAAATTTGCCCTTTAAGATGGCAGAAACCAGAAAACTGATACCTAAAAAGAGGAGGGAAACGAGCATAATTTCGCTTGTCATGGAATTTGGTTGATTTGTTATCAATATTACAACAAATTTACAGCCAGTCAGATGGACATTTTTGTTTACGTCTTTTTGTCATTTTTCAAGAGGAAAAAAACTTTTTAACAAGGGGGTTACCTCTGGCCCACCTGGGTTATACTTGATCTTTAAATATTGATATTCAATATACTATATATTAAAAAGAACGACCTATCGCAACCCTGACAGACCCCGGATAGGCGAGAAAAGTTATGCACAAACCTGAAATTTAATTTTAAATATCCCCCCTCCCGTGTTAATTTAGCAACAGAATTTAATGGGTTAGTAAGTAAAAGGGTCAGTCGTGAGATTGGCCCTTTTCATTTTGAATTATGAGCAAAACAAAAACCTCTTTCTTCTGTCAGCATTGTGGTCACCAAAGTGTGAAATGGCTTGGTCAATGTCCAGGTTGTAATGCATGGAACAGCTTTGTAGAAGAAATTATTCAAAAGGATAAAGGGAAAGAAACTGCTGACTGGTCATCGTATGGAGATGATAAAAGAAAGTCTGCAATTACCACATTAGATAAAGTCAAAAGCAGTCAAGAAAAAAGATTTGTCACAACTGATGTTGAATTAAATCGTGTCTTAGGTGGTGGAATTGTACCTGGAAGTTTGACATTGATTGCGGGAGAACCAGGTATTGGAAAATCTACTTTGTTTTTGCAAACAGGCCTTTTACTGCAATCAGTTCGCGTGTTATATATAAGTGGTGAGGAAAGTGAACAACAAATTAAAATGAGAGCAGACCGGCTTCAATTAAAACATGCCGAGTTTTATTTGCTAACAGAAACCAACACACAACTGATATTTCAGGAAATAAAAAAATTGAAGCCTGAGTTGGTGATTGTAGACTCCATACAAACGCTTCAAACATCTTATATCGATGCATCAGCAGGCTCTGTTTCTCAAATCAGAGAATGCGCAGCCGAATTTCAACGTTTTGCAAAGGAAACAAACACTCCTGTATTCCTGATTGGACACATTACAAAAGAGGGACAAATTGCAGGGCCTAAAGTGCTTGAGCACATGGTAGATACGGTCCTTCAATTTGAAGGGGATCGCCATTATGCCTATCGAATTTTACGAACGCTAAAAAACAGATTTGGAAGTACGGCAGAACTTGGTATTTATGAAATGAATGATACGGGAATGCGAGGCGTATTGAATCCAAGTGAAATTCTGCTAACGCAAAAAGAAGAAAACCTGAGTGGCATTGCAATAGCGGCAACTCTTGAAGGCCTACGACCTCTCTTGATCGAAGTTCAGGCGCTTGTTACTCAATCTGTATACGGCACACCCCAAAGAACCGTGAGCGGATTTGATCTTCGTCGTTTGCAATTACTATTAGCAGTACTGGAAAAAAGAGGTGGTTTTCAATTTGGCAACAAGGATGTGTTTTTGAATATTGCCGGAGGGTTAAAGGTAGAGGACCCCTCTATTGATCTTGCAGTGCTATGCGCATTATTATCTTCATACGAAGACAGTCCCCTACCATCATCCGTTTGTTTTGCTGGAGAAGTTGGGCTCAGTGGCGAAATTCGCGCTGTCAACAGAATTGAACAACGAATTGCAGAGGCTGCTAAACTAGGATTTGAAAAAATCATTGTATCCCGCTATAATCAAAAGAGTACGAAAGGACAACTGTTCAAAAAAGATTTGGGCATAGAGGTTGTCCCAATGGCAAGGGTGGAGGAAGTGTACAAGTTTTTATTCTGATTCAATTATTCATGCGCTGGTATCAACTACTGCAAGAAGCTGCAGCCCAATTATTATTTCCTCATTTTTGTGCAGGATGCGGCAATGATGTGTTGCATAAAGATGCATCCATTTGTGGGCGCTGTATCCATCGATTACCAGCCACTTCATTCCATACACTGGAGAACAACCCCATTGAAAAAATTTTTTGGGGACGAGTTCCTGTACAAGCCGCAATGGCCGCTTATTATTTTACAAAGGACTCTTTATTGCAAACCTTATTGCATGAATTAAAATACAGAGGAAACAAAGAGCTTGGACTTCATCTGGGACAATTAATGGGAGTGCTTTTAAAAGAATCCCCACGATTTAATCCCGATGTCTTAATTCCGGTTCCTCTACACCCAAAAAAGGAAAAAGAGCGAGGATTCAATCAGTCATTGCTTTTATGTAAAGGGATCGCATCAATTTTGAATGTTCCTATAGATAATTCCCTTCTCTTAAAAAAGTATCCCGGATCTTCTCAGACAAAAAAGAATAGACTCGAAAGATGGGAAAATGTTGAACTCTCCTTTGAAAAAAACCAAAAGACAAGCAGTTTCGGAAAAACAGTACTGCTGGTAGACGACGTAGTCACAACCGGTGCTACACTAGAAGCCTGCGGACATATTTTAACGGAACAAAATGAGCTGCAGCTCCAGATGGCCTCTCTTTGTTATACTTTTAAATAACTTTTTCAGCCATCCGTTGTTATATAAAAAATCGCCACTATGAAAACGATCATAATCACCCTTTTTTCCCTCTTAATAACTATGTCAGAAGCATCTATTTATCAATTTTCAGTACCCGCGCTGGACGGGAATACCATTAATTTTTCTGCCTTCAAAGGCAAAAAAATTCTAATTGTCAATACGGCCTCTAAATGCGGGCTAACACCACAATATGAAGGATTAGAACAGTTATATAAGCAATACAAAAACAATTTAGTGATTGTGGGTTTTCCTGCTAATAATTTTATGGGCCAGGAACCAGGTAGCAACGAAGAGATTAGTGCTTTTTGCAAAAAGAACTACGGAGTTAGCTTTCCCATGGCCGCTAAAATTTCTGTAAAAGGGAATGACACGCATCCACTATATAAATTTCTAAAAGAGCAGGCCAAAGCAAAAAAGTTGGACGACCCTGTCTCTTGGAATTTTGGTAAATTTCTATTGGATGAAAAGGGGGAGTTAATCGCAACCTTCTCCCCACGTACTACTCCTTTGAGTGAAGAAATCACTAGCTGGTTAAAATAATCCGTCGGATACGCTACATTCGCCTTTCATGGATTGGCGAACGATCATAGGACAGGTCCCTCTAAAAAAACAGTTAACAGAGCTGGTCAAACAAAACCGGTTAAGTCATGCATTGTTGCTGATAGGAAAAGAGGGTGTAGGCGCACTTCCACTTGCTAATGCTTTTGCGCAGTATTTAGTTTGCGAAAAAGCAATTTCTTCTTCATTAGATGAGCCTTGCGGACAATGTCCTGCTTGTAAAAAAGCGATGGAGCTGGTTCATCCAGACATCCATTTTTCTTACCCCACTGTGACGCGCAAAGCAGGTGAAAAGCCAGTAGCTACTGATTTCATTAGAGAATGGAGAGATTTTTTAGGTCAACACCCCTATGGAAATTTATTTGACTGGATTGAGTTAATTAAAGAAAAAGATAATAGTCAGGGAAAAATCACTGCGGAAGAATGCAACAACATAATTCGTAAACTAAGTTTGAAGAGTTTTGAAAGTTCTTGGAAAATTTTAATTCTTTGGCATCCGGAATTGATGGGGAATGAGGGCAACAAGTTATTGAAGTTAATCGAAGAGCCCCCACCACAAACCATTCTTCTTTTGGTCAGCGAGAGTGAAACAAATCTACTTCCTACTATTGTTAGTCGTTGTCAGTTGATCAAAGTGCCACCACTTGAAAATGCAGTTATTGAAAAGGCATTAATTGAAAGAAATAAAACCGCACCTGAACTGGCCCAGCAAATTGCTGCTCTTGCCGAAGGAAGTTATCGAGAGGCATTATTATTATCGCAACATGCAGAAGAAGACTGGCAAGAGTTAGTTCGAAACTGGCTCAATGCCATTTTAAAAACGGGTCCGGTTGCACAAGCTAAATGGGTGGAAGATATTGCCAAACTAGGGCGCGAAAAACAAAAACAGTTTTTACGATACTATAATCATTTGTTGGAACAGGCTGTTCACGTACAAATCAGCGGTGATGCACTTCCCATTTCTGAAAAAGAAAAGGACTTTGCACTTCGCTTTAATCGAATTGCCGATCTGGCAAAACAAGAGGCCATGATGAAAGAGATTGATAGTGCCATATATCATCTGGAACGCAATGCAAATGCCAAAATCCTGTTTCACGCGTTGACAATCAAGCTTTACCACATCATTCAAGACAATATTGTACTTTTGCCTGAATGAGTTGTTCAGGATGCGGAACCGCAACAGGCGGAAAACCAAATGGATGTAAAAGCAACGGCGGATGTAGTTCCGGCGGATGCAACCGCATGAATGCCCACGATTGGCTTAGAAACCTCCCAATTGTTGATCAGGATAGTCAATGCCGCGTCATTGAAGTAAGCTTTAGCCAGGGTACACGTAAAGATTTTTATCGCAATCCATCTTTACAACAATTTGAAAAAGGCGACTTGATTACAGTAGAAGGAGTCGGCGGATTTGATGTAGGAGAGGTTTCTTTAACAGGAGAAATTGTTCGACTGCAGTTAAAAAAACGAGGAGTAAAGGAAGACAACCCCGAAATGAAAAAAGTTCTTAGACTGGCAACAGATCGGGATATAGAATCGCTAAAACAAAATAAAGCTAGAGAGGCCGAAGCGGTTATTCGCAGCCGCGCTATTGCTAAACAACTGAGGCTGGATATGAAAATAAGCCAGGTTGAAATTCAGGCAGATGGTCGCAAAGCCACCTTCTTTTATATCGCAGATGGACGCGTAGATTTTAGAGAGCTTATCAAAGTATATGCCTCAGAATTCAAGGTAAAAGTAGAGATGCGTCAGATCGGAGCCCGTCAAGAGGCTGGGAAAGTGGGAGGAATTGGAAGCTGTGGTCGTGAGTTGTGTTGCAGTACCTGGCTTACTGAATTCAAATCGGTCAATACAGCTGCTGCTCGCTATCAAAATCTTTCCATCAATCAAACCAAATTAAGTGGGCAGTGTGGACGACTCAAGTGCTGCTTGAATTATGAACTGGATACCTATCTGGATGCATTGCAACACTTTCCAGATAATTGCGATGTATTACAGGTTGCAAAAGGAAATGCTTTCTTGATTAAAAAAGACATTTTCAAGAATCTGATGTGGTATACCCTGCCTGACAGCAACAAGCAATATCCACTTAGCCTGGAACGAGTTAGAAAAATAAAAGAACTAAACAAACAAGGTGTCCGACCAGAAGACTTAGAGCCGGTTGAATTAGTCTCCTCTAAACCTAAAGAAGAAGTTCCTGAATTTGTAGAGTTGGTTGGACAGATCAGTTTAAAATCGCTTGACCGTGCTGCACAGCGTAAACGTCAGCAACAAAGATCACAACCAGGACCGCAGCAAGGACCCAAGCAACCGTCAAAACAAGGGCCACAACAATCATCTCAACAACCTCCGTCGCGCAATCAAGGCCCCCGTGGTCCTCGGGACAGAAATAATCAGCCTGGCAATCGAAGAGGCAATCCTCCTCGTAAGCAAGATTAATTCATCGATATTGAATTAAAAGGCCTTTGTTGTCATTCATCAGCACCAATGGCGCGGTAGATTGCATCCTGAATACGTCCTCGTAGTTGAAGTTGTCCTAATAAGTTATTATCACGAGTAGGATTCACTCGATTGGAAAGAAATACATAAACCAAGTCATGCTTAGGATCTACCCAAACACAAGTACCCGTGAAACCGGTATGCCCAAAAGTTTGATCGGAGACTAGTAGAGAAGGATAGGGATCTTTTTTAAACTGATTGTCCTTTTCAGGTTTATCAAAACCCAATCCTCTTCTACTGTTTTCTACTTGATAAGAAGTGAAAAGTGATACAGTGGACTCACGTAAATAACGTCTTCCATTAAATTTTCCCTTTTCTAATAAAAGTTGATATAAAATAGAAAGATCATACGCATTGGAAAACAGTCCTGCATGACCGGCTACACCACCAAAGAGTGAAGCCCCCTCATCATGCACATCTCCCCGAATCAGTTGTTGTCTGAAGTGTGATTCTTTCTCCGTGGGAACCACTTGATCCAGTGCAAAACGGCGACGCGGTAAAAATCCGGTAGAGTACATGCCAAGCGGACGATAAAAATTATCCTGAACATATTGATCTAGCGTCTTTCCACTCAACTGTTCCACAATCAATCCTAAAAAAATAAAATCATTGTCGCTGTATACATATTTACCCTGTGGACCCAGCGGACTTTTTAAAATTCTTGCCAACAACGTGTCTTTCCAGTCGTTGCGTCGATATAAATTCTCTGCAACCCGCACTGTAAATCCATTCTGTGGTGTTTTTTTATAAATCGCAGTGTCGGGATTTCCAAAGGCGTCAATCGTTTCTTTATAAAAAGGAATAAAGGGAACGAGTCCTGCCTGATGCAATAAAATATCTTTGACTGTAAGATTTTCTTTATCAGATCCCTTTACCCAAGGAAGATAATCTTTCAGACGCCCCTCTAATTTTATTTTCCCTTCATCATAGAGCTTCATGATTGAAACAGTAGTAGCAGAGATCTTTGTCACGGAAGCTAAGTCATAAATATTCTCAGTTGATACAGGCGAAGACGCTTCTGTTGAAGTAGCACCAAACGCTTTACTATACAGCACATTCCCTTTTTGAACAGCCATTACTACGGCACCCGGAAATGCTTTTTTTTCTACTCCTTCCTCCACAATACGATCGATGGCAGTTAATCGTTTTCTCAATTGAATAGCGGATCTTTTTATTTTAGGCTGTTGGATACCCGTTCCAAATTTGAATTGACAAACGGATACTGGCAAGGTACCGCGTGCAGCAAAATCACCCTGCAGCCAATCAGCTGAAATTTCTTGCGAAATTGAATCATCCTGATAGGCAGCTAACAGTGAACGCGCATCACAAAAGTTTTTTATAGCTAATACATTCCCAAATGCAATGGTCAGTGTACTATCGCCATTCAACAGACTATACAAATACTGTGCGGTAGTACTAATTCCAAAGTTATTCATGGGCTTGTTAGCATAATCATGCGCACCAATGATGCAAACGTCATAGTTGCCTGATTTTTTTACGGCTACATAAATTGAGTCGGCAGTTTGGATAGAGTCTTTATAATTAAGCAGGAAAGAGCTGGCTTCCCAATCATTTTGCAAACGCTTCCCAAAAACAGAAAGTTGTTTTCCTCCCAACTGCACATATGCAACACGTGTTTTTTTATTTTTCAATGCAATGCGCAATGGACTAGAAAGTGGCGCAAGCAAGGTGAGCCCTTTTCTTGCTGCTTCTTCTCTCAATGCAGTTGTTTTTGCATTCAGATCCGATAATAAATTCGTTGTATCAATGAACTGCGGACGATTAAGCCCTAATGCATATTTTGCCGTAAGTACTTTTTTTACTTTGGCGTCCACTCCTTCCTGTGTTAGCCGGCCATCTTGAATGGCTGCTTTGATTACTTCGATTGATTCAGGTACACTGGCTGGCAGACAAAGCATATCATTACCTGCAATGATAGCTTCTACTGCGATGGTTCCTCCTGGATAATGCTTCGCAATTCCTTTCATTTCTAATGCATCCGTAAAAGTTAAGCCTTGGTAGTTTAGCTGATTACGGAGTAAA
>Ga0129336_10003176_pt1 | contig 10147 bp, 15 predicted proteins | sample CPB6_02_DNA_FD_96878 | JGI IMG/M metagenome (GOLD analysis project Ga0129336, IMG submission 96878) | Freshwater to marine salinity gradient microbial communities from Chesapeake Bay, USA - CPBay_Sum_0.6_0.2_DNA | ecosystem: Environmental > Aquatic > Marine > Coastal | place: USA: Chesapeake...
AATGGCTGATCTTGGCGGTGCTGTTATATCTTCTGTCACAGACTTGGCATCTGTGATGACAGAATTGCGCTATCAAGGTTTTGATATGTTTGATGGCGTTACCGAGTCGATTTCTGGTCTTGCTAAAGGCAGAAACGCAGAAGAAATGGTTGAGGTAGATGCAGCCATTGGCGTTGTATTCCCGTCAATGATTGGCGAGATGCACGCTCGGTTTACGTCTCAAGACTCTGCGCCCGGCATGATCTCAAAAGGTATGCAGTTATTCTTCAAGTATAACGGTATGTCTTGGTGGACTGAGACGCTAAAGGCTACATTCTCACGAATGACATCTCATCTTGGCGCATTAAATAAAAATAAAACATTCAATGAGTTGCATCCAGATACGCAGCGCGTTTATGGACTGTATGGGATTGATCCTGAAAAGTGGGATATGTTCCGTCAAACAGCAACAAAGGCAGCCGATGGTAGAGAGTATTTGCTACCAAATAAGATTGCGGATTTGCCGGATCAAGTATTTGCTGACTATCTGACAAAGCGCAAAATAAATCCTACAGACACGGCGATTGCAGAATTAAAGCGTGAAGTAGAAACGCAATGGCGCACATACTTTACTGACCGCGCTGATTATGCCGTGCTTGAGCCAGATGCCAGAACACAATCTATTATGAACCAAGGCCACAAGCCGGGGACTGTGATGGGCGAACTGTCAAAGTTCTTCTGGCAGTATAAGTCTTTCGGCATTGCATACGTTCAAAAGGTCATGGGTCGTGAAATCTATGGCCGTGGTTCTGACTCATTCAGTCAGGCTTTGAAGAACGGAAATGGAGAGATGACTGGTCTAATGCAAACCGTCATTTGGTCCACGATCCTCGGTTATGGCGCAATGAACGCCAAGGCTATCTTGGCTGGTAAGGAACCTCGCAAGCCGGAAGATGTGAAGGGCTATTTAGATTTGGTCCGCGCTGCCATGTTGCAAGGCGGTGGGGCAGGTATCTACGGTGACTTCCTATTCGGTGAGATGAAATCCAGATATGGCGCTGGTCCTCTCGAAACATTCCTAGGTCCGACTTTTTCCAATCTGTCATCTCTTGCTGACATCTATGGACGGGCAAAAGCTGGCGATGATGTGGCTGGCTCTGCATTAAAATTTGTCATCAATAACACGCCCGGCAATAACATCTGGTGGGCAAAAGCCGCTTTGGATTACGGTGTAGTTTATCGGCTACAAGAGGCTATGAATCCGGGTTATCTGAAACGCATGGAAGCGCGTGTGAAGAAAGAACAGGACCAATCGTTCATTTTCCCGCCGTCTCAGGCCATTCGATGACGTTGAGGATTAGGGTCGTGTCGTGTATAAAGGTGCAAATCGTAGGGGTTCGTCATGTCTGACTATTCAATTACCGCAGTAACAAGGCGCGTGGTATATACCGGGTCGGCTGGCGTTGGCCCTTATGCCTTCTCCTTTCCAGTCCTGACTCAGTCCGATCTAGCGGTCTATAAGAACGCCGCCAAGCTGACGTTAACAACTGATTACACGGTTACGATCAGTTCAACGACCGGCACTGGGTCTGTTACCCTTGTTTCGGCTGCCACCGGCTCTGATCGTATTACAATCATTGGTTCCCGCACGATTGAGCGCACGACTGACTTTGTGACCGCCGGTGACTTGAAGGCATCCTCGCTCAATGAGCAACTGGATAGCCAGATCATCATGATCCAGCAGCTTGCCGAGGAAAACAAGCGCACTCTCAAGGCTCCTCAGTATGATCCTGCGGCTGTCGAAGACGGCGGTTCGGTCAATATGGTGCTTCCGGTAGCGGCTTCCCGCGCTGGTAAGACCCTTGCCTTTGATGCATCTGGTAACCCTGTGGTCGGCGAAGACATCGGTAACTGGCGTGGGAACTGGGCCTCTGGCACATCCTATACAGTCCGCGACTTGGTGAAGGATAGTAGCAATGCCAATGTTTACCGCTGCAATACCGCACATACATCTTCTGGATCGACTCCCATCAGTTCCAATGCTGATTCGGCAAAGTGGGACTTGGTTGTTGACGCTGCCTCTGCCGCCGCCTCTGCCGCCGCTGCAGCCGCTAGTGCAACATCTTCTGCCGCTTCTGCCGCTCTAGCTAACGACTGGGCTACTAAGACATCCGGCCCTGTAGCTGGCGGAGAATACTCTGCCAAGTATCATGCGAGTGCTGCATCAACATCTGCATCAAACGCCTCTACATCGGCTTCTAATGCGGCTACAAGTGCTATCAATGCTAGCAATGCTCAGACGGCTGCGGAAGCTGCCAGAGATGCTACATTGGCTGCTTATGACAGCTTTGATGACCGCTACCTCGGTTCAAAGTCCAGCAATCCTACGGTAGATAATGACGGGAACGCTTTGGTTGCTGGCGCGTTGTATTTCAATACGACCGTTCCAGAGATGCGTCTCTACACCGGATCGGCTTGGGTAGCTGCCTATGTCAGCGGCGCATCCTATCTCCTGACATCCAACAATCTCAGTGAACTTGCGGCTACTGCGGCAACGGCTCGGACCAATCTTGGTCTTGGCTCGATTGCTACTCAGGCTGCAAGTGGCGTGGCTATTACTGGTGGCTCGGTCAACGGCACAACGGTTGGTGCATCTACGGCTTCGACAGGTGCGTTTACCACATTGTCTGCATCTGGAACTACTTCATCAATCGCAGCAGTATTAACTAATGCTGCTGAACCGACAACTGTTTCTGCAACTGCGGCAACAGGAACGGTTAATTTTGATGTAACAACTCAATCTGTTCTTTATTATACAACAAATGCGTCAGCCAACTGGACATTAAATATTCGTGCAAATTCAAGCACTTTATTAAATACTTTAATGTCAACTGGTCAAACAATTACAATCGCATTTATGGTCACACAGGGCTCTACTGCTTATTATGCTTCTGCATTGACAATAGATGGTTCATCTGTAACTCCTAAATATCAAGGTGGAACAGCATGGTCATCGGGAAATGCTAGTGGAATTGATGTGTATGTTTATACTATAACTAAAACTGCAAACGCTACTTTTACGGTTTTGGCTTCACAGACCCAATTTAAGTGAGAAGTTAATGCCACTTTTAATAACATCAGGGGCAATATCTGTTAAAGGATTCGGGTTCACATCCCGAAAAGGTGTCATTACTGCCAACTACCTTGTTGTTGCTGGTGGAGGTTCTGGTGGCGAAGGTGGTGGCGGCGCGGGTGGTTTTAGAACTTCTGCTGGAACTAGCGGCGGCGGGGCTGCGGCAGAATCAAGTTTAATTTTTGTTTCTGGAACAACTTATACAATTACCGTAGGTGCTGGTGGTCCCGGTGGGTTTGTTGGGGACGGAAGTAATACTGGAGGCAACGGTTCTAATTCTTCTATTAGCGGCACTGGTTTAACAACTGTCACATCCACTGGTGGCGGGACAGGTGGAACAACATCTGCTTCATCATCGCCTGCTTATCTTGCCACGAGCGGAGGTTCTGGTGGCGGCGGTGGCGGCAGTGGTGCCTCAACAACAGGAGCCTCTGGAACTTCCAATCAAGGATACGCAGGCGGAAATAATTTTGCTCAAGCAACATATTTTCCTTGCGGCGGCGGTGGCGGTGCTGGTTCGGTAGGAGCAAATGCAGCTTCTAACACAGGTGGCAATGGTGGCGTGGGTGTTGCAAGCACAATTACAGGCTCATCTGTAACTTATGCTGGTGGTGGCGGCGGTTCAGTTTCATCTGGAACAGCAAGCGGAACAGGCGGCTCTGGTGGTGGCGGTAATGGTGCTAATGCTTCAACTGCTTCTACTGCTGGTTCTGCCAACACGGGCGGCGGTGGCGGTGGCGTAAGGGACACTGGCGGCGGCACAAGTGGTGCAGGCGGCTCTGGCGTTGTTATTCTTTCTATACCAACATCAAAATACACTGGCACGACTACAGGCTCACCGACTGTTACAACATCCGGTAGTAATACAATTCTTAAATTTACTTCTTCTGGTTCTTACACAGCTTAAGGGGACGCGATGTCACACTTTGCTCACGTTCAAAACGGAATAGTCGATCAGGTCATTGTTGCAGAACAAGATTTTATCAACTCAGGTGCAGTTGGCCCCGCTAACGAGTGGGTGCAAACATCATACAACACACGCGGCAACGTGCATTACGGTCAGGACGGTCAGCCTGATGGTGGTGTTGCTTTGCGCGGAAACTATGCGGGCGTTGGTTACACATACGACTCACAGAACGATGTGTTTTATGCACCTCAACCATTTCCGTCTTGGACACTCAATCAATCAACTTGGTTATGGGAACCGCCTGTACCTTATCCCACAGACGGCAAATTCTATACTTGGGATGAAGCAACAACGTCATGGGTAGTTTTCAATGTTGCTTAAACTTACGAACGTTACAGAAGGGCGGTTTGGTGATAAGTTAATCATCAACTCTGAATATATTATTTCGTTTTTTGAAACAAAAAATAAAGATGGTAAGAATATAACTATTGCCTATGGATTAAATAATAATTCATGGGAAGTTAAAGAATCTATAGATGAAATTATGAAAAATATTTATTTAAATCATAAACCGAATAAATCTCAAGCAGCATAATAGGTGATGCTATGGCAGACGATCTGAACCAACAAATCGGTAGGTTAGAGGCTCAGGTCGAAAATCTCCATAGAGATATGACAGAACTTAAGGCCGAGATTAAATCAATAGCGGCTGCCATGAACAGATGGAAGGGCGCTGGGGCTCTGCTTGCTTTGATCGGGGTTGTGTTCGGGTTCTTCGTTGACTTGGTCTTTAAAGCGTTAGGTCGATGAATGGACCCGATCACGCTCATAGCCGGGGCTACGGCGGCCTATAATGGGCTCAAGAGTGCCATTGCTGCCGGTAAAGAAATCCAAGAACTTGCCCAAGACCTCGGCTCCTTATGGACCGCTGTAGGCCAGCTAACACAGCTTGCTGCCACGCCTCCCAAGAAGGGTCTGTTCTCTAATCCAGCCGACATCGAACGTCAGGCTATGGAGCGTTACGCTGCCAAGGCAAAAGCCTTCAAGATGCAAGAGGAAATCAAGAACCTTTTCATCTCAATCTATGGCATCAATGCCTATGAATCAGTGCAGCGGGAAGTTATTGAAATCCGCAAGGAAGTTGACCGCGCTCACCGTGAGGAAGAACGTCTTGCTGCCGAGCGTATGGCTGAGATAAAAGATGCCGCAGGGTTATTTGCAATCGTGATGGGACTGATAGGGGCAATTGCCATAGTCGGTATTCTCCTGATGATTAAATTGAACCATTAACGGGGTTTCAATATGGATATTCTAAAGACATTCGGACCACTAATAGGGTCAGTCGCGCCTACCATTGCAACGGCTCTCGGTGGGCCTGTCGCCGGTATGGCAGTCAAAGCCTTGTCTGGTGCATTGTTTGGCCATGAGGATGCCTCTCAGGACGAAATCCAAGCGGCTCTTGCTAATCCTACGGCTGACCAGTTGGCTGCCATCAAAAAGATTGATGCTGATTTCAAGGTTCAGATGAAATCGCTCGACATTGATCTTGAACGTATCGCCGCATCTGACCGTGACAGTGCCAGAAACTATGCCATCCTTACCCATGATCTTACGCCGCGAATCATTGCTATACTTGTGATTGCAGCTTGGGTAGTCGTGCAATGGTTCTTGCTCCATAACATTATTCCTGACGCAATGCGGGAATTGATAGCCAGAGTATTAGGAACATTAGACGGTGCTCTGATGCTCGTCCTATCCTATTACTTCGGTTCGGCTCACAAGCACTCAGGCCAGTAATATGAAAGATAATTTTGACTCAGCGTTCAAGCATTTGCTTAAGCACGAGGGCGGCTACGTTAATCACCCGAAAGACCCCGGTGGTCGGACAAACCTTGGTGTCACACAACGTGCATGGGAAGAATATAAGGGTGTGCCTGTAGATGAACAGGAAATGCGCTCATTGACTCCTGACCTTGTGAAACCATTCTATCGGACGCGCTACTGGAACCTTATTCGTGGCGATGAGTTGCCGTCTGGTGTGGACTACTGCGCCTTTGACGTAGCTGTTAACTCAGGTGTCGGTCGAGCAGTCCGGTTTCTACAACTGGCATCCGGTGTGGTAGCTGATGGCATCATTGGTGGCGGAACAATGAACGCTATTGCCAAGGTTGATCCTAAAGAACTCGTCCAGAAGATATGTCAGGAACGCCGTGAGTTCCTTCATCGCCTAGCAACCTTTGACACTTTTGGTAATGGCTGGATGCGGCGAGTCTCAGAGGTCGAGCGCGTAGCATTGGAAATGGCAGATGACAATAAAAAGAATATCTAAAGAAGTAGCCGAAGAAACCGTTAAAGTTTGGTATGAAAACAGATGCAACTACGTTCTAGGTGCTCGCAAACAAAAGATACCAAGAAGCACATTTCAAAGCCGCGTTAACGCAGCAAAGACTTTCTATCCTGAACTATTTATCGAAGGTAATAATAAGCCTATCCATGAGTGGACCTATCCTCAGTCCCATGAGATTGAGTTAGACGACTGCCAAATCCTGATCGGCTCAGACGCTCATATCTGGCCAGACAATGAAACGCTTATGATGAAGGCGTTCGCTGTAGTCAGCAAGCAGATCAAGCCTCAGATTATTGTTCTCAATGGTGACATCATCGACGGTGCTAGAGTCAGCCGTCATGGTGGCTTGCTCGGACAAAATGCGCCGAAGGTTACCAAGGAAATTGAGTCGGCTCAGACTTGGATTGATACGCTATACAAGTCTAAACACCGTATCTGGACGATGGGCAATCATGACCAACGAGTTGATAACTACCTCGCTAATAATGCACCAGAACTGGATGACTACGCTGGGCGGCTTTCTGATCGGTTTAGTGATTGGACTTTCTGCTGGTCGGTTCGGATCAACTCGGTTGAAATACGCCATCGCTTTAGAAGTGGTATTCACGCTGGTTGGAATAGTGCTCTGCACTCTGGCATCTCAACTGTTACTGGACATACTCATCAGCTTCAGGTGACGGCTGTGCGTAACCGTAACGGCTCTCACTGGGGCATCGAAGACGGTATGCTCGGTGATCCAATGCACAAGGCATTTGAATACGCAGAAGGTGCAGTAAGCAGAGCGCAACCGGGCTTTGTCTTAGTCACCTTCCGCGAAGGAATTATGATGCCGCCTGAAACCTGTGAACTGATTGATGGTCGTCCAGTGTTCAGAGCAGACTACGTTCTTTAAGGAAAATCTATATCATCCATAATAGCTTGCTCTATCTTCTCATTCCATTTCTTCCCGGACCAGATTTCCTGATACATCGCATCAACTAATTCTTTATCAGGATCAACTGTATCGCCATCCATTGTATAGATAGTTACATTATGGATTGAGTCGTATTTATAGTCTTCAATTTCCCATCTACCAAACTCATCATAGAATGCTTCATATTCAAATATAACCATGCAATCGGCAGAGTATTTCTCCATGCCGACAAAGAACTCTACTTCTTCAAACTCAACCCATACGGTTCCATAAGCGTTTCTCATTTCTGCCTCATCATTTTGGTTTATTGCAAACAATAAATTCTGTTACGTTAGAATCTGGTTCCCATACAGTCCATATAAAATCCATTGTTGGTGATGATTTTGTAATCCTTTCATCAAATTGTGGTCTCCAATTTAAGCATAATATCTTAGATGGTTTTCTTCTATAAAATAATTCAGTTCGTCTAGATGAGTGCCAATATGTAGATTTTAATAACATTGCTGCATAAGGATACATTGTCGCCTTTTTAATAAATTCAACAGATAAATTAAATGGCGGATTTGTTACACAAGCATCAACATCTAACATTTTATTTGTAAGAAAATCGTTACCGGTTTTAATGTCTGTTCCAATAACATTACTAAATCTAGTTCTTAAAACATTTACCATATGGTTTTGGCCGCAAGCTGGCTCCCATATTTTTAATTCATTCGGCCATTTTATTTGTTGTAATAATGCAAATGTAACTTCATGCGGAGTTGGGTAATAATCTAATTCTTTTCTATTTGATCCACTTCCAATAATTGTTGATCCTTTAAGTGACATTATTTCTGCCTCATTAACCTTTTTGTGAACGATAATAAGAGGTCGTGGTGCGAACCACCATGCCAATGTTTGCTGATGTATTTAATATTGTCAAACCATTTCTTCTGAGACTCTGGATGACAACCAATCAAACCGACTCGTCCTTGGATGATCGCCATCGGATCGCCATTAGAATATCTTGCTATGATCTGGCAACGTCCCTCACCTTCGAACGTGCAACCGTCATAGAAGAACATCTTAGTCTTCTTGTTCAGCCAATCGACTTCAGTGACTGTCGAGAATGATCGTCTGACATCGGCATTCGGACGGGTGATATACTGTGTTGGTTCAAGGCCGTTAAGCAAGTCAAAATAATCTCGTCCAGCCCAGTAAGCGCCCATACATATTCCGAGATATTTTCCCCCTCTTCGAAGAAAATCTTCAATTTGGTTTCCTTCTCTGCGTTTGAAGAAATCGTAATAACGCCGTGCATCCCCGATACCACCGGGAAACGCAACGATGTCTGAGTCTGCGAGTGTATCTTCTGTGAATTCTGTCTCATCAAATGTCCTTATTATGAACTCACCTGACAATGCCTCTATCATCCCATCAACACAGTCTTGGGAACATTCTGGATCATGACGGAAGATAGATATTACAGGCTTCATAAATAGTCCGGTCTAATCCCAAGTCCTGTGACAGCTATTTCCCAAATGTCAGCTAGCTTCTGTGTGTCATCATTCGTATTTTCTACACAATCCATGACACGGTGCAATGCCTCACCATATCTATCTATAGTCTTTAATAGCCTCTCGTTCTGTTTCCTGAGTGCTATTAAATTGTCGAGTGTTATCTGGTCTGCATGACGTTCCATCATTTCATCCTCATATTTGCTATCATTGTGACAATTATAGCGACTGTGAATGTTAATCCATAAATCGCTACAATCATTCCAAGAGTGTGGTCCTCATTCATTTCTTAATCTGGTCAGCTAGATTGTTCTCGACTTCTTTAAGCCGTGTCATCTCTACAATCTCTGCAACTTTATCTTCTGAAAATTGCCCAGCAAACGCCGTGTAATTGATAAGATCAACCCATGAGTCCTTATGGTTCCTATTGTTGACCAAGCGGCTCATCTTAACAGCCATCATAATCACTGATACATCATAGGTCGTAATTGTCTTATTCAGTAGCAATGATGCTAGGCTTGCTATCCGAACAAATGACGCACTCGCATCACCATATTCATTATGACGTTGTTCTAATATACGTTGTGATGTCGAGAGGATTTCTTTGTGGTGCATTGTCTTTTTCCTGTTGTCGTCTCTGATCGAGGGCGCTTCGTCCCGCTGGTGGTTTGCCAAGAATGTTAACATTTGGATCGTCCGTTCTTTCTCTTATTATCCTTGCTTGTTGCTGTCTGAATTGCTGATCGTTTTCCTTGTTAAGATTTATCCTTTCATTAGCAATCGTATGGTGAGAGTCCATTCGTTTTTGTGATGCTACTATTTCAACCACTTGCTCCCTCGTTACACCAAATTTATCAGCAGTCCTTTGATAATGGTTGCCAACCTTAAAGTGATTTAAGATCGCTGTTCTTATTCCTTTGTCCATCTCTTGACTACCGTTCCGTCTAACTTCCGTTTCAGCCCACTCGATTTCCCGAATGGGAGAGGCTGTCTCGTGACTTTACCACGTAAGTGAAAAGCGCGTTGCCGTTTGGCCTTAGCCACCCTGCCAACATCTGCTTTTGTCTTTTGTCGATGGCAGGACTTGTGTGCCAAAGCAAGGTTATCACCGGCATCTTCCCCACCGAGCGCGATTGGTATGATGTGTTCGATTTCCCAGTCTTCGCCCACCAAGATTTTACCTTGGCAAATATGACAGACTCCCTGTCGCTCATTAAATAACTCCGCTCTAAACTTACGCGATTTAGTCTTTCTTACAGGCGCATCTCTGCCCGTGTCGTCGCCTCTGATGACTGTCTTTCTGAGAAGCGCATCCTGATCCACTCCATCTTCACCTTGAGGAGATTGGCTTCCTTCCGCGCTTCCACCATCT
>Ga0129336_10003177_pt1 | contig 10147 bp, 14 predicted proteins | sample CPB6_02_DNA_FD_96878 | JGI IMG/M metagenome (GOLD analysis project Ga0129336, IMG submission 96878) | Freshwater to marine salinity gradient microbial communities from Chesapeake Bay, USA - CPBay_Sum_0.6_0.2_DNA | ecosystem: Environmental > Aquatic > Marine > Coastal | place: USA: Chesapeake...
AATAATAATTATATTTATATTTCTTGGAAATTAGAAGATTTATCACATAAAACTAAATCAACATTACTATTACAATAATTATATTTATTCATATAATCATTAAGTTCCTTAAATCCCTGAAGAAAAAGATTATTAATATCATTTTCACTTAAAGAAAAATCAATATAACCTTCATCTTCATTAATTTTTGGTTTAAATATACTTTTAATAGGACTATTTTTAATAATTAAGAAATCATTATAACTATTAATTTTATTATAATAACATAATTTATAAGTGTTATTATAAAAAACATTCATAATATTAAATATATAATTCATAAAACTTATTTCTGTTCCTTGTGGAATATTAGGTATTACATAATCATTTTCAACATTAACAGCAACACCTAATATTTGTTCTCTAGGTATATCTTTAAAGATATCTAATGGAAAATTATCGGTTAAATATCCATCTATATAATAATAACCATCAATAATAATTGGTTTAGATATTAATGGAACACACATTGAGGCTGCGACAGCTTCAAAAATAGATATATTGGGTGTATCATTAACATTAAAATTAGTATTTTTACTATTATTAATATTAGTTGCACTTACATATAAATTAACACCTGTTTTTTTTGATAATTCTAAGAAAGTCATATCATCTTGATTATAATTATCTTTTACAAATTCTTTAATATCAATTAAATAATTTAAAGAAGAACCAACACCATAATTATCAATTATATTAATAAAAGAAGATGGATAAATAATAGCAATATTTTTATCTTTACAGACTTTATAAATTATTTTTTCTAATTGTTCTATAGGAATTTTAAGAGCAAATACAAGTGCAAAAAATGCACCCATAGAAGTACCAGAAACATCTCTAATAAATCCATCTAAATTATAAAAATAAATATATCGAAGAATACCACATAAACAAAGAGCTCTTAATGCATTACCACCAAAAACCATATGAGTAATTGGTTTCATTAGATTAATTATTTAAATTAATAATTTCTTTAAATCTTATGAATTGATACTAATTTAGTTATTTGGTCAATTAATAGGATAATAACAATACCTAAAAAAATAAATAAAAATAAATTATATAAATTAATATCAACCTTTAAATTATTATTATTTGTAAATTGTTCTATATTTAAATAATTGTCTGTTCTTTCATTAATTGGTTTATTTAAATTATCTCTTAAAGTTCGTAAATAATTTGCTAAAAATGGTGTTGTTCTATATTCCTCTGTTTTATCCGTATTATTTGTTTTTATATCACTTACAGTTAAATAAGCATCCATTTCATCATAATCAAATGCTTTAATACCATCTTTATTATAATCTGGTTTTTTTAAATTACTTTGAATAGCATCATTCATAACTTTTTGATGATGTTTAGATGAATTATCACAAGTTAAAGGGATAGTATATGGAGGAGCTTGTAGAGGTTTGCATTTATCTTCATCATTAATTCTTTTTTTTTTCTTAATTAATTTGTCATCATTGGGATATGCTTCCTCTAATAAGGAAAAATTAATCATTTTCTATAATTATTATTGAAAAGAAAAAAAATAATAATTATAGAATGGATATTATATTATTTTTACGATATTTAATTATAGGTATATTAAGTGCTTATTTATTAATATATGGTTTAAGACCATCAGTACCATATCCAGAAGCAGTAATAGAATTTTATGAAAATTTTTGGTTATTATTATTACTAATAATTATAAATTTTTATTTATATTTATGGGATAAAAAAATAGGATTATTATTATGTTTGTCAATAATAGCTTTAATATTTGATATGATAATGATTTAAGAAAAATAAGATTAAGATAATTAATGTCTAATAGTGGTAAAGAATTATTATTATCATCATTATCTAATTTCTATTCAAAAAATGATGAATTTAAATATATTTTAAAAGATATTATTGATGGAAAACACGATTTATCATTAAGAATGATAGATTGGTTAGTAACAATTTATGCAAAAAATAATAATATAATTTATTGGATTTCATTAGATACAAATGAAATTTATTATGATTTACCAGAAGGAAATATTAATAAATATAAAAAAATAAATCTTTATTTGGATTATAGAGCTCAATTAAAATCCTTCAAAAAAATAAATTTTGATTCATTTAGAAGACACGATAGAATAACATTTATAATTGAACCAAATAAACAATTAGCAATTGAAACTACAATTGGTCAATTAAATTTCTTTAAATGGGCATTTTCTAATAGAATAATAACTTATGCATTAGAAAATCAAAAAATAATTTATGAAAATATGTCAAAAAATGTTTATAAGAAAGAGAAAAAAACTTCAATAATTCCTCATCAAGATATTTTAAATACCAAATGTTATGTTTCATTTGATTAATATGAAGGAGCACTTCCAATTTCAAAACTAACAGGTCGAATATCCGGTTCAATAGTGGAAATTAACCAAGGACTTACAGCAACTTGAGGATTTGGTATTTCTGAACGCAATTGTAAATTAGCATTTCTTAATGATTGACCTACAGTATTTATTCCAAGATGATAACCAGCAGTTAAAAAGTTTTTATCGGTGATATCTCCAGCACTTGAAGGATTAATTTGAGCCCATTTTAAATTAGCATCTTTTGGTAATAAATCATCTTTAGTTAAACGGTCTCTTTTAAAACAAGAGGTTGGGTCTTGTTGCATATAATCAACTGCACCATTAGTAAATTCCTCTAAATCACCATTAGCAGGACTAAAAGGTTCAACACTTCTTTCATCTATTTTTTTAACTCCTCCTGGTGCATATGGATCGACTATTTGACTAAATTTTTCCTTTTTTTCTTCAAAACTTTGATTAATTTCGTTTTGAAATCGTTCATTATAATTCATTAAAGGTTCTATATTATTTGAAGGACCTTCAAAACGTTCAACTCTATCAGTTTTACATTTAGAATTATAAGATAAAAGAAGCATTAATATTAATAATAATAATATTGCAATAGCAAAGGAAATAACAATTGAACTATTTGAACCCATTTAATAATATTCTATCTATTATCATATATAGATAAAATATTATTTTTTAATTTATCAATTTTAATTTCCCAATTTTTTAAATTTTTTTCATTAATTAATTCCTTAAATAGATTTTTAGAATTTTCCAAGGATTTTTCCAATTTATTTATTTTTGCCTTTACTTCATTTTCATATGATATTAAATCATATCTCCATTCTTCTTCTATTTCTTCTCTATTCCAATAATTATCAATATCTATAACACTTTCAATATTTATATTTTTAAAAGCCCATTTATTAATTATAGTATTTTTATTAATATAAATACCAAGAAATACAATATTAACATTAATTATTAAATTTTTATTTTTTTTATTTGTATTTATAAAATTTATAAATTCTTCTATTTCTATTTCTTCTTCATTTATAACTAATACAGTTTCTATTTTATTACTTAAAATAATTGTTATATTATCATCATCTACCGAATTTATATAAATTTCATTTATTATATCCTCATTTTCTTCTTCAGTTTTAAACCATTCATTATAATTATCATAAAGACTTTCTTTAGCATCATTATCAATTTCTTTAAGTAATTTTAATTCTTGTATATTATTTTTATTAGGTATTATACATTCAAATAAATAACCATTATTATCATTTAATTTTTTTAAATTTTTAATTTTAATTTCGCTTAATTCTACTAATATTTTATCTTGAGAATTACAAATATAACTTTTTCCCTTCTTCTGCGGATTTTTAAATAAATGTTTCATTCTTATTAATATTAAGGTAATAGGATTATAAATAATGACGCATAGTAATAAATTAATTAATCTTATAATTAAATTTATAAAAGATGAAATATTAAAATCAGATATTAGAACTGAAATAATTAAACCTATATTAATTTATACTCTTTATTATATTATCCCCTTTTTAATAATTTTTATACTTTTAAATTTTATAACTACTATAACCGCTGTTTTTCTTGTTTTAAAGGTTTTCAGTAAATAAAAAAAATATATATTTAATAAATAGATATGTTTAAAACAAAAAAAGCCGGTTGTGCAACTTATGCGGATGTAAGTGATAATTATATGTTATATGATAAAGCTCTTGTTCCTACTACTGGAGGTAAAAAATCAAAAGCCAAAAAACCCAAAACTAAAAAAAAACGAATGGGTGTAAAAAAAACTAAAGGAGGTGTATTTATGGATAATATGGCAAGTGCTACCTCTAATTTATTATCATCTATGCAACAAAATCTTCCAACTACTACTCCAACTACTACTCCTTCAACTACTACTAAAGGAGGTTCTCGACGAGGTGGAATGTTTCCTACTAATTTAACAGATACTATGAATAATTTATTACAAAATAAAGGAGGTTCTAAAGCTAAAGGTGGTGCTGTAGAATTAGCACCTTTCGCCGCAGCGTTAGCATTTTTAGCCACTCGTTTTGCTACAGATAAAAGTTTTAAATTAAAAGATATATTTGGTAGAAAAAAATCATCTAAAACTAAATCTGCCGTAAAATCTAAATCTAAATCATTAGCTTAATTAATATTTCATTTTATTTTTATTTTCATTTAAATATATAATTGATTTTAAAACAGTTTCTTCATAATTATCTTTATCCTGATTTTTAATTATAAACCATCCTCTTCTATATGTATTTTCATCTGTTTCAAATGGTTCTTTTTCAATTTTATAAATATAATTATCATATACTATAATTATATATTTATCCATTTAATAATTATTTTAATTATTAAATCTATCATTTTTTTATATAAGTGAAATTAAATTTGAATTTATTTTTTATTATTATTTTTTAATTATGGATATTAAAGATTTAGATAATTTTCTTGAAATTAATGAAACTAATCTTAATTTAATTTTATCTTCTATTTTATCTAATATTACTATTAATAATACAATTAATACTAGTCCTTCTATTTATAATGACACCAATATTGATGAATGGATAAAAAAATTAACAATTACTCGTGGTGGTTCAATTGTAATAGATAAAATCATTAAAAATCCCATTAATAATAAACAATTATTATTAGCAAGACAAAATACTTTTTATGAAATACCAAAATATCAAATTGATATTCTTAAATCTACAGAAAAAGATTTATTATGGATTATGCATTTAAAAGAAGAAATTGAAGATGATATGTCTATTAATCTTCTATTTCCATCAACTTATATTATAAATCGTTTTAATAATTATAGAACTTTCCTTGATTTATATCATATTTATAAAATAATTTTTATGCCTTTGACAACTCTTATATATCCATTATCTATTATTCTAACTCCCTATTTTTATCTTAATAAATATATGCATCTTAATTTATCTTTCTTTAAATATTTAAATATTTTATTTCAATTTTTAAAAATGTTATTTAAACCATCCGATGATTTACGAAAAGATTTAATGAAATTAATTAGTTTTCTAATATATGTATTTATTTATCTTTATAGTATTTATCAAACATTTTTAATTTCATATATTATCTTTAAAACTCGTGAAAAATTATTTATAAAAATTAAAGGTTTAGTTGATTTTATTAAAACTTCATTAGTTCTAATTAAACGAACAGATTTTAACTGGTTTTCTTTTAATATTTATAATCTCAAAAAAGAAGAAGTTTTAAATTCTATTAAAAATCTCGAAGAAATTAATTACGATATATCAACTATTTATAAATTATGGAAAAATCCGAAATTTAAATCTTCAATCATTATTATTCTTAAAGTTATTTATATTTTAGATACCATAAATACAATTAGTTCTTTAAAGAAAAATAAATATTGGTCTATTCCAACTTATTCAAAAACTAATACTAAAATATGGGGTCTAAGAAATCCATTATTAAATGATAATCAAATATCAAATCCTGTTGATTTAAAGAGAAATTTAATTATTACAGGAGTTAATGCAGGTGGTAAAACTACATTTGTAAAATCAATAGCTTCTAATATAATCTTATCACAAACAATTGGAATAATTAATGGAATTAAAGGAGAATTAATGATATATGATGCAATAATATCATTTATGAGAGTAAAAGATGAATTAGGTTCTAAATCATATTTTGAAGCAGAAACAGATTGTTGTAGTAATATTATTAAAATAGCAGATGATATTAATAAAAATAAGAAGAAAGGATTATTTATTTTAGATGAACCAATGCATTCAACACCACCAATAGAAGGAATGTCAGTAGCATATGCAATAGCAAAATATTTGGGAAATTTGGAAGGAATATCAATAATAATAACAACTCATTTTCATAATTTAATTTCATTGGAGGAAAATAAAAAACGATTTTTAAATTTATCGGTAAATGCAATAAAAGATGAAAATAATAAATTTATATTTGATTATAAGATAAATAAAGGAAGTTCTAAACAAACTATAGCAATAGAATTATTAAAAAAACAAAAATTTAATGATGAGATTATAAATAGTGCGATTGAAATTAAAAACAAATTATGTAATGAAAATTTAAGAAATGATTTCTAAATTATTATTTAATATTAATAATTTATTTTATTATTTATTTATGGCAATTGTTGTATCCATAATTTTATATCTTATTTATAAAATGTTCATTCTAGAAAATGATGTTTATTTATTAAATGAGAAAATTTATAAATTAGAATGTAATGGAGGTCAATGTCAAATTCCAAAAAATAAAATAAATAATGATGAAATTAATATGAATGAAATAATTATGTCTCAAATATTTGATAATGATGATGATGAAGAACAACCAATAATAAATAAAGATATTGATATTATAAATATTGAAGATTTATTACCAGAACAAACATCAATTGAACCAATATTTGATTTAAAAAAAGAAACAGTAATGGATGATAAGGAATCAATAATTAGTTCTAATAATTTAACTAAAAAGAAATTATCGAAATTAAATTTAGATAAATTAAAGGAAAAATGTGTTGAATTAGAATTAAATAGTGAAGGAACAAAAGCTCAATTAATTGATAGAATATTCGAAAAAGAAATGAGTTAAAGAATTATAATAAATGTTTATTATTATGGATAATAACGATTTAGGTTTTATAAAAATTTCCTTAAATACATTTAAAGAACATTATAATAAAACTTATGATTTTTCAAATGAAACTTTACAAAAGAAAGCAAATGAATTAATAAGTAATTATAATTGCTTTGTTTCAAATTATGATGCTAAAAGTTTATGGGAAAAAAAGAAAATAATGGCTAATCAAAAAAAAATAATTAAAAATAATAATACTAATACAAGAACAAGACCATTTGTAGTTTTAATAGATTTAAATGATGAAATGAAATATAAAAAAGAATTTACATCATATTTAAATAAATTAACAGATATTAATAAAACAGTTATTTATAATAAAATAAAGGAATTTATAAGAACTATAAATGAAACAAAAATAAATGCATTATTTGATATATTAATTAATTTTATTAAAATTTCTTCCAATAATATTTATATAGATGTTCTCTATTTATTTCCTAATAATTATATAGATTATCATATTAATAATTATTGTTTTTCTTATATTAATAATAAGGAATGGTTTGTATTAGAAGAATTTTTAATAAATAATAAAATTTTATATAATAATGATAATTATGATAATTATTGCAAATTTGTTAAATTTAAAAAACAGACATTATCTATTTTAAAAGCATTATTAAATATAAATAAGAAATTAAATAGACCAGATTTTTCAATATCTTTAAATATCGATATATTAAAAATGATAGATATTTATATTGATAATAATAATTATAAACATATAGTTGAATTTTTATTAGATGAAATTTTAATAATTTATGAAAATAATAAGGATAGCAAGATTATTGAGAATTTAAATAAATATAATTTAAATAATTTAGATAATTCCACAAAATTTAAAATAATGAAAATATTAGATAGTATTAAGAAATGAAAAAAAATTTAAAATTTGAAATTATTGAACATTTAACTAATATTAAAAATTATTTAATTCAAATAAAAGAATATTATAAAGTTCAAGCATATTCTAAAGTTCTTACTCAATTATATGGTTTAAAAAAACCCATTTATAATTATAATGACTTTATTATAAATATAAAAGCTGGTGATAGAATTAATAGTAAAGTTAAAGAATTAATTGAAACAGGAATAATTAATTATGAAAAAGAAAATATTATCATAGATGATATTTATAATTTTAAACAACAATTAAATGATATTTATGGTATAGGTAAAGTTAAAACTGATGAATTAATTGCGAATGGTATTACATCTCTAGAATTATTAAAAAAAAATCAACATTTTCTAAATAATAAACAAAAAATAGGTTTATTATATTATGATGATATTAAAAAAAGAATACCATTAGATGAATTTATTCTTCATAAAAATTTACTTGAAAAGGATTTAAAGAAATTAAATTTAACATTTGATTTCGTAGGTTCTTATCGTAGAGGTAGTGAAACAATGGGTGATATAGATTTAATAATAATGGAAGATAAAAATTTTAATTTAATTTCATATATAAATGATATTCGAAATAATGGTTATATTTTGGAAACACTTGGATTGGGAAAACATAAATTTATGGGAATTGTTAGAATTGGCAATAATCCTGCTAGACGTTTAGATATATTAATTTCACCTAAAAACGAATACTATTATTCACTTCTTTATTTTACTGGTTCTGCTGATTTTAATGTTGGATTTCGAAATTATGTTAAAAGTAATTTTAATTTATCATTAAGCGAACACGGAATTAAAGGTTTAAAAGAAGAACCAATAATAACTAAAGAAAAAGATATATTTGATTTTTTTAAAATTCCATATTTAAAACCTAAAGATAGAAAAATATTTATTATTCCAATAAAATAATATTTATAATAAAATAGAATTATAAAAAATATGAATTTTGGTATTGCTTATATAATGAAAATGTTATACTCATTTTTAGTTGTTATTTTACTTGTTCTTGTATATACTTATATTCAAAGTCTTGAAACTAAAGGTTGTGCTTGTGCTATGACCCCTAATTCTTCTTTTATTAAAGGTTTTACAATTTTTGCCATAATTTATCTATTATTAACTGCTTTTATTCCTGAAAGTTCCATCAAAGATTATTTTGGTAATAATATCGTTATCTTATATAAATATATTGATTTAATATTCGTTTTAGTATTTATCTATTATATATACACTGTATTCCGCTATACTCGCTATTTAGTTGATGAAAAATGCAAATGTTCAACTGATATGCGCCGAGAAATTATAATGATTGGTTCAATGATAGAATTAATATTATTAGTTATTGTATTTATATTAAGTGTAATAACTACTGCTATTTTTACCGTTCTTTTTAGTGTTGTAAAAACAGTAGAAGAAACTAGCAAAAATGCTAGTGATGCTATAAGAGACCCAATTGGTTCTTTATCAAAAATACCAAAAACCTTAAAAAAAGAAATGAAAAGTTTAAATAGTTTTGTTTCAAATACTGGTAAAGAAATTAAAAAAATAGGCACTAAACGTCGTTAAATATTCAAAGTTCTCTTATTTTTTCCCTTAACTGACTTTTTTAATAGACTAATATCAGTTGCATCTTCAATAATTGAAGTTATTTCTTCATCACTAATAGATAAAGTTTCTATTTTACTATCTTCATCCAAATTTAATGATATTTTATTATGAATATTTGAAATATCATTTCTATCGTTATTATTATTCATATTCATATTCATATTCATATTAGGCATTTTAGGACCATTATTAAAAGCTGGTGTATTTGATAAACCACCGAATAAATTACCTATCATTCCAAATAAACCACCACCTCCATTATTATTTTGATTTGGTTTTTGTTGCTGTTGTGTTTCTATTCCTGTGTTTTTATATATAAATTGTTTTGCTGCTGCACTTTGAAATTGTTTCATTAATTCAGGATTTGCTTTAAACACTTCTTCTACACCTGGAATTGAACTTTCCTTAAACATCTTAGAAGTTAAATGAAACATAAAAGCACTTCCTGTAAGACTAGTAAATAATCGTAATTCTGGTGGCATTTTTTTGCCTTTTGCTTTATA
>Ga0129336_10003178_pt1 | contig 10143 bp, 7 predicted proteins | sample CPB6_02_DNA_FD_96878 | JGI IMG/M metagenome (GOLD analysis project Ga0129336, IMG submission 96878) | Freshwater to marine salinity gradient microbial communities from Chesapeake Bay, USA - CPBay_Sum_0.6_0.2_DNA | ecosystem: Environmental > Aquatic > Marine > Coastal | place: USA: Chesapeake Bay...
AGATCGCAGGTCCAGACCGACAAAGCTGCAGACCCGCGATGCAGCACCACACGCACCGTGATTTCCTCCTGCTTCATCACACGCTGTCCATCGGCCTCCTGATAACCGGGATCGCGCCCGCCATGCCGCGCCACCAAAACATCATCGAGATAGAGCTCCATCGCCTCGACATCGAGATCATCGACGCCGGCATAGCCGATCGCAGCCAAGATGCGCCCCAGATTCGGGTCTGACGCAAAAAATGCCGTCTTGATCAAAGGCGAATGTGCGATCGCAAAGGCAATCTTGCGGCACTCCGCTTCGTCGCGACCGGCTTCAATCCGGACCGTAATGAATTTGGTCGCCCCTTCCCCGTCGCGCACAATCGCCTGCGCCAACAATGTCGCCACCTCAGTCACCGCATCACAAAATGTACGGTAATCCGCGCCGCGCGTATCTGCTATCTCGGAGTTGCCGGCCTGCCCCGTGGCGATCAGCATGAAGCTGTCGTTGGTCGAGGTATCACCGTCGACCGTGATGCAATTGAATGAGCGCTGCGCAGCGTGCTGTACCGCCGATCGCAGCGCGGCTTGCGAAACCGAGGCATCGGTGGCCACGAACCCGAGCATGGTTGCCATGTTCGGATGAATCATCCCGGCACCTTTCGCGATGCCGGTCACGGTGATGGATTTTCCGCCGATCACGTACCGTCGGGAGACTGCCTTGGGCACCGTGTCTGTGGTCATGATGGCTTCCGCAGCTGCAGCCCAAGCATCCGGTTTCGCGCTCTCCAGACACCGCGGGATTGCGGCTGCGATCCGGTCCGCCGGCAGCGGCTCCATGATCACCCCGGTTGAAAACGGCAGTATCTGGTTCGGATGACAGTGCAGCGCTTCTGCGAGTGCCGCACAGGTTTCTCGGGCATGCGCGAGGCCGGGCTTGCCGGTACCTGCATTCGCCACCCCGGTATTCACCATCAGCGCACGCACCGTCTGACCAGGATCAACCATGGACAAGTGCTGCCTCGCCACGACCACCGGCGCCGCGCAGAACCGGTTCTGCGTGAACACACCCGCCACCCTCGCACCGGGCGCAAGACTCATCACCAGCAGATCGCGCCGTCCTGTTTTGCGTATCCCTGCTTCGGCAATGCCCAGCGTGACGCCAGCAACCGGATGCAGTGACAGGGGATCAGGGGGAGGCAGGCGTACCGGCATCGCTGCAGACTCAGGTCAGCTTGCCGTGACAGTGCTTGTATTTTCTGCCCGACCCGCAGGGACAGGGGTCATTGCGGCCCACCTTCTGTCCGCCACGGACGAAAGGGGCTGCCGGCTCTCCGGCGAACCCTTCCTCGCTCTCCACGACCTCTTCTTCGCCGGCCTCGACAGGAGCATCGGCATGCTGATACTGAACATTGGACAGTTGCTCATGCTCCTCGGCTACGCGCAGTTCCTCGGCCGAACGGATCTGCACATTCATCAAGGTTCGCGTGACATCTGTCTTGATGATATCCAGCAGCAGTTCAAAAAGCTCAAACGCCTCACGCTTGTATTCCTGGGTAGGATTCTTCTGCGCGTAGCCGCGCAGATGAATACCCTGTCGCAACTGATCCAGCGCAGACAGATGCTCGCGCCAGTGCGAGTCGATGCTCTGCAGGAGGATGGCACGCTCATACTGGCGCATCGCCGCCGTTTCCACCACGGCGGTCTTCTCCTGATAGCGCCGGTCTGCAAGCTCTACGATCCGCGCGCATAAAGCCGCCTCGTCGATCTGCGGATTCTCGCGGAACCACTCAGCCACCGGCGCTTCCAGCGAGAGTTCTGCCTGCATCAGGGTTTCCAGACCCGGCAGATCCCACTGTTCCTCGAGACTTCCCGGCGGCACATGCTGCGCGAAAAACTGGCCGATGACACCGGCACGCATCGCGGTGATCGTTTCCGACACATCGCTGCTCTCAAGCAATTCGTTGCGCTGACGATAAATCACCTTGCGCTGATCATTGGCGACATCGTCATACTCGAGCAGATGCTTGCGCATATCGAAGTTGCGCGCCTCCACCTTGCGCTGTGCGTTTTCGATCGAGCGGGTAACCCAAGCGTGTTCAATCGCTTCGCCATGAGGCATCTTCAGCCGCTGCATGATCGCCGCCACGCGATCCGAGGCAAATATGCGCAGCAAAGGATCTTCGAGGGACAGGTAGAAACGGCTGGAACCCGGATCGCCCTGGCGGCCTGAACGCCCCCTCAGCTGATTGTCGATGCGGCGCGACTCATGGCGCTCGGTGCCGACGATATGCAGTCCACCAGCCTGGAGCACTTGTTCGTGCAGTTGCTTCCATTCTTCGCGGATATCCGCAATGCGGCGCTCTCGCGTCGCTTCATCCAGCGATGTATCCTCGCGCAGACGGACGATATCGGGCTCCGGATTACCACCAAGCAGAATGTCCGTCCCGCGTCCCGCCATGTTGGTCGCTATGGTGATGATCTTGGGACGCCCCGCCTGTGCAACGATCTCCGCTTCCCGGGCGTGCTGCTTCGCGTTGAGCACGTTATGCGGCAGGCCGGACTGGGTCAGCAGTCGTGACAACAGCTCGGAACTTTCAATGGAAGTCGTGCCCACGAGCACCGGCTGGCCGCGCTCATAACAGTCGCCGACGTCGCTGATGATGGCCTCGAACTTTTCCTGCGCGGTGCGGAAGACCTTGTCCATGTGATCCTTGCGCACCATCGGATGGTGGGTCGGGATCACCACTGTTTCCAGACCGTAAATCTGCTGGAACTCAAAGGCCTCGGTATCTGCCGTTCCGGTCATGCCGCTCAGCTTGCCGTACATGCGGAAATAGTTCTGGAAGGTGATCGTCGCCAGCGTCTGGTTTTCGCGCTGGATCTCGACGCCTTCCTTGGCTTCGACCGCCTGATGCAGGCCGTCGGACCAGCGGCGCCCCGGCATCAACCGTCCGGTGAACTCGTCGACGATGATTACTTCACCGCCCTGGACCACGTATTGCTGATCCCGGTGAAAAAGCGTCAATGCCCGCAGCGCCGCATTCAAATGATGCATCAGACTGATGTTCACGGCATCGTACAGGCTGCCGCCCTGCGGCAACAGACCTGCCTCTTCGAGCAGCTTCTCGGCGTGCTCATGCCCCTCTTCCGAGAGCAGCACCTGATGGGCCTTTTCGTCCACCCAGTAGTCGCCGGCGCCTTTTTCCTCGGTCTGACGCAGCAGCTTGGGGGCAACCGCGTTCATCTTTAAATAGACATCGGTCGTATCTTCCGCCTGCCCGGAAATGATCAGCGGCGTGCGCGCCTCGTCGATCAGAATCGAGTCTACCTCGTCAACCACGGCAAACGACAACCCGCGTTGCACCTTCTCCGACAAGTCGTAGACCATGTTGTCGCGCAGGTAATCGAAACCGAACTCGTTATTGGTGCCGTAGGTGATGTCGGCGCGATACGCCTCCTGCTTGCTGTCGTGCTCCATCTGCGTCAGATTGACACCGACCGTCAATCCGAGGAACCGATAGATACGGCCCATCCAGTCGGCATCACGCTGGGCAAGGTAGTCGTTGACGGTCACGATATGCACGCCGTCACCTGACAGGGCATTGAGATACGCCGGCAGAGTCGCGACCAGTGTCTTGCCCTCGCCAGTACGCATTTCGGCAACCTTGCCGTTATGCAATGCGATGCCGCCGACCAACTGGACGTCGAAATGGCGCATGCCCAGCACGCGCTTGCCGGCTTCACGCACCACCGCAAAAGCCTCCGGCAACAGAGTGTCAAGAACCTGCTGACGACGCAGACGCAGGTCAGCCTGAGCGCGCGCCGGCTCGGCACCGTCTGCGGGTTTTGTCGCCGCCATCGCATCCCGGAAACGGGAACGGAACTCCTCCGTCTTGGCCCGCAACTGCTCGTCCGAGCACGCGGCCATTTGCGCTTCCAGCCCGTTGATATCCCGCACGAAGCGACGGTATTGTTTCAGCAGCCGGTCATTGCGGCTTCCGAAAACCTTCTTCAATAAACCCGTAACCATTCACGTCCCGAATAAAAAAGGGGTGGGATAAACCCACCCCCGCGAATACGTCGCTGCCGGCGATTATCCCGGGAGCCGCAAAAACCGCGACGGGTTGATCGCACCACCACGCTGCCTCACCTCGAAGTGCAGATGCGACCCGGTTGAGCGCCCGGTTCGACCGACATTTGCGATGTGACTGCCGCGCAGCACGACATCCCCGACTTTCACCAGCAATTTCGAAGCATGCGCATAGCGCGTAACCAGATCATTGCCGTGATCAATCTCTACCATATTACCATATTGAGGGTGGAACTCTGAGTAGACCACGACGCCCGCCGCAGCCGCATAGATCGGCGTTCCCTCGGCCGCGATGAAGTCAATGCCCTCATGGAAGGAGTTCTGTCCATTGAAAGGGTCTATGCGCCAGCCGAAATTGGACGAATGCCAACCACCCTGGACCGGCAACTGGGTGGGCGTCAATTGCTTGCGCGCCGCGTCCAGCGTGAAATTGGACTCCAACAACCCCAGCTTGTCGCTGCGGTCGTCGAGTTTGCGGGTGAGCCCTTCAATCTGCCGTGTCAGGTCCGTGAGGGAGAGACTCTGGGACGGCACGGTGGACGCCGGACCGCCACGGCCGGGCACCTCGTGAAACATCAACTCCTGCGGCTTGAAACCGGCGACCTTGGCCAGCCGCTCGCCGAGAGAATCCAGACGGACCAGTTGCGCCTGCATCTGCCCCAGCCGGACAGCCATTGCGTTCAAATTATCCTGAAGATAGGACTGGGTTTTGGCATGCTGTTGCTGCTGAATGGAAACCAGAATGTCGCGTACGTAGGGAATATTCAGTTCAGCGGCATAACGCAGAACACCGTAATTCAGCGCGCCGGCGAGCAATAGCACAAAAAATGTGATCGCCACGGCACCAAGCGTCAATTGACGCGGCCCCAGCGTAATGGTGCGTGCTGTGGGCAAACTGTCCGAAACCAGAATAATATTCATGGTCGTCCCCACTTTTTCTTTATGCCCGCCCAGAAACTCAGCGCGCTTTTCTCTGCAACCGACACACTCGCAAGGCTGTCGCAGGCCAGTGCGGTCGTAGCCGAGCTGCAATCGCTCTACGCAAACAACGTGCCAGCGAACCTTGCGCGATTCAGCCGGGTCATCGGCCGACACAAAGGCCTGTTGCTCGTAGGGGCAGACAACAACGCAGCAGCAGCGAAAATCAGACTCCTCACTCCGCCGCTACTGAAGGCATTCCAGACTCGAGGCGGCGAGGTTACTGGAATACGGGTGGTACTTCAAGTTGGCCGTGCTGCATCCGCCACGCAACCGAAACGGCCGAATAAGACCTTACCTATTGATTTAATTGATAAAATTATTGATCGCGCAACGCCAATACGGGATGCTCGGTTGCGCGCCGCGATAGAGCGCTTCGCCAACCATCGCCGAGGCCGCTGAAATTTGCACCAAAATAGGGCGGATTGCCGGCCGGAGCGCCCTTAAAGCGCCATCAGCAGGCGCTCGGCAGCATAGAAGCCAGCCAACAGCACGACCACCGCCACCGCAAATATCAGAAAGCGCGTCGCCCAACGGAGATAGCGACGATCCCGGGTCAGCAGGTACAGCGCCAGACAAGCCAGCACCGACAGCAACACCAGGACCCCGACCAGACGGATCAACAGCATGCGGCGATCATCGTACCGTCAACAGGCGCGGGAGACGCATCAGGCAGTTTGCAACTGCCAGTTGGCAAATACAGGGGCCGCCTCAGACGACTCGAAGCTCGCATATTCCCAGGCACCGGGCGTTTCGAGCAGGGCCCGGAGCAGACGGTTATTCATCGCGTGACCGGACTTGTGCCCGCTAAACGCGCCGATCAGCGGGTGCCCCAGCAGATACAGATCACCAATCGCATCCAGCACCTTGTGCTTCACGAACTCGTTATCGTAGCGAAGCCCGTCCGCGTTCAGCACGCGATACTCATCCATGACGATGGCATTGTCCATGCTGCCGCCCAATGCCAGGCCCTGGGCACGCATATTCTCCACGTCCTGCATGAATCCGAAGGTCCGCGCACGCGCCACTTCTTTGACATAGGAGTTCGACGAGAAGTCCACCACCACCGACTGCGCATCGGGATCAAACACCGGATGCCGGTAGTCAATGGCCAGTTCAATGCGGAATCCGTTGTACGGCACAAAGCGGACCCATTTGTCGCCGTCCCGGACCTCCACAGGCTTGAGAATACGGATAAATCTCTTGGCGGCAGGCTGCTCTTCGATCCCTGCCGATTGCAGTAAAAACACAAACGGTCCGGCACTGCCGTCCATGATAGGCACTTCCGGCGCGGTAAGATCGATGAACACATTGTCGACACCCAGGCCCGACAGGGCAGACATCAGATGCTCGACCGTTGATACACGCACGCCGTCCTTTTCGAGACAGGACGACAGACGGGTGTCGCCAACGGCATAGGGATCGGCGGGAATTTCCACCGGCTGGGGTAAATCGACACGCCGGAACACGATGCCGGTACCGGCCGCAGCCGGCCGCAGCGTCAGACGTACCTTCTCACCGGTGTGCAATCCGACCCCGGTGGCATGCACGGCATTTTTGAGGGTACGCTGCTTCAGCATGTCATTGATTTCAAAGAATTAAGCCGCACTGCGGGTGCGGCTGCGATTCTATCACGCCGGGCCATAGCGCCCAAGCGGATACGGGGACGGCCGGGGCTCAGGCAGCCGTCCTCGTTACACACGACACGACGGATCAGTCGGCCTGCTTGCGCAGAAATGCGGGGATATCCAGCATCTCTACGCCGGACTGGCGCATGGCCTCAATGGTCGCATCACGGTTACGGCGCCGCATGACCGCCGGTTGGTCGAGTGCACCGTAATCCACTTCCATCGGCATGTCGTCGGTCCCGGTTTTCTGCGCCACGACCACCATCGGCTTTGCCGTCTGGCGCACCATCGGCTTGCCCAGCCCGGTGGCCACGATCGTGACACGCAGGCTGTCCGACAACGACTCGTCGTAAACCGTGCCGACGATGACGGTGGCCGACTCAGCGGCAAAAGCCTTGATGGTTTCCATCACATCGTACATTTCCTGCAACTGGAAGGTCGCCCGGCTGGCCGAAATGTTGACCAGAACACCTCGCGCATCCGAGATATTGATGTCCTCCAGCAACGGGCAGGCCACTGCCTGCTCTGCGGCCTCGCGTGCCCGGCCGGTGCCCGACGCCTTGGCCGACCCCATCATGGCCATTCCCATCTCGGCCATTACCGTACGCACATCGGCAAAGTCGACATTGATCATGCCGGGGCAGCTGATGATCTCCGCAATACCGGCGACCGCGCCGTGCAATACGTCATTGGCCGCCCTGAATGCCTCGTCAAGCGTGACCGCGTTGCCGAGCACCTGCATCAGCTTGTCGTTCGGGATCACGATCAGCGAATCGACGTGCTGTGACAGCGCATCCAGTCCTTCCTGGGCCAGGCGCTGACGTTTGCCCTCAAAGGCAAAGGGCTTGGTAACCACTGCCACCGTCAGAATGCCCATTTCCTTGGCGACTTCCGCGACCACCGGCGCTGCGCCGGTGCCGGTGCCGCCGCCCATGCCCGCGGTCAGGAACAACATGTCCGCTCCGGAGATGAGTTCAGCGATGCGATCCCTGTCTTCCAGCGCCGCCTGACGGCCGATCTCCGGGTTGGCGCCTGCGCCGAGACCTTTGGTGATTTCACCGCCGAGTTGCAACTGCACCGGCGCCTGATTGCGTTTAAGTGCTTGCGCATCCGTATTGGCGCAGATGAACTCCACGCCCTGCACCCCTTGAGTGATCATGTGGTCGACCGCGTTGCCGCCGCAGCCACCGACACCGATGACCTTGATCACCGCCTCCTGCCCTTTTGCATCCATCAATTCAAACATGTGAGCCTCCTTATGCCATTACTGCCGTTGAAGTGAAAAATGAATCCCAGCGAAACCGTACCGCCTTAAACCCGTCGTTCAAAAATTTCCCGTAAACCAGTTCTTCATGCGTTCGAACACATGCTGCAGGCTGCTCACCTGCTGGCGCGCGATGTCATGCTGCCGGCGCTCGTTGACCCCGGAGAGCAGCAAACCCACGCCGGTGGCATTGCGTGTGCTCCGCACCACCTCGGCCAGCCCTCCGCTGTACTGCGGCATCCCCACCCGGACAGGCATGTGAAAAATTTCCTCGCCGAGCTCGACCATGCCCTGCATCGCACTCGACCCCCCTGTCAGCACCACGCCGGAGGACAACAGTTCCTCGTAGCCGCTGCGGCGCAATTCCGCCTGCACCAGCGAATAGAGTTCCTCCACACGCGGCTCGATGACTTCGGCGAGCGTCTTGTGCGACAGTTGGCGCGCGCTGCGGTCGCCGATGCCGGGCACCTCGATCATGTCCTGGGGATTGGCCAACTGTGAAAGTGCGCAGCCAAAGCGCTGCTTGATGTCTTCAGCATCTTTGGTCGGGGTGCGCAGCGCCATCGCAATGTCGTTGGTGATCTGGTCGCCGGCGATCGGGATCACAGCCGTGTGACGGATGGCACCGTGAGTGAACACCGCCATGTCGGTCGTGCCGCCGCCGATGTCAACCAGGCAGACGCCGAGATCTTTCTCGTCCTCCGACAATACCGCCACCGAAGACGCCAGCGGCTGCAACACCAGGTCCGCCACTTCCAGACCGCATCGGCGCACGCACTTGATGATGTTCTGCGCAGCCGACACTGCGCCGGTGACAATGTGCACCTTCACCTCGAGCCGCACCCCGGACATGCCCAGCGGTTCACGCACGTCCTCCTGTCCGTCGATGATGAATTCCTGATTCAACACATGCAGGATCTGCTGGTCGTTCGGGATCTGCACCGCTTTGGCTGTCTCGATGACCCGGTCGATATCGAGCTGCGAAACCTCACGGTCCTTGATCGCCACCATGCCCTGCGAATTGAAACTGCGGATGTGATTGCCGGCAATACCGGTGTACACCTCGCGGATCCTGCAATCCGCCATCAGCTCGGCTTCCTCGAGTGCACGCTGGATCGCGTTGACCGTGGTTTCGATATTGACCACGACCCCCTTCTTGAGACCGCGAGAGGGATGACTGCCCATTCCGATGATTTCAAAGCTGCCATCCGGCCTCACATCCGCCACGATTGCGACAATCTTCGATGTCCCGATGTCCAGACCAACCACCAGGTTCTTGCTGTCCTTCGATTTGTTCATGGTGTTCAACACTGTCATGCGCCCTTTTCTCGCCGCCCCTGTCCGGCCGCCGGTATTCCAGGAATGTGTACAGCCAGTCCGTTCGCATACCGCAAATCCACTCGATCCGGGCGCCGCACCCGCGCCACCGTGCGCGGATACAGCAGCACAAACCGTTCAAGCCGCTCCTCAATCCGTTCACGTCCGATGTCCAGCAGCAAACCGTCATCCAGCCTGATCTGCCAGGCACGCCGCGCAGAAACCGCCACAGCTACGGGACGCTTGCCGATTACCGCAAGACGTCGCCGGAACAGATCAAACTGGATGGTCATTTCCTTCGCCGCTCCCGCAGGCCCGCTGAACAGGGGCAAGTCGCCATCGAACGCGGCTTCGAATACCTCACCCTGCCGGTTAACCAGCGCCTTGTCCGACCAGCGCGCGAGCGGCTCATGCTCGGCCAGCGACACTTCAATGCGCGCCGGCCAGCGCCGGCGTAGCTGCACCTCACGCACCCAGGGCAGCTGCTCGAAAGCGCCGCGGATCGGATCCAGCCGAAGCGTGAAAAACGTGCCCTGCAGACTGCGCTTGACGACCTGGTCGATCTGCTCCGGCGTCACATGACGGAGCGGACTCATGACACGGACCTCTCGGATCGCAAAGGCCGGCAGGCGGATGACATGCACCACCACACCGGCGACAACACCCGTCAGCGCCAATGCCAGCAGCGCATCGGCAACAGCTCGCAGAAGTGCGGGCTTATGCCACATGGGCCATCTCCAGAATGCGCAGTACCAGAGCCGTGAAGTCCAGACCGGCCTGACGGGCCGCCATCGGCACCAGGCTGTGCCCGGTCATGCCGGGCGAGGTGTTCATTTCGAGGAATTGCACGCTGCCGTCGCCGCGACGGATCAGGTCGGCGCG
>Ga0129336_10003179_pt1 | contig 10142 bp, 10 predicted proteins | sample CPB6_02_DNA_FD_96878 | JGI IMG/M metagenome (GOLD analysis project Ga0129336, IMG submission 96878) | Freshwater to marine salinity gradient microbial communities from Chesapeake Bay, USA - CPBay_Sum_0.6_0.2_DNA | ecosystem: Environmental > Aquatic > Marine > Coastal | place: USA: Chesapeake...
ATGGAAATGTCAATATCATCTTCAACATTTACAGCGCATGCTGACAAGTATCCGATTGAAGAATAAATAAAAGAAGTGATGGTTATCAGTTTCAAGTTAGAAATAAAGACTACCGCAAAACAACAGAATGTTATGATGATGTAAATAAATCCGCGAAGTGGTGTATGATTTACAATGTTGATTCCAAGTGCTACTGAAGACATAACAAATGGAATAGTTTTTTGAATATTCATAATCAAATCAACAAACGATGATGATTTTTCGTCCATGAGCTTATAAATTTGAATATGGAAATATAATAATAAAATATGGTTTTCCTAATATTATTACTTTAAAAAAAAAGTTTCAATAATGTTCAATAGAAATAGTTAGTACTGAATTACCATATACTTTAAATAATATACTTAAATATAATATAATGAATAGAGACAGATTGAATTATCAACCTACAACACCTACCTACAACCTGTAACTATGGGTATTCCAAGTTATTTTGCACATATCTTGAAAAAATACCCACGGATTATAAAATCATTGCATCAATTGTTGGTAATTGACAATTTATACATGGATTGTAATGGAATAATATATGAAGTTGTGCGACAAATGACATACGATTCAGACTCGTGTGCTGAGTTTGAGAAAGAACTAATAGAAAATGTTTGTAAAAGCATAAACAATTGTATTGAAATGGTGAACCCGATCAATCGTGTATTTATTGCATTTGATGGAGTAGCACCAGTTGCAAAGTTGAATCAGCAACGAGAAAGACGATTCAAATCATGGTATTTGAGCCATATGGAAAGTGAGAAAAGAAAAATGATGATAAAAGAAGGAATAAAGGTGAATGCACCTAAAGCTTGTTGGAACACAACGGCGATCACTCCAGGTACAAATTTCATGACAGAACTTCATAAAATGTTGCATGAAAAATACAAAAATATGGATAATGTTATAGTAAGCAGTAGCAAAGAACCCGGTGAGGGTGAACACAAAATATTTGAATACATTCGTAAATTTGAAAAAGAACACAGCAAGCAAACAACTTTGATATATGGTATGGATGCAGATTTGATAATGCTGTGCCTTTCACATCTTAATATTTCTGAAAAAATATACTTGTATCGTGAAACCCCGGAATACTTGAAATCAATAAATGTGAAATTGGATGTGAATGAAAAATATTATGTGGACATTCCTGAGTTTGCGAATGAAATTGCAAAACAATTAACAAAATTAGAATTGTCAGTGAATGAAAAACATACTAAGGTATTGGATTACATATTCATGTGTTTTATGTTGGGGAATGATTTCATGCCGCACTTTCCAATGTTGAATATTCGCACCACTGGAATATCAACGTTAATGGAAACATATTGTGCAACTTTCAAATTGAAAGAAGGCATTATCCAAGCGTGCGAAAATGGATTAAAAATCAATTGGTTGCAATACAAAAAATTTGTACAGAATCTTGCATTACAAGAATTGACCCTCATTAGAAAAGAACACAATACTCGTGACAGACAATCCAGATACATGAGAGATAATGAAGATCCAGAAAACGTCATGCATGATGTCATGATGTTACCAATGATTGAACGAGAGGTTGAGATGTACATTAACCCATTCAAGAATGGATGGGAAAAAAGGTACTATTCTGAATTATGTGCGGTTTCAAATGTGGACTCATTGAATGAACTGTGTAGAAATTATTTGGAAGGTATGGAATGGACCTTCAAGTATTACACAACCGGATGTGTGGACTGGACGTGGTCATACAATAACCACTACCCCCCGCTGTTAAAAGATTTAGAAACCCACATTCCTGAAGAAACAATTGATTTATTGAAAGTCAAACCGAAAGACCCCATATCAGAAATGGTTCAGTTGTGTTATGTTTTGCCGGAACAAAGTTACAGTTTACTGCCATGCAATGTGTCAAGGTGTTTGAAAAAAATAGTGAGTTCAAAAGAGCCAACTTTCAAATGGGCATATTGTAAGTTTTTTTGGGAATGTCACACAGACTTGCCAAAATTGAACATAAATGAAATAATTACAGTTATTTCAAAAATAAAATAAAAGATAATAATATACAAAATAATGTATCTGAGTCTGAGTAGGCTTTATAGTGTAAAACATAGTGTGCATCCCCATCCCAAAAGAAAAAAAGGAGGCCAGAAGAAAAAAGCGTCACTGAAAAGAAAAAAAACGTCAAAAAGACGTGTTAGATATTAAAAATTTATTTGTTCAATAATATTACATAATGAAAAATATTATTAAATAATTCTCAAAATTATAGTTAAAATGAGTAACCCTTTCATAAATAAACACCAGCCTTTGCGACTTTCAGAATTTGAACAGCTGCCAACTTTGATGACAAAAGCGTTGTGTCCATTGATTGAGATGCAAGAGTTGAATTTATTGATACTTGGTGATTCTGGATCAGGAAAAACTTCATTAATAAATGCAATAATAAATGAGTATTACAGCAATGACCCATTCAAGGATGATAATATAATGACCTTGAACAGTTTGAAAGATCAAGGCATTCAATACTACAGATCCGATTTAAAAATATTTTGTCAAACTAAATCTCTTGTTTTTGGTAAAAAAAAGCTGGTTGTGCTGGATGACATAGATACTATAAATGAACAAAGCCAACAAGTGTTTCGCAATTGCATTGACAAATACAAACACAATGTATCATTCATTGCTTCATGTACCAATATTCAAAAAGTGATAGACAATTTGCAATCAAGACAAATTATATTGAAGATAAATCCAATAAATTCAATTTGCATGCAAAAAATTTTGAATAAAATCTGTGAAAAAGAAAATATCAAAATAGATGAAGACGCTTCAAAATTTGTCTTATCCGTGTCAAACGGGTCTGTTCGCATTCTTATCAACTATTTAGAAAAGTTCAAAATAATGAATGTTAGAATAACCAATGAACTAGCGAATAAATTGTGCACAAACATTGGATTTAGCAATTTTGACAAATTTACGAAAAATTGTGCATCATGTAGTATTAAAATTTCAGACTGCATTTCGGTGTTATATCACTTGTTTGACCAAGGGTATTCAGTCATGGATATTCTTGTAAATTATTTTGCATATGTCAAAAAAACACCACTTTTAAATGAAAATATGAAATACAAAGTAATTGCAATCATTTGCAAGTACATAAGTATTTTTCATAATGTTCATGAAGACGAAATTGAACTTGCCTTATTTACAAACAATGTTTGCAAAACATTACGTTATTGATTCAAATTTAATATCTAATTATGTTATCATTAGTGAATGAATGACAAACTTGTAGACAGTGATAACTCAATTGGGTCAGTTACAAAATCATCTTTTTTCAAGAGTAATGTCCCATTGGAACTACTTTATGATTTTGTTAACAAAATTTCACATAAAATTCCAAATACAGATCATCATTTGATTGACATAAATTCATATAAAAAATCAATTTATGTGGATGATTTTAATAAAAAATCATTACTAGACCACTTTTGTTACAGTTTGTTGCCTTACTACCATAAAGAAAAACAATTTTTTTTGACGAGGAAAATGTCTTATAACAGTTTGATTACAATTTTAAGACAAATTTGTCGTGGTTCAAATATTTATTTCAAATCTGAACGAAAATATGATAAATCAAAAACTCAAATTGTTCATTACATTGCATGTCAATAATACAACTGATATAATATCAAATATAATATATAAAGGGTTTATAAAGATGCCATCAATCAAGATTTTTTTATTTTATTTAGTGATATTTGTTGCAAGCATTGCGTATAATCGGTACAAAATTAATACAGACACCACACTTTTTGACAACTATGAATTGGTAAAAAAATATTTATTGAATGATAAAACACGAATGAACACACGAAAACCATTTATTTGGATATTTATTGATCATGAAAAAAATAATAGAAACTGGTCAAGTTGGGGATCCAGGTCGTCCATGTATTTGAATCAACCATATTTGCATTTATGCATTCGCAGCATCATTGAACATTGTGGAAAATCATTCAATGTAGTTTTATTGGATGATAAAGCGTTTAACAGACTCATCCCAAATTGGACAATTCCAACAGAAACTATGCCATCTCCATTAAAACATCATTTAAGAGATCTTGCAATGGCAAAGGTTCTTCAAAAGTATGGAGGAATGACGGTCCCTGCTTCTTTCATATGTTTAAAAAATTTGAGTTCACTTTATTTAAACAGGTTGAAAGAATCAAACCAATCCGTCTTTGTGTCTGAATTCCCGTCTTACATGGATGAAGTTCCATTTTTTCCCAGCAGCAAAATTATGGGATGTCGTAAAAATAGCACATTTATGATGAAATATGTCAATTATTTAGAAAGTATAGCCACTAATGATTATACAAATGAATACAAATTTTTGAATCAAAGTGACAGATGGTTTTACAAATGCATGTTATCGGACCCCCATCAGTTGTCAATCGTTGATGGAACCATTATTGGAACTAAAACTGAAAACGGGAAAGCAATTCTCACAGAGGACCTGATCAGTGAAGAAGATGTGGATTTTTCACATGACATGTATGGAATTTATATTCCATCTGATCAAATTCTTAATCGCACCGCATTCCAATGGTTTGCTCGTTTATCAGTAACCCAAGTTCTTACATCAAACACGGTTATTGGAAAGTATCTTCTCATTTCAAATGATATTTAATTTTCAATCAAATTGAATTGTGATTGTATTTTTTTGTGCCATTCACGAGCAATTTCATCTTGTTGAGCAAGTTTGAATGCCCGACACATGTTTTCTTCCTCTTCCCGTGCATGATGTTGACTCATCGCATTATTTTCACAAGAATACGTTTTTGAGTCCACATCTCTCGCCATTTGAATTTCATTCAAACTGCTGTATCTACGACTATTTGTATAATCTTCATGTGTTACTGGAATAACCGTTTCAGTGTGCGCTTTTTTCAAGTCTTCATACACCAATCCATTTGAAACACCAAACGTAAATCCACGCGAGTGATCTTCAGGACATTGCCTCGTTAAATCATACATTGATCCTCCATTCATTGTGTTGAACGAACGCACTTCAGTTTTTACAGTGAGCGCTTGCTCACGCAATTTTTTTTTTCTTTCTTCTAATTGTTTCATGCATTGGGCCCATGATCCTTGTTCTTGTATATTGAAATTTTCATTGGATTCTTCTTTCAACCAATTTCCATATCCGCTATCATTTTCTTCATCACAAATGCGATTTTTTTCAAACAATTCATTGAACCACGTATTGAACTTGTTCGCATCCATGTTTTTTAATGAATTTTTTATTGAATTCATTTGAAATTCAACTCCACTTTTCAGTTCATCATATGTTGTATTGGTTTCACGAGAGGAACCAGACCGCACTTGGTAAACTTCATACAACAGTTTGTATGCTTTTGAAAAAAATAAAAAATACTTCTTGTCCAATCCAGATTTGTCCGGGTGTGTTCGCATAACAATCATTTTAGCATCTCGCATGTGTTTTTCTGTAAAGTGTGTTGGAATTTTGAATAAATTCAAAATATCACAAAAATTATAATTGCTGATATTTAAATCCAACTCTACATCCATTTTATATTATTTTGTTCTTTTTGTTTTAATACTTTTGTGGTATATATTTTTTATTACAAGATATTTGATAACTGAACAATTTGTTCTTTGCTCAACTCAGTTGGCAATTCAACCAAAAATTTTATTTTCAGTGTACCATTTGAATTGTATCCCAATCCAGGCAACAACTTTATTTCATTATTGGTTATTGAACACGGTTTACAAGACATTTTGTAACTTCGGCCATTCAAATGCAACATGTCAAATGTAAATCCACATAGCGCGTCTTTCAAAGAAACTTTATGTTCAATTAATAAATCATCCCCTTCTCGTTTAAAAACATCGTGAGTTTGAATATTGAATTCTAAGTTCAAACAACCGCGTCTACCTCCAGATTTGGGGATTACATTGCCTTTATTTTTTATTTGCAACATGTACCCATCCGGCATTGATGGAGGAATTGTTATTATGATTTTCTCTGTTTGTGACCCATTTTTTTCGCTTTCATAATAATTAATGTGCTCATATTGTGTGATTCCGTTGTATGCATCACACAAGTTAACTCCGATCACCATGTTTATATCAAACTGTTCACTTATTGGTGATTCATTCATCGTTTGTGTGAAATTATGTATTACAATGTGGGGACTTCCTCCCACTCCTCCAAATATTGCTTCAAACAACCCCGGTGAATTTTGATGCGATTGATTTTGCACCGCTGAAAACAACATTTCAATCGGGTTTATCCCCATTCCCATTCCCATTCCCATTCCTCCCATTCCTCCCATTCCCATGCTTCCCATTCCCATTCCTCCCATTCCCATGCTTCCCATTCCCATGCCTCCCATTCCCCCCATCATGTGAAGCCGATTCCCCATTTGCAACTCAAAGTCATAATTTGTTCGTTTTTCAGTATCACTTAACACAGAATAAGCTTCATTTATATCTTTGAATATTCGGTTAGATTCTTCAGAATTACCATTTTTATCGGGATGATGCTCCATTGACAACCTACGAAATGAGCGTTTTATTGCATCTAGTGTTGCATTTTGTTCTACTTGCAAAATATCGTAGTAAGATTTGTTTGACATCTTGTTTTAATTATAAACAAATAAGTCTTTATTATTTTTCAATATTATTGATTTTTGCATTAAAAAAAAATTGAAAGCTTTTTGTAATGTCACAAGATAACTTCAAACAAACCGATACGTTGTGAAACCATGTTTGCCTTTTTAAACACACCCAATTCCATAAAAAATTCCACAAAAGAAATCACAAACCTTCCTGGACTCTTTTCATGTGACATAGATAAAATCAAACCCAAACTGTTGAATTACACACACACCATGCGAGACAATCTTCGCAATGGTAGTCCCATATTTAGAAACATCAGTGAAGTTGCAGCCAAGATTGAGTACAACGACATAGAAAGCATAATATCTGGACGTCTTCCAGTTCCAACACCATGCATTGAATACGTTGGGGAGCCATGGAAAGGCGCTGCGAGAGCATCAGCATATCAATGCGGAAAACCAAACCCATTTGACAGCCACAGCAAACATGAAAATGCTGCGTTAGCATTTATCATGACCAAAGAACTCATATTTATGAACCATAACATTAGAATGCTTTCACTAATTGTGCGCAGGTACCAAGAAGAACCAGAAGAAATTGGTTTAACTGGAAGTGACACACCAGACTCAGATTCGGATTCGGATTCGGATTCGGATTCGGATTCGGATTCAGATTCAGAGAGCCATATTGAATATCCGTTAGTAAGGTCATCTGATTCATATGAACCTTATCATTGTAGTCGTAAATGTGTGGTCACGACAACTGGAGTCTTCGCAGTTGAATCTCTTCGCAAAAAAGTCAACAACCTGTGTCGCTTGATCGAATTATCACCTACATATATGACTGAAACTTACTCCGAAAGATTAGGAAGTCTTGTCCTGTCAGACATCTTCATTTACTTTTCCAAGTTTGATGCAGACCATAGAAATCCTGTCGTATGGGCTTTTCTTGAGTTGCAAAACCTCTCACTAGCATGCATGAAATTGATGGAGTTATTTGCTTCTAACAATCTGTTTCGTCTTACCAAAGGCACTGAATTTGCAACATTGCAGGATCCGCATGATGCAATTTTCACACAAAGGCGTGATTCAACCTAACAAAACAATTACACGGTGATATGTGCCAAAATGTAAACAAATAGTAAAAGAACTCAAATCAGAACCAGATAAATGGGAAATACTCATGGAAACAAATGAGAGAAATGGTAATGTAGTGCTAAGAAAAAATAATACAAAAAAATAAACTAAATAAAATAACCTTTTTTTTACACCGTTATATATAATAATTTTGAATAAAAATAATGTTACGATTCAAACTCATTGTAGCAATGTGTCCAAATGGCGGGATTGGTTACAAGGGCAGCTTGCCATGGCCACACAATAAAACGGACATGGCCCATTTTGCCAAGCGAACCTCCGGCAGCGGCAACAACGCGGTCATTATGGGCGCGAAAACATGGTACAGCATTCCTGTGCGACCCTTGCGACGACGCGCCAACCTGATTCTCTCGTCTCAAACATATGAACCACAAATCCAGTCGGCACATTGGTTTAGAACCATGCCCGACTTGTTCACGCATTTAGAAGCCGCCAAATACGACGAAGTCTGGATCATTGGCGGCGCCAGTATTTACGAGCAGTTTTTGGCCATGCATGCAACCGGTCAAATCAACATTGATGAAATGTGCATTACCACGATAGACGACGCCGGGTATGGTTGCGACACGTTTTTTCCGTTAAATGCATTGGATTACAACCCAACAAAATAAAAATGAACAAAAATAAAATATGTCCGATTCAATCATGCAATTTAGAATGCGGTGTTCATGTCAAATATATCAGATGTTTTGGTTTTTTCTGCAAGGGCGTAATCACTAACTTTTTTTTCAAAAAAATTGCAAACAGATGGTAGACTTATTAATTCCATAAAATCAAATGGATTCGTTGATCCGTATATTTTATCATATCCCAATTGCAGCATTAATCGGTCGGCCACATATTCAATGTATTGCATCATCAACTTAGAATTCATTCCAATCAACCGACAAGGTAGTGATTCACAAATAAATTCACATTCAATTGACACTGATTCTTTTACAATCTCAACTACCCTTGATTTTGTTAATCTTTTATTTAATTTGTTGTAAAGCAATATTGCAAATTCGGTGTGCAATGCTTCATCCCTGGATATCAATTCATTACTGAACGTCAAGCCTGGCATCAACCCACGTTTTTTCAACCAAAAAATGGAACAAAATGCACCTGAAAAAAAGATGCCTTCAACACACGCAAACGCAACAAGTCTGGATTGAAATGAACTTCGTTTATCATGTATCCATCGTTGTGCCCATTCCGCTTTTTTTTTTACACATTCAAACGTATCCATTGCATGAAATAATTTATTCCTTTTTTCAATGTTTTTTATATAACTATCAATCAACATGCTATACACTTGTGAGTGTATGTTTTCCATTGCAATTTGAAAACCATAAAATGCACGAGCCTCAGCTAATTGTACTTCTGTCATGAACCTTACTGCCAGATTTTCTAAGACAATTCCATCACTTGCTGCAAAAAATGCCAAAATCATTGAAATGAAAAATTGTTCATTTTCGTTAAGCGTATTCCAATCACTTTCATCACGTGACAAATCTATTTCTTCAGCTCTCCAAAAACAATCAACCTGTTTTTTATACATGTTCCAAATTTCGTTGTCTTTTATTGGAAATAACACGTATCTATCGTTTGTTTCTGATAATATAAGATCTTTTTCTTTGTCCTTGGATTCTTTTTTCACGTTATCGTTTTCATCTTTTCTCTCTTCATAATCAATCTGATCAATCACCTGTGATTCCGGCATTTTATCGTGATAGTTGTAAGTTTCGTATTGTTCTTAATATATTTTATATATAACATTTTATATAACACCGCAATCTACAAAAACATCAGATATTATTATACAATGACCAACCATGACATGCAACTTGCGTGTGACGGACGCCAGATTGCTCTTGAAGATTTGAAAGAAATAGAAAAAAAACAACATCAGTATGAAACTCAAATAGAATTATTTCAAAACGCTAAGCGCATTCACACTGCAATGCAAAGCAATCCATTACTATGCTCACTATTTAAAAAATACAAAACAAAATGTCTTGAATTATTAAAAAAAAAGAAAGAAGAAATATTTTGTCTCACAGAATTATCATCTTATTGTGAATTGATTGGAGATGTTTCTGACATTAAACGTATACAATCAGAATTAGAACTAATATATTCTCAACTGAATTATGTGGAACAAAACTTTGAATTTGAAGACGCGACAGATGATGAAGTTTATGAAGACGATGATGAATTTTATAATGAAGATGAAGAGGAAGAGGAAGAGGAAGATGAAGATGAAGAGGAAGATGAAGGTGAAGAGGAAGATGAAGATGAAGAGGAAGATGAAGATGAAGGTGAAGA
>Ga0129336_10003181_pt1 | contig 10142 bp, 14 predicted proteins | sample CPB6_02_DNA_FD_96878 | JGI IMG/M metagenome (GOLD analysis project Ga0129336, IMG submission 96878) | Freshwater to marine salinity gradient microbial communities from Chesapeake Bay, USA - CPBay_Sum_0.6_0.2_DNA | ecosystem: Environmental > Aquatic > Marine > Coastal | place: USA: Chesapeake...
TCAATTAAGAGACAGTTGAACAAGTTAAGTCAGGAAGCCCTACTTGTCTATCCAGAGGTGTTACAGATGGAACTGGAGCGTCTGGACGCCCTTCAGCAGGCAATCTGGCCTCTCACACAGCACCGTAAAGTGAAAATGGATGATGGTACGGAAGTTTCTGTTGAGCCAGACATCAAGGCTGTTTCGACTGTTCTATCAATTATTGACAGACGAGCAAAACTTCTTGGTATGGAGCAAACTAATGTAAATGTGCAAATGGATGTGCGGGATACCTCTCCTGTTCGCGCTGTTTTGGCTGGTGCTTCCAATGTCGGCAATATAGAGAAATTTGATGCAGAATCAGAAGCGAAGAAACTTCTTGCTGTGATGCGTGAAGCAGGCGTGTTGCCTGAAGATATGGTTACTGCCCTTATGGGCGACATCCCTGCATTAGGCGATGGTAGCGATGTGGTAGACGAAGAAACGGTTAATGGAGAAGTGCAAGACTCTTGAATAAAGAGGCAAATCTCCCTTTAGTAGATTAGATTATTTTCGCCCCCAATTATATGGGTGTTCATCAAGTGTGACTCCCTGTACAAAATCCGTCGTGATAATCATGTGGTCATCATATGTTTGGTGCGACATCGGCGGACATTTATCAACAACTAAGGTTCTCAGAATCCATCTGTCGGTTCCGTCGTATCTGGGCTGAAAAGGTTTACGACCATGAATAGTTTTTTTGTTATCAAGAATTAAAACATCACCTGTTTTTAGAGCAATGCTTTGTGTGAGTTTTGGGATTTTTGTTTTTAGATTTATTAAAGCGATTTTTGCGTTGTCGTCAATGCCTTCCATAAAAAACTCATCAAACTGCATCTCGTAACCGTTGTCTGTTTTTTTGAGAATAGAAGTTTTTAACTGTATGTTTTGTTCCCCGTTTTGTCTAAAACTTTCATCAATCGAGGTCAAAAATGCGTTTCTTGACAGTTGGTCAATTGTCCAATCATCTAATTCTTCAACAATTTCATCAACTAAAGCATAAGTCGTGTAGGCATTTGGGTCGCCTCTAAGACACATTAAAAGAATATGAGAAGGTTTAAATGGGTGGAAAGCGGTTTCAGTATGTAGTTGTAGTTCTGTTTTTGATGAAGAAGAAATTTGTATATATTCTGTTTTAGGGTCTGGTGTGATTGAGTGTATTAAGCGTCCGTTTTGTTCCTGTTTATAACCAGTTGGTACCCCAAAGTGTTTGGATATTTTTTTGAGCAACGCACATGCTTTTGCTACTGACGATAAATCAGTTAAGGGGCTTAACGGGGTCGGTGGTATTTCCCCAATTTCCGCCTCTTCAATGAGGACTACTGAATCCATATTTTTTATTCTTCGTTATTGACTTGTACGCGGGGTTTTTTCTTTGCGTTTGGAATACCGTGTATGTCATGTGTTCTGAGTGGATGTCCGAATGGTAGGCGTTGGCGTTTTTTGCCTGCCTTTGTACCAGAAATAATTTCCACTTGTTTAGTTATTGGGTTAGTGCGTTCTCTTTGTTGAGCACCACGACTAACGCCTTTGCGTTTTTTTCCCATTGTTTTCCCTATTGTTTTTGCTTATAAATCATCTCTATAAAAAACTTCAAAACCGTTATCAATCAGACTTGATGCAAGCGTCCCAAAATAGACTTCTCGGTCTACTGTTTCTTCATCAAAATCCATTGGTTCCAGTTTTAAAGATGCTTTTAGCGTTGCTGTATATGTTAAATCACGCATCACATCTACACCTGAATAGCATATTGGTGTGCTGAAATCTACTTTTTTACCTAAACTTACTGAATATGGCACAGAAACAAATGTCGCATCATTTTTAGTTATGTGAGTGAACGCTATACATTCTTTTACAGGGGAATCTTTTTTCGTGAATAGTTCTGCTAAATCTTGATTTTTGGTTTGTGACGGTTTCATGGAACAAAATCCTTCTGCCACGAAAGTGAACTCGTCAATTCCCCATCCTTTTCTGAGGATGCAAGCAGCGTTAGCCATTTTTTCGATTCTGACAGCCCTCTCAAGCCTGTGAGTATTACCCAATTGGACTATGGATGCCAAATAGTTGTTTTTCCAGCAAAACACATTGATGTTAATGTCTTCCCCGATGCCCTCTTCTGAAACGGTCATTTGTTTTGCTAATTTTGTGGATTCAACGGCTAAAGCCATTTTGTCAAACTCTGTTGGATATATGCCGGTTTCCATACAGTCCAAAGTACTCTAAATAGGCTTCGTAAACGGCTAAAGGGTTGCATTTTGTGAGTATGCCCATCTACTAGTGTTTGTCCTATGGCACAAAACAAGAAAACAACCCCAAAAAAGACAACCAAAAAGGCTTCTGCTAAGACAGCACCTAAAAACCGTGCGTCTGCATCAAAGTCTTCAAAAGTTAAAGTTGTCAAAGCAAAAAAAGAAATTAGTGAGGCTGTTTCAAATGTGGACGAGGCTGTTTCTGCCGTCGCTTCCGCAGTTGAATCCGTAGCCAAGGATGTCGCAAGCACCGTTATGGTCTATGCGAATGACATTCAGTCGAAATCCTTGCGCCAACGAGTACTTGCTTGGTTTAAAAAAGCCAAGTAAGATAACCCCCATGAAAGGGGGACTCCAAATATGACCAATTCAGGTACGGTGCTGCCCATAAATCCGAACATTCTGTTAGGTGATGTTAGAGAAACTTTAAAATCTTTACCAGATAAAAGTATTCATTGTGTTGTCACATCTCCGCCCTATTGGGGTTTGAGAGATTATGGTACCGCAACTTGGCTTGGCGGTGACCCTAGTTGTTCGCATAAGCGTGACAGCAAATTCAGCGAAAGTTGTTCTACTGGTCAAAGGAATCTTGAGGGCGCTATCGGTGACGGGATATATAAAACTTCTTGTCCAAGATGTGGGGCTATAAGAATTGATAGTCAACTAGGGCTAGAGCAAACAAAAGAACAGTATGTAGAAAACATGGTTTCTGTTTTTTCTGAAGTTTGGCGCGTTCTGCGAGACGACGGTACTCTATGGCTCAACCTCGGGGACTCTTATGCTGGTAGTAACGGCAACGGGTATAAACAATCAATTGCGTCAACCAATGCGTCAAATGCGGGCGGCGAAAACGAAGATTTCAGAGCGATAATCGGCAGAGATGATGGAGATTTGAAACCTAAAGATTTGGTTGGTATTCCATGGCGTGTCGCTTTAGCGCTTCAATCTGCTGGTTGGTATTTGAGGCAGGACATTATTTGGAACAAACCAAACCCTATGCCTGAATCTGTTCTTGACAGGTGCACCAAAGCGCATGAATATATTTTTCTTTTAACTAAAAAGCCACGATATTTTTATGATTCAGAAGCCATTAAAGAGCCAGCGAAATATGCGGGGGACGATAGAGGTTCTCGTTCTGATTCTCGTCGAGGCACGGAAATGAATTCAATGAGTGGGTCAACTGGGTCAATGAAAAATAAGCGTTCAGTTTGGACTGTAACAACCAAGCCATTCAAGGAAGCACATTTTGCAACATTCCCACAAGATTTAATTGAGCCATGCATCAAAGCAGGGACATCAGAACACGGTTGTTGTTCTATATGTCAAGCCCCATATGTGAGGGTTGTTGAAAGAAAGCGTATCGCTAGAAACGAATTACCTAAAGACGATGTTAATTATCGACCAAACAATTATGAGGGCGCTTATGGAGAAATAAACGGCAAAGGCGACGCAGGTTTTTCCCATACCGAAACCAAAGGTTGGGAGAAGTCATGTAAATGTGTCGGCGAAGAAGTAATTCCTTGCACTGTTTTAGATGTCTTTTTTGGTGCTGGCACAACTGGTGTCGTCGCACAAAAACTAGGAAGAAACTATTTAGGATGCGAACTAAACCCCGAATACGCAGAAATTGCTTCTGTCAGACTTGCTAATGAGTTGAAGAAAATAGAAGAAGCAAAAGCGGTGGAGCAACTTAAGTTGTTTTCTTAACAACAGATATTTCAATTCTGTCAGCCAATTTATTTAACAGGTTTATAGCCTGATGTTTCTCATTCTTTGAACACCAATCAACAGTGTCCATATCGGTGATTGCTTCAAAATATTCAACGGCGACCATAGACCTGACAAAGTTTGCTTCAGCCATTTCTAATTTATCGGGGTCTGTTTCGCCCTGAATCAGTAGTTTTTTTGATGCGCCACACGCCAAAAGTATTGCTCCGTGGATATCAACTTCTTTAGTGTATGGGTCGTAAAGTAGTGATTTTGAAAACCCATTTTTATTGATAATGGAACTTGCTTCTCTGTAAATTTCATTTACTTTTAAATCTTTTAAATGAAAAAACATTTTTATTTTATTGGGCAGGCACCAGTAGCACAGGCGTCAATGTCGAGTTCGTCACCAGCAATTTGGCTTAAACCGATACTTGAGTCAATTCTTGCAACCATTGCGTCGTATTCTTTTTCGCTGAATTCTTCGTATGGGGGCAAAGGGAAATTGTGGTCTGCGTGCAAGAGAAATGACACAGATTTAATACCGTCGTCGTAGTTCTTGCTTAACCACTCTTTGATGGCTTCAAGTTCTTCTTTGCGATAATAAACAGTCACAGAGACAGCATTATCAGCCCACTCTTTTTGCATTTTTTTAACCCATTCAAGTTGTTCTACTGCCGTCATGTTTTCGGCAAGAATTGCGTTTTCGGGAGATTTGCATGGGAACTCAATCACATATTTAGTGTGGTCTTCACGACCATCTAGACCAATGTCCCAAACAACTTTGTGTCCACGCTTACGCAATCCATCAACTAGGGGGTCTGAAGCACCGAATCTAACTCTGCGAATATAGTATTTCGCAAACGCAGGGTGTATCCCCGGCGTAATTCCCGGGAGTAATGAGAGCGTCCCTGATGGCTGAACGGTGGTGAGTCTTACGGAACGAGGAAAACCGTGTTTATCTGAGAACTCTCTGTCAAAACTTTCTAGTGCTTCGTATGCGGGTGACAGCCAAGAAACTTGCTCTTCTGTTGCTTGCAAAATACCTGAGATACTTTGTCCGAGACGAGCGTTTTTGGTAACTATTGATGTTGTTTTTTCGTAAGGATAGGACAATCTTGTTATTTGTTTTTGGAGAATATAAAGAAGCCGTGAGATTTCTTTAAACTCTTCAAGTGACCTTACATTAGGTAAAAAGATTGTTGAAAGGTTGCACGACTCTCCGTCCCCTAAGCCGATTTCCGCACATGGGTTAAATCCTTCAATTGTTGGGTCAGACTTTAGTTCCCCGATGCGCCCATGCTTGCGAGCAAGCCGTCGGTTAACCAATCCGTATGGTTCTCCGTTGCCTGCATATCCCTTCCATAGTTCTGGTTGGATGTGTTCGTAGTAGTCGGCATAAATGCTGTTATTGCTGTTCGCTCGCCATGCAGGAATGTCGCCTGATGACCAATTTTTTGCCCTGAGGAACAAGACATCGTCTGGGTCACCAATTGCAATTTGGGCGGAGCGTCGAGATGAACCAGAGACAACAATGCGACCAATAATATTGCAGATATCAAGAACATCAATTGAGCGAAGTTTCTTACCTTCACGGTTTTGCATGACTTTGCAAATATCTTCAATTCCATCAACCAATGCGCCGGGTCCGCTCGCCGTGCCACCAAATGATTTTAATGGTGCACCAAATTCGCGGATGAGCATTGTTGAATATGAGAAGGATTTACCTGTTTCAAAATATGATTTCAAAACGCTATGTAGTAGACGCCTCCATCCCTGTCTTGAATCTGGCACAATGATGTCTGCATCGTTTGTTCGTTCGTGGACAATGTTTACCCCTGATTTTACTTTTGGTAAATCATGAATTTTTGAACGCTCAACCGAGAAGCCAACTCCCCCTCCAAGCATGAGGTAGTCAAAAAGAATCTCAAAATCTTCAATTGATTCAATGTTTGTGAAATAGCAGTTGTTCAAAGATGCGGCATTAAATTTTTTGATAAGCGGTGTACCGAGTTGCCAAAGTGCGCGACCCGAAAATGAGCATCTGAGATTAAAAACATGGTCAAAGATTTTTTCTACATCATCCTGCGTCCACTTAACTCCAATTTCTAGAGCGCCGTTAACGCATCGTGAAACTGTTTCTAACCAAGTTTCGTTTCTGCCAATGTTTTCGATTGGTCGCGAATATGTTCGTAGATAGACAATTTCCCCCAAGCCACTGAAGCCCCAAGGTGGTGTTGCATAACGGTATTTTTCTAGGAATTCAGGGGTGAGTGATACGGAGTCCATTGTGATACCTTTTCTTCTTTTTTGTCAATAGGGTAAGTTTTCAATTATACGCCAGAGTTTAATTTCAGTAAAATAGGCGTTTAGTCAATTAGCCCTAGTTCTTGGGCTGTGGATAAAGGTATGACTTGTCCTTTGTGGTATTTAATTACTTTCCGTGATTGTAAAGGGGTGACCTGTCGTTCTTCGTATATGTCTTCAAGGACGGTGTGTGTTTGTAAATTGTCAAGAGATTCAAAAAGTCCAATACCAAATATTTTTTTAGGTTCTAACGGAGATACGCCCGTACAGTCGCCAGTTGGGTGTCCACAAACTGGACATGGAGACCTATCCGCTTTAAGGATTTTGAAATCATTAAATAGATAGTCTTCGCCACTCATGTGAATATCTTACTATATGAAAAGAACGGCACCTTTCGGTGCCGTTCTTCCTCGCAATAACTTTTTTGGGGGGGGTTATTTAGTTGCGAATTTTTTGCTTTTTTTCAGTGTTTCGTATTCTTCCTGAAAAATCTTTTGGAACTCTGTGCTGTACTTGTTTTCAAGCACAAACCATGCTCGTCGTTTTGCTTCCATTCTTCGACGGACTTCAATTTTGCGTTTCTCTTGTCGTAATTCTCTTTCTTCTACTGAAAGAGGTTTACGCCCACGGCGGGTGCCAAGTTTCTTGCGCATTTCCTGATATGTAGTTGTTGTCATTTCTACCTTCTGTTTATGTTGGTTTATTTCTTCACCCTTAATTGGATATGTAAAATAATACAGGGCTACTATTTTAAAAACAACCCGAAATTACAACCCTGTAATTCGCTATTTTCTTGCTGTTGGATAGGTTGACAAGCCCTAAAATCTCCCATAGAATAACAATATGCATAATACACAACTAAAAATATCAACCTTAAACAAATCTATACCGACAGTCAGAAGTCTGATTGAGGCAGAAAAAGAATGCTTTGATTACGATGCGGTACTCACAGCAGGTCCAAATAAATACGAAGTTGCATTTGGGCATCCAGTACACAAAATTGTTGAATTCAGAGATTCGACCCATATCAGTTCTGGCGGTCCGACAATGGACAATGTTCTAGAAATGTTAGATGTCGGTATTAATGTTCCAAAACTTTTGGTTCATTGTCACGCAGGCATTTCAAGGTCAACAGCAATGGCTTGGGGGATAGCAATAGGTAATGGTGTAGATGCGGAAGAAGCAATATTTTCCCTCAAGAAAGCACAACCAACAAACAGATTAGGGTTTGTACTTAGACCTAATAATCAGAGACCGTTTTCTCCGAATAGTTTAATTGTGCATCATTTACAGGAGATATTTAACTTCAAGAAACATGAACTACTTAAATTATTGGATAAATACAGAACAGAAATTTGGTAAACAATACAATGAAAGTTTTTTACAACAACGATTACATAGCGTCCCCAACATCATTTGAGACAACACGAAAATCTCAATTTATAGCGCAAGCAATAAAGAACAACAAAAATATAGAAATTGTTGACCCCAAAGATGTGGTTCGCAAAAAAGTAGTTGAACAAATAATTAAGGTCATACACTCCAAAAAATATGTTGACTCTTTAATCCATGGAAAAGAAACAAATTTGGCGTCTTCAAGCGGATTTGAATGGGGTAAAACAACATACGACTTTGCGGTTGCGCACTCTCACGGAGTGGTTGCATCTATTGAGACCGCAATTTCAGGTGAAAACAGGTCAGGGTCTTTGTCTTCGGGATTGCATCATGCATCTCCAAATTATGGGACAGGGTTTTGCACTATCAACGGTCTCGCAGTAGGTGCAGTACATGCATTAAATAACGGTCGAAAAGTAATGATTTTAGATTATGATGCGCACTGTGGTGGTGGCACAATGTCCCACATTGAAAATCTTGAACAACTAGGAATTGCAAAAAAGGGTGACATCATCCAAATTGATGTCAGTGTCTCACCCGTAGATTCGTATCATTCATCTAGTCCCCATTACTTTGAGTTATTAAACTTACAAGGGGCGAGTTCAGATGATAAATATATTGATGCAATAACTCGTTCTCTAGAAGTAGCAGAAACAAAATATGAACCCGATATGTTGGTTCTCTACAATGCGGGCATAGACCCAATCAATACGGTCAATTTCCAAGACCCATTTGATGTTTTGACAAAAAGAGAACAACTAGTTTCTAAATGGATTGCAGATAAACCATCTTGTTTCACTCTCGCAGGCGGATACAAGTGGGGTAATTTCACCATGGAAGACATAGTTGAAGCACACAAAATCAACATTGACACATGGTCTTTGAGCAGTCTGTCTGAGGTTGCATAATGCAAAAACACGGCACATACAATTCCTATACAAACGGCAAATGTCGTTGTGACCAATGCAGGAAAGCCGCCTCCACCTATATGAAACGGTATAGGGGTACAGATAAAGGCAAAAAAATTCAGCGGTACTACACCATTTTGGGGAGCAAGAAAGCGCAACTTGCTTCTTCGTGGGTTAAAAAAAACCATCCCGATGTTTGGGAATCAATCAACAGAAAAGCCATCAAACTAGTTGGCGAAAAGCCAGAATAGGAAAATTATGAATAATTACAATCCAGAAAAAGACATTGATGCTCTTTCTGAAAGAATTTCAGATATAGAGCGTTTATCTAATGAAAGACTAGTTCGCTTGGAATATGCTTTAAAAAAAATGAATGATTCCATCAAACGGCTCGAATCTGCGATGAGCCAAAAAAATATTGATTTTCGGGTGAATTTAAAAACCGAAAATAACAAAGGCGCAATTTCGGAAAACCTTAAAAATGTTGGAGATATTTACAAGTCTCAGATTGAGAAAAATAAATAGTGAAAGTTCTAAGTCTTTTTTCTGGTGTCGGAGGTTTTGACTACGGATTAGAACAGGCTGGGATGGAAACAGTTTTCCAATGCGAATTGGACAAACAATGTCAACTAATTTTAAGTAAACATTGGTCTCATGTCCCCAAGTGGGATGATGTATCAACTTTGACAGGCGAACATATTCTTAAATACGCTCCAGTGATTGATGTTGTTGCGTGGGGTTCTCCATGTCAAGATTTGTCGGTTGCTGCGGGGGCTAAAAGAGCGGGCATTGACGGTGACAGGTCAGGTTTATTTCGTGAAGGAATTAGGATTATTAAAGAACTGAGAGGGTTAACTAATGGAAAATATCCAAGAGTCTCTATTTGGGAAAATGTCCCCGGAGCACTGCATTCCAACAAAGGCGCTGACTTCGGGCAAGTCCTCAACGAAATGGCTGAGGCAGGGGCGTTGGTCATTGAGTGGGCAGTCTTGGATGCTGTCAACTTCGGACTCCCCCAAAGACGCAAGCGAGTCTTCGTCGTTGCTCTCTTCGATTCTTCAGCATCCGAAGGATGTCCCAACCCGATATTTTCTCTCTCCGAAAGCGTGCGGAGGGATTCTTCGCAGAGCGGACAGAAGAAGCAAGAAAATCCCGCAAGTGTTACGAGAGGCGTTGCAGACCTTATCTCAAAAAACGAAGACTTAAAAAAGGTCGTCTATTCTTTTGATACACAGTTTGGAAGTAATGCCAATATTTTTGAAAATGTTTCTCCAACTCTGAAGGCTAGTCAGCAATCACCTAGCGTTGCTTATTTTGAAAACGGCGAAATGAGAATACGGAAAACAACTCCAATAGAAACCGAGAGGGTAATGGGGTGGCGTGATGATTGGACATCAGGTCAGGTTGACACTCAAAGATTTAAGCAGTGTGGTAACGGCGTAGCGTCCCCTGTCGCAAAATGGGTGGGCGAGCAGGTTGTCAAAATTTTCTTTTAAAGTTTCTAAATATAACAAATATATTATGTATCATCTTTGTATGGGAATAGAAAAACCGCAAA